>JAESFU010000721.1_pt1 | contig 12683 bp, 6 predicted proteins | sample 9269461 | NCBI WGS metagenome assembly JAESFU01 (sample SAMN14502556, study PRJNA617107) | algae metagenome | isolation source: Stenomitos rutilans HA7619-LM2 and co-occurring heterotrophs from cave walls | place: USA: Waikapalae cave, Hawaii | collected 2009-07-28
TCACATCGCTTGTCGCCGTGTCTGTCCTATTCAAATGCTGAACAGCAATAAATTTTCCATTGTGCGTATCACTTTTGTACAGTGTCATGCTCTGGACACGTTCGGGATCGGAAAGTGTCCAGCGCAGGCGAAATGTATGATTGTCCTTTTGTGACACGGCCGTGAGCGACGTTACCCGTATATACAATTGTTTTGGAACGTTTGACGCGGTGACATCGTACAGGGCTGTATCCATCTCACCAAAGATATTTCGCTGATGAAGCTGGTAATCATACTGGCTGAGGTCCCGGAGCGTATTATCGGAGAGTGTTGCCGATGCCATTCGTCTGCTTTTATCAATCCCGAGCGACATGTCCACGGGAGCAAAAGCCGATTGCGTTTCAGTGAACAGCTTTCGCTTTGCTGTAATGTCCACGTAAAGACGATAGTCGTCGGAGTATGGCAAAGTGAATACGATGCTGCGTGCGTGCATCGTGTCCGATAAGCCAGTGAGGTCCGGGAATCGGAACATCGCCGTATATACCACCGCTTCACTGGTCATCAATATTTTTCCATTGTGAACAAGTTGATACTGGTATGCTGTTCTCAGTTTTAAATCGTTGTCCAGGTATGCCTTATTGAAGACGTACGCGAGCTGCGGCACGACGGCGATAAAAGCTTTCAACGTGTCACTACCTGCCTGCCAGGCTTTCCAGGTTTCAGCCACGCCTTCGGCTTTGGGACTGCTGCCGGCACGAAATATCCGCTGTGCTTCGCCAATGCGTTTCTCCAGTCCCGCCGCCGACTCGGGCGGTACCAGCGATGCGATCTTTCTGTACGTCGACTCGCCGGATGCCTTTCGGTATAGGTCTACAGGCTTGTTCATCAGGGTGCGATCGCCACACATAATAAAAATTCCGCGCGATGTATTCTTTACCTGTAAAAGCTTGCGGGCATCCTGCGCGGCAAGCGAAAATGAGAAACAAACAATAACCGAAATGATGATATATTTCATAAGTAATGTCCTAATCTGCAGATTGAATTTTTTTCACAGGCGCGGCATTGCCGCAGTCGTCGAGTGTAAACCAGATGTCCAATGCATCCGATGCGCTTTTGCCCACCGGTGGCGACGCCTGGAAGTGCAGGGATATATGTTTCTCAAGTGTGAAGCCAAGGCACCCGAGAAAGCGGGCGCACACTTCGAGCCGTACATTGGCCCCCACGCTGCCGCAGCCGTTGAGAGTCATACTGCCAATAGTGTTTTTGATATTGTCCAGACTAAGTCCGAGCGAAGGTGATGCCGACTGTGTCGCGGCGAGTTGCACATCGAAGCCCACTTCTGCGCTCGGTCCACAGCCGAGGATGGTGGCCTCGCCCCCGATCTTGGCTGCACCGTATCCATACAGGCCCGAGAAAAGGTCGAAGTTACTGGCCGTGCGAAAGTTTACATAGTTGCGCAATTCGTACGACAGACCCGCATACGCATAGGCTCGTACATTCGCTATGCCATCGGGTATTTCATCGCCTGTGATGTCGTAGTCCTTATCGAGTGGAGTAATTGTAGCCGTCGCGCTGGCAAAGGATCCTTTTATTCCGGCAGCCATAAAGTCCGGCAGTGTCTTCTGCACCGCGAGATCGCGAATGATGTCCATTTCCTTTGCGGGTAGCGCCATCGTGTAATACCCTGCCACGGTACTCACGGTTACATCCAGCGGCAGCGGAATACCGCCGGGAAGCGCAAGCTGTCCTGTACCATTATTGATCATGTACACTCCGTTCTCCCCGATCGCCATGGACACATTTCCCGATGTGATGTTGACAACTCCCGCGTTAATCGGCATGGCCGGATTCATATAGAAGTTTCCATACAGCTCGCCGCGCTCAAAGATGTAGTAGAGGCTCAGGTTGCTCATGCCAGTGTCCATTCCTTTCAGTCCAACGACTCCGGTAGATGGATCAGTCTCAATGGCGCCCTTCACGAGCAGCCTCAGGGAACGATACTTTTCATCGTCCTGCAACATCTGGAAACCCTGCGGTCCTGTCGGCAGGACAGCGCTCAGCGCCATCGTTTGCCAATTGCCGTTCTGCACGCGCATGCCACTGCTGGCAATACCACTTTTGATATCGAGATATTTGCCGGCCAGCGGAAACCTCTGTCCCTCTGGAATTTCGATATAGGTATCGAATCCGTTCTTTATCTTCTGATGCAGCAATTTCCCTTTGAGCTGAAACGACTTCTTGGATTTGTCGTCGTAGATATTCAATGTTCCATCGGCGGTAAAGCGGCCCGATTCCAGTGTTTGGGTAGACGCCTGGTCGGTGGCCTGGAAAGTGACTTTACCGGCGGCTTCGATGTCAAAGTAGAATGGGCGGTGACTGAACACGGCCTTTCCATTGGCGCCCTTGGAATACGTGACTTGTCCCGATACTTTTTTGCCTCCGTTGCTCAGGTTGGGTATGTTAAACGATGCATCGCCCACGAGGGTAAAATAATCGGCGCCCACGTCGATCGCTGCCGGCGAAAAGCTCAGAATCTTTTTAAAGATCAATGTCTTGAACGACGGTCCTGACAGCTGTTGCTGGTTGTCCGAAAAGAGGTTCATCGATTCAAATGAAATTGCCTGACCATCCTCCAGGCCGTCAAGATTTTTCACTTCTGCTGCTTTGCCTTGGGGATTCAGCAATGACAACTTCCAGTGGGGCTTGTTGTCGTGGTAGCAGTTGGGATCGTAGGTAAAGGCGATCTGCGTAGAAGGAAAAACAGACAACGGCACAACACCGCCGAGCGACAGCGCCGCAGCATCTGCCTTGTCCAGTTCCAGTTTGTCGGCAATGAGGCGATCGGGCTTCACGATGAGGTTGCGAAGGGACACGCCGATTATACCGGTGTTCACCAGTACCTGCGGTATAACAATGCCGCCGTTATTCTTATCGTAATACCATGCAGGTGTTGTACCGAATGCGCCGGTATTCACGGTTGTGGAGACGCCGTTCAGCGTAATCGTAGACGGCTGTCCCGCAGTTTTCTTCTGCGCCATCACTTTCCACTTCTCCAGCGAGAAAGACAGATTGTCTCCGCCATCGAACGGTACGATCTGGTCGGGCAATATAGTGATGTACCCCGCCTGGATGTTGAGGTCGCCGGGCGTCATGGAAGGGATGTTGGTGTGCAATATGGTAAACAGGTTCACCGAGTCGCCGTACACGTAGGATCGTGCCACGTCTGCCTCGGCATCAAATCCATGCACAGAATACTGCAGGTTCTCGAAGTGTGAGCCGCTGGTACCCGAACTTTGTCCTACAAAGAATTTCTGTTTCGGATAGCTGTCGGCCGAGAGCACATCCACGACAGGACTTGTCTTGTCGGATCCCAGGCTTATATCGCCCGCCAATTGGTAAGCACCCTTAAACGATGCGAGGTCGAGCTGTACGGCGGCCTTTAGTAAACCCTTGCCGCCGGGGGATTTCCGTATGAAAAGCCGTGGGCTCCCCTTGGCGCTGCTCCCATACGCGAACGCATGTCCCTGGAGCTTCTTCGATACTTTTATCGCCATGTCATTCTGCAGGGTACTGATGGCGCCTTCTTTGGGTATATGCGTTTCCTGATTTACAACAGTAAGGCTACTACTACTGAACGGCCGGTTGCTCTGTCCCGGAGAAGTCGTTGTGGTGGACGTAGGCGGAGCGGAATTTTTGACAAACACCACGTCTTTGAAATCGATGCGCGTCTTCGGATCAAGTACGTCGAAATTGACATTGCCCGGCAGGTTAATGAAACTTCCTGAAGCGGAATAGGTGTCGTTGCCCAGTGACTTGATGCTCTCCAGCTGCACGGGCATCCCCCAAATTGTATTTACGGCAAATCCGGGCAGGTAGGACAGTTTGAGCTGAACCGGAACGACTGTTTTTTGAGCGGGCAATGATACGTATTGACTTGCCGATGTATAGCTGCCTTTGCCATCGGGATCTTTGGACACAAAAACTTCTACAGTTTTCTCGTTCGCAGGAATGCCGGTTAGCTGGCAAAAGCCTTTATCGTCTGTGGTGGCCTCCGTGTAGTTCGATGGGTTGTCGTCCCACGCATTGTTGAGCCGCTTGATGTATACTTTTGCATTTTTGGACGGCGCGGTGTTGCCTCGTACAAACTCTGTGACAGTGATCGCGAGCGTCTTCCCTGCTTCCAACGCCACGGTATAGTCTTTCACTGTTTTGGACACGGGTATAACCATCTCCTCTTCCCAGTGGGCAAAGGTGGAATTCTTGGGCGGCGTAACGCGCACAAGAAAAATCTCTCCAGGACTTTCGAATTGAAAAACGACCTGCCCCTTTTCGTCGGTATACTGTGTATTGCCATTCACCACCACTTTGGCATCCGGAAACGGTAACTGTGTATTGCCTGTTTTCTTCACCACATTGAAGCGTGCGCGATGGCGATTGCGATACACTTTCAACACCCCGGTGGAATTAACCTGCTTGCCCGTGGTTTTGGATACACTAATATTAAACGTCTCGTCCATGTACTCATCTGAGCGCGGAAATACGTTGAACTTGAGTCCGGTGCCGGTTTGCGCGGGGATTTCGAATACGCCGGTGTTGCCTTGTGTCTTGTAGAATGCACCGTCTTCCAGCTGCACGTCGCAAACTACCTGGTTGCCGTCCTCATCTTTTATCACACCGGTGAGAATGGATGAGGGTATAAGACGAATGTCGTTTGTTTGTAAGAGCTGTCCTTTTTGCAGGCTGAATGTCTTGATGTCCTTGAATGAAAACTCGGCATCCTTTACATCGGGGGCTCCGAATATTTTCTTATTATATCCGTCCTTCACAAACATCATCCAATACTCTCCCGGTTGCAGGTCGTTGAATTCGAACGATCCGTCGGCCTGTGTAGTGATCTCTTTGTGCCAGATACCACCTTGCAGTAGGTGTACCTGCACACCCGAAAGTCCCTTGGTGTCTTCCACTACCTTCCCCGCAATACGCGGATTTTTGGACAGCATCTCCACGGAGGTTACGATGCGCTCATACGGATACCCGCCATTGAACACGAGGTATGGGCTTATGCCGTTGTCAGGATAATAGTCTGCGTGCTCACCCGATTCGGAGATTTCTTCTACGATGTCCATTTTATTGTATACACCAATATTCTTTGGCGTGTAGGCGTGTACCTTGAATTTGCCATACTGTCCCCGCAGCAGGCGTGACGTGGTAATGTAGCCGGCGCTGTTTGTCTTGTCGATGGCTACGACGCGATCCACCTGGCTGATAGGATAGGCATTGCTGTAGGAGCCCATGTTCAAACTACTGATGGCAGCGGCGGGAAGATTCTGTCCCTCCGCCCGCGGCATTGACCCATCGACTGGCTTCATGCGGAAGAGTTCCATGCTGATGCCTTCAAGCACAGCATAGTTACCCCCTCCTGCCTGATTCACGCTTGCGTCGTTGATGGCATAGATACGTGCCTGAAACGTTTTTGCCAGTGACAACTGGTCGGGTAACACGATGTTGTCGCCAGGCCTTGCGTAGATGCGCGTGAACGGCGAACAGAAATAGGGACTTTCCACCACAAGCACGCAAACTTTATGCAGCGTTACCGATGCTGATTTTTCGCTGCCAATGGTCTTGGATTGCGGCTCGTATTGTTTCGTTGTCTCATTCCAGTAGGTACCATTGTCCACCACCTGCGTTTTGGTTTGCGTCTGAAAGTTGTTCAGCCCGCAAGTATCTTTCATGGGAAAGCTGAAAACGAACTCTCCGTTGTCGCCGGTGGTGCGACTGTCCAATACCTTCGTGAGGGGTTCGCCCTTTACATTTTTTCCGTTAAAGAGAAACGCATACTCATCACCGCCCGTAAAGCCGGCGATCACGCGCCAGCCGTCGCCCACATCGTAGGAGATCACTCCGGGAAACATGGGTTCTTTCTGATGAAAGGCGTAGACTTCCACCAGGCTCACCTTTGCCTTCTTCATCGGGAATATGTTGGCAACAGGCTTGAGTGCCTGTGAGTGGTACTCATATTCGAACACCCCGCCGCCCTGACGTTTTTTGAATACGCTCGTAAAATGTGACGGGCTCAGGTAGACCTTCTGGTCACTCTCTTTCCAGGGTACGGCTTTCGTATTTGGTGGTGGATCCACAAATGCCGGCCATGTATAATCTTCCGGAAACGCGTAAGTAAGTCTTCCTTTTACAGTCGCATTCAGATTGGACAGCCCCTTGGTTACCACCTTGTCTCCCGAAAGATCGGGAGCCTTTGCTGGCGCCGTGGCGGAAGACACCGGCTGCGAGGCCCCGTACACAAAAGATTGTACGGCGCTACGTCCGTTATTCCGGAACACGGCGCGTCCCATGCCATCTTTTGCGGCGACCACAAAGGCGTACCTCCGCCCGGGGACAAGCGGCGGATCAGCCGGACCGTAAAGCAGCGTGTTGATGGATACTGTGCGCTCGAAGAAGACAGGTGTTGTCGCTGCGAGGATAGCCTGGTTGATATTCATGCCAGGCACTACCTCTACCATGCGAATCGTGTATTCGGTTGTCGGAGGTGCTCCTGCAGGCATTGTCCATGTAAAAATTGTATTCTGCACCGGCATTGCGGGAATAGTAATGTCTGCCATCGGCGAAATAATCATTGGCGGCTCCAGATTACTTACGCGAAAAGCATTGCTGCACGACTGCTCAGACAACTGCACAGTAGTGCGCGAAGGATCCACAGCAAACAAACAAATATTGTATTGTCCTTCCGGCAACGCATCGTCGAACTGCGATTGGCGGTAATTGAAACCCGTAAAGGAAAGCTTGCGTGCATCAAACAGGTCCTGTATCTCTCCTGTGGTGAGCGAGCGGGATTCAAGCGCGTTCAGAGTTATTATCTCAGAGGCCCCGCGGTTTTTGGACACCACTTTCACGTTGTTGTCCAATCCGTTGATGCTGCCCACCAGCCTGAAACTTTGCGGCAGCCTGCCCAGATTGATCACTTGTACAAGCACCTGCTCAGGATGATCGGTATAGTAGCTGACAGAAACAGGGTACGGTGGCGTAACCGTTACGACTACCTTAACGGGATACACTTGTCCATGGACAGTGACTGTGCTCCCCGCAAACATGGTCAACAGGAGGATGATGCGATTGCATATTTTCAGAGCGGATATACGGTGGGATCGTGTCATATTAAAAAGTTAAGCCATACGAAATTTCACCGCGCAATTCCTGGTAAGCCGGGTATCCACCTTGCTCCTGTACCTGTGCAGCGCCTTTGTTATTGATGTAGTTAAGATTGAGGTTGAATGCATGATGTTTTCCGGCGCGATAGCTGCCCGACAGGCCATGTGTATAGAGCACGTTGCTGGCACTGCCCTGCTCGTTTTCGATGATGGAATTGGTAAGACGCACCTGTGCACGGTTATTGAAAAAGGACTTGCTGCCTCCGATCGTAACACCGCGATTACCCGAATTGCGCTGTGCCGTTTCGAGGCTGGTATAGTTAAGGCCGGTAAACACGCTTACACCGGTACGCACAATGGTGATCTGGTAGTTGAAAAAACCGGTCGCTGCCGTTGCGTTGCGCTGATCGTTCAGCGCGCTGAAATCATGGAGCTGCATGTAGTTCAGGGACAATGTAAATACGTGACTGAATGCCTTGTTCACAATGAAATAATGTGGTGTAAACGAAAAGTTCTGTGTGGTCTGCGCCACGCGTAATGAATCGTTTACCTGAATGGCTGTGGGACTTTGCGTGGTTGCATAGTTGCTGTAGGCGAAGTCTATACCGAATCGCTGCGTAAAGTTAACCGAAGCATTGGCCGACGAGATAACGCGCTGCGATGTCTGTTGTTTTTTACCGGACAGGTTGTCCCGTTGTATGCCCACGCTGCCATTAAAACGGATACGTGACTTCCATAGCACGAGGGTTGGATTGATGGTATAATTCTCCAAGTCATTCTGAAAAAAATACGCACCCATAGACTGGTATTCGGGGTCGATACGTCGATACAGGATGCTAAGTCCAAATGTTTTGTGTTGATATCCGAAGCCGGCGCGAATGGCTTTGTTCAGCTCTGTACTACCGTTGATCGTCATGATCGATGCGAATACATCCTGCTGTGCGAAAATAGTTGTATCGATGGTGGCAGCAGTCTCGGTATTTTTGGTATACACGCTCGCGGCGGCTTCGGCTTCAATAAAAAAGTGTTTGAAAAAACCTATTCTTCCGCCCACGCTGAAGGCGAGGTTCTCGGCAGGCGCCAGGGCCAGGGAATCCTGTTTATAGTTAATGCTTTTTGCATCGTCTTTCCCCTTTACAAAGCTGATCATGATGTTGGTCGTGTCGTTACCATATCCCACCTTCCCCGCGATGCCTTTGCGCGAAAAGGACAATGGCTGTAGGTCTCCGGTAACCTGGTTGGCTCCCACCGCTCGATTGAGCCGCCCGCTCATAAATCCAATGTGCCACTTCCCGGGACGCAGTTCGAAGCCGGCTCCGAGCATGGTGTACCCGTCAAGGGTAAAAGGTGAGAACGAGATATTCCGGTAGCCGCCATGCAGGGTGATCCATTTGTACGTAGGACTCAGCCCGAACTGGTTAAACGGCTGCCGGAATGATCGTTCCTGCTCAGAAAGTATAAAGGACACGGGGACATGAAATCCATAGAAATTAAAATCTGTTGCCCCCGATACCACGTACGTAAAAGGCTGACGCCGCGCCGGAATACCTTTTACACTGTAGAACAAGGCCCGTGTGTTAATCGAACCTTGTACGCTGAACGGCTTCTGATCCGACAGATTGTCGAACGACTGTCCTACGGCGTTGAACGCGGTAACCAAGCCAAAAAAAACAAACAGGCAGAAGATTTTCATGAGCGGAGTTGATCAAAAAAAGGCGACTATCAGAATCGCGTGAACGGGACATTAAACTGTCCGTTCGACACGGTTACCTCTTTTTTCAAAACGTTGCTGTATGCCTTGAAGGAAAAAGTTCCGTCGATGGTTTTGCCGTCGTATGTAGTAACCTGCACAGAACCGGAAGTGCTGTAGTAGTTGACAGGCTTATCCTTGTCTGTGTTGTCGGTATAGCTTGCAGTTGTCCCGCTCTCGATGTCGCCCAGTGTAAATGTGCCAGTCTTCTCGGGAAAGTTTTCAATGGCAATGGCAATGAAGATAATGCCGTTGTTACCGTACAGGTACAGTGTCTTTCCATCTGTCTCAAAGAGGCTTGTACAGCCACGGGTATCTTGAGGAGAGCCTGGACCGGAAACATCAAGTTGCCCTCCGGCGACGGAGGCCTTCATAAAGCTGCCGTCGCCTGCCGGCGTGGCGTCATCGTCTTTACTGCAGGCAAACAAAGCAATGAGGAGCGAGAAAATGAGGATTGTCTTTTTCATAGTTTTGTGGATGGGGATATCGGAACAAAACTAGACTGGGCCTGCGCACAAGAAAAGACATGAGTATGTGTGTTTTGGTTACTCACGGAATTAACAGAAATGTATAGAATTGAAAACATGGAATGAATCCGTGTCAAGCTAAATCCTGCTTTATGTGAGGAACCTGTTTGCCCTACAGAATATTGTTGCGCAGAGCTTTGGTAATGGCTTCGGAACGGGAATGTACCTGCAGTTTTTCGTAAATGCGTTTGATGTAACCGCGCACTGTATCGGTTGCCATGGCATGTTTTTCACCGATCATTTTATAACTCAATCCGTCTACGAGTCCGTGTAGTACAGCCAGCTCGCGGTCGTTGAATTCGATTCTGTCAGGTTTTTGCGGCTTTCCTTCACGTACGCGGTCAAGTACTTTACGAGCAATTTCCGCTGTCATGGGCGCCCCGCCCAGGTGGACTTGCCGTATAGACATAACAATCTGCTCCGGAGGCTCGCTCTTGAGCAGGTATCCCGACGCACCGGCCAGGATGGCCTCCATAACTTTATCGGTGTTCTGCAGCACGCTGAGTACAATGATGTTTGTCCTAGCATACGCAGGCATGTCCTTGAGTCTGGCTGTGCACGTAATGCCGTCTACATCGGGCATTTCAATATCCATCAGGATTACATCGGGCACAGAGGCTGGCAGATTTTGAAGCACATCTTTGCCCGACAGATATGTCCCCAGGCACTGAAAGTCTGCCGACAACTCCAGCATGTAGCGGAGACCCTCACGGTACGAGCTGTTGTCGTCTACAATAATTACGCTGATCGGCATACAGAATATTTTTGCTAAGGTAATTCAGTTTTTGTTTGAGACAGTACACATGAATATGTGTATTGATGTCAGGCTACTTTGAAGCTTAGCCGGATGGTGCACCCGTCGCCTGGTGTGGTATCGATGGACAGCTCGCCATTCATCTGTTGCGCCCGGGTGCGCATGTTTTTCAAACCATTTCCTTTTCTAACGGTCTCCACATCAAATCCTTTTCCGTTGTCGGCCACTTGCAGGACAATTTTGCCAGTACTCTCCGTCAGCCGGACATCGATCTGTGTTGCGTCCGCATACTTGACGGCGTTATTGATAGATTCCTTGAATACGAGGTACAGAATCTTTCGCACAGTCATGTCCAGCTCGCGGTTTCGCAGCGACTCCTGTATAAAGAAACTGAAAGCAATGTTCCTGGCCTCCATTAAAGGAATAGAGAACTCCTTCATGCGTAGCAATGTGCCTTCCAGAATATCGTTATCTGGCTTGATTGTCCAGATGAGGTCGTTGATGGCGGACAGGGTCTGGCGTGCATTCTGGCTTATGTTCTCCAGTAGCGGCGTTGCCTGCGGACTTTGCGAGATTTTGTTTTGAATCAGCAGGTCGCTATACAACGCAATGCTACTGAGATTTGCCCCGAGCTCATCGTGAAAATCGGCAGCAATGCTGGTACGCACTTTCTCCATCTCACGTTGATTCTTTGTCCTGTATTTCCGATAGGCGATCACTACGCCAATGATCACGGCGGCAATGCCGAGGGAAAGTAATACCTCATTGCGGCGGCGAATACTCAGCTGAAGCGACTGCACAATGTTCTGCTGGTTGAGCAATTGTATCTCTTTCTCCTTTTTTTCCGCCTCATACTTCAGTAGAAGCTCCTGCACCTTGTCCGAAGTTTCTGCCTGAAAGATAGAGTCCTTGTAGTGACTGGCCACAATCAGGAAATCACATGCCTTAGCATATTGCTCGGTGTCCATGTACAGTTCGGCCAACGCCTGGTGCGCCGTGTAGGAAGAGTGATTGTCCCGAAAATTTTTGGACAACTCCCATGCCTCCAGGTAATACTTCTCTGCCACATCAAATTTCTTAAGCTCGCGGAAGAGCTCGCCCTGGTTGTGCAGGTTTGTCTTCAGCGCGGATATGTTATTCAGCTCGCGACACAATTTCTCGCCGCGTTTCAGGTACCCAGCAGCGGCGTCGTATTGTTTGAGGGCCGTGGATGCCAATCCCAGGTTTACCAGCAGGTCCGTTTGCAGAAGCTGATATCCGGCTTCTTCGGCATGCGCCAGTCCCGCCTTGAACCAGGTGAGTCCCTTTCGGGGGTCAAGCATGTTATCGTACAGGGTTCCCAGCTTATTTTCGCTTACGGCCATGCCGATGAGATCGTTCTTTGCTTTCTGTATGGCGAGTGCTTTTTCATAGTAGGGCAACGCCTGCTGAAACTTTTCGAATTTGGATAACACATTACCGATGTTGGTGTAGGGGCCCGCGTTTGTATACTGATATTGTTCCTGAACCTTGATCGCCAGCAACGAGTAATGCATGGCACTGTCAGGCTTCTGAACTCTATTATAAGCCGCCGCCACATTATTGAGCGCGCTCTCGTAACTCTCCGGTTTATACCGGCTCCGATATTTTTCCATAGATGCCAGCGCGCTGCGGAACTCGTGCAGACAGAGCTGATCTTTACCGGTATGGTAGGCGTTCGTTGCCTGGATAAAGTGAATAAAAAAATCAATGCGAAAATATTGCAACTTCGAACGAAGACCCTCCAGTTGCAGGCGCAGCGAGTCGGCACGCTCATATTGACCATCGATGATGTACCTAAAGGCACAATCTTTCATCGCGATCGTATACATGGTGTCTACAGGCTGGGTTTTCAGAAACCATTGTAGTGAGTCCAATGATTTTGGCACTTTTAAAACCGGCGGCAAAGATTGTACTGAAAAACCCAGTACGCAGATTGTCAAGATTATCGAAAGGCGCATAAATAAATTAGTAGGCAAGAAAGCAATTTAACTGTTTTGAAATGCGATAACAAAAAAGTTGTAAGAAGGGAGATTTATAAATTACCGCTTAGCTCTAATGGACGCAGCACAACACGCCGAACATTTTGACAATCATCACTCATTTAAGAGCAGCAGGTATTATATAAAAATGATACAAGCATTTCCCGAAAGGCATAATGACTGCACGGGGCACTACAATTGGACAAGAGATTTCATATACTGAACCCTCTTAACGCCACTGTTGTAGGTGATTGGTTTCATCCGATAATCAAGCGGCCATAACCAAAACATTTTCTGCGTTCACCGTCATCTTAGAAGTCGAATAAATAATAACCGGAATATTTTTATACCCAATGGATCTTTTAAGTTCGAATAGGGTTTTGTGTTCCATTCAAAATCGGCATATTAAATGCTTTTTTCTCCATCCAGTTCTTTGAGGTAGTGGTTGGCTATTTGGACATGTGTCCGTTGCCTGGCGTGAGGCATTTTGTCAAAGGTCTTTACCAGCAT
>JAESFU010000722.1_pt1 | contig 12682 bp, 13 predicted proteins | sample 9269461 | NCBI WGS metagenome assembly JAESFU01 (sample SAMN14502556, study PRJNA617107) | algae metagenome | isolation source: Stenomitos rutilans HA7619-LM2 and co-occurring heterotrophs from cave walls | place: USA: Waikapalae cave, Hawaii | collected 2009-07-28
AGCTTGTCAACCGCGCTGGCGACTCGCTGAAGGACATCCTGCAGTCCATCCGCGCGGTTGCCGATATTGTGTCCGATATCGCCAATGCGAGCTCGGAACAGGCCGCCGGCATTGATCAAATCAACAAGGCCCTCGCTCAGATGGACGAGGTGACGCAGCAGAACTCGGCGCTGGTCGAGGAAAATGCTGCAACTGCGAAGACGCTGGAGGATCAATCGAGTGCGCTTGATGGTCGAGTTGCCGTATTCCAGCTTGACTCAGCCGGACGTGAATCAGCTTCCGCTGGGCCCGAGGCGAAAATCCGCAAGCCGGTTGCTGTGGTTCAAAGGAGAACGGCTTAGGCAAGCGGCCATCCCTCGTGCTAGCAGGGCAGCCGCCACCAGCCGAAGTAACCTACGAGTTTTTGCGTTTTTCTCCGGCTGGCGTCGTGACCAATGTATCGGCTGTGGATCTTAGCTGGTCGCAGAAAGCGCAATTGGAAGTCGAAGCGTGCTGGCTCGCTGACCGCTACGTTGGTCTTAGAGTGGGACGGTAGCCGCAAAACTTTAGCCAATCTACCGAGTTTCAGTCGCTACGGATCCGTTGCGCCCGAGGGTTAAAGCGCGGGCCACGGACTTGCGACGCCATAGTCGTCGCGCCGCGATAGTCGCTTTCGGTTTCGAGCACCTCGGGCTGAAGCGCGGGCAGGGCGCACAATCTTTCGTATAGCCTCTTTCGTGCGCTGAGAGAGTGATGCGTTCCAGCGACCTTGGCTGGCAGCGGCGGTCCTTCATCTACTAATCGCTACGCTCGCCAACGGAGGACCACTGATGTTCTCGCTGAAGGCCGAGCTTCGCTCTTTTGCGCTACGGTCGGCTGAAAGGCGAGATCGGCCGGGGGTTGACCCATGGCCGACGGTGGCGGAACGGCTGAAACATCCATCCATGGCCGAGCCCCCTGGCCCGCGTGTGTCTTGGTGCCCGAGTTAGACTTAATGGAACGCTGCCGATCTTCGCGCATTGCAGTTCGCCGCTGTTCTAGAAACGCAGATGATCAAAAAGGCGACCGCGTACAAGCAAAATTGCGAGCGCAAAGACACCGTGCTCGTGGGCGATCTTACTGCGTACGAGAAGCGGTATCTGGAACAGATGTGGGAGCAAGAACGCGTATCGCAATGAACAACCGGCGCAGGTCAAGCACACCGTCGCGCCGCTTATGTTCTAGCGGAAGGTACCCCGGCCCGAGCATTGCTAAGCGTTCAATCTCGTTAGGCCATCAATGTGCAGTGCGGAGGCGGCTTAACCCGGCCTTAATTGTGTTGAGGAAATTGTCACAATGCTTTTTATGTACTTTAGGTTCGACGACTAGCTTTCCACTCCAGATGGAGCGCATGCCATGTTCAAGCCGGCAAACGAGGCGCGAGGGCGAACTTTTCTTGCTGGGAAGATCGTATTCAACTCGGGCCGATCAGTGATCGATTGTATCATTCGTGAAATCTCGGACGGCTGTGCAGCTGCCACGGTCGAAAGCGCGATAGGAATTCCTGATAAATTCACCCTAATCCTCACAGGCGACGATCTCCCCAGAGCCTGTCGATTAGAGGACCAGTCAGGAAATCGCATCAAAATCTCTTTTGAGATGTCGGTGAGGGTGCCTGCGAAAGAAGCGGGAACTCCCAGATCGTTCGAAAGGGGTTCCGAAGTTATGCGTAGCCAGCTGCTAGAGCTAAGGTATGCACTCGATAACGTGGCCTTTGGTATTGTGCTGCTGGATACCGAACTTCGTGCGACGTTTATCAACCAAGCCTTTCGTCGAATGTGGAAATTGCCTGATGCAAAGGCCGATGCGAGGCCCCCTTTTATAGCATTGATGTACCACGGGCGGGATACCCGGGCATATCAAGTGCCGCCTGGTTCTCTGAGCCAATATGTTGCTGAGCGGGTGGCCCACATCAAAGCGGGTCTTCCGGAGCCGATAGACCTACGTCTGTCTGACGGCGAGGTTTTGCGTATGCAATGCGCGGTTCTCCCTAACGGGGGGAGAATGCTCTGTTATACTCCGGTAACGGATATAGTTCGCCATTCTGACGAATTAGAAATTTTAAGAGCTGCACTGTTCCGACTCCAAGATGGCGTCATTCTCTTGGACTCAGATCTCCGGGTCCAGTTTATGAACGCTTCGGTTCGTAGGCTTTGGGGAGTGTCGGACGAGAAGGCTGATAGCAAGCCTCATTATTCGGAGCTAGTGGGTGACGCTCGGCATACCGGATCATATGGCGTGGCTCCGAAAGAGCTGGATAACTTCATCGCGCAACGCGTTGCCTTAGTGCTTGCCGGCGATCCCTCGCCCCAAGACCTGTGCACGGGGGACGGCCGTCACGTTCGGTCACAATGCACGATCCTGCCAAGCGGTGGCCGAATGCTGACCTACTGTGACGTCACCGATCTCATTAACAATGCCGCAAGACTTCACGAATTAGCGACCACCGATTCAATGACCGGTCTCTTCAACCGTCGACAGTTTATGGCGTTGGCAGAGGCGGAATGGACGCGCTTTCAAAGATATCACCGTCCACTCTCGTTGCTGATGGTTGATATTGACCACTTCAAATATATCAATGATACCTATGGCCATGCCGCAGGAGATCTTGCTCTTTCTCGAGTAGCTAGTCTGTGCAACTCTGAGAAACGCCAATCCGATGTCGCCGGGCGGATTGGAGGGGACGAGTTTGCGTTACTCCTCCCGGAGACGGATAGTGCCCAGTCAGTGATTGTCGCGGATCGGGTGCGAAGCGCAGTGGCAGCGGAGCTGCTGTTTGTGCAGGCTGTCACCCTTAATGTGACCGTGAGTATAGGAATATCGAATGCCACTTTGAGCATGGCTAGTGTCAGTGCACTGATGAGGTCCGCCGATGAGGCGTTGTACAAAGCAAAGTCGCTCGGTCGCAACAGGGCGGCATTATCTCAGCCAACGTATTCAGCTGTCGGTCTCGCCGCGGAATAAGCGTTAAGTTGTAGCACTCTTACGATCCCTGAACCACCTAGCGTTCCAACGGAGCTCTGCCCGTGCCGGCGTCGGCGCGTTTTGTCACGCGGACGCCTGCTGGTGAGGCGGATACTCTGGAGCTACGAGTTCTACGGCGCGACAGTCGTCAGAGAAACGCTTAGTTACAGGCCGTAGCCGGCTACATTCAAGCCGCGTCCAGAATATCACGAACTTTTCGTGCGAGCTCGGCATAAGTGAAAGGCTTAGTGAGAAGCTGCACACCGGCATCAAGGCGACCATGGTGGACAATCGCATTGCGGGCATACCCGGTCGTGAATAACACCTTGATGCTAGGCGCAGTCGCGCGAGCTTCTTGAGCGAGCACAGCTCCGCTCATTACCCCCGGTAGCACCACATCAGTGAAGAGAAGGTCGATGCGGTCGCCATGTGCCGCGAGAACTGCCAACGCGGTCGGGCCGTCGGGGGCCTCGAGAACATCATAACCGAGCTCCCGCAGCGTTTCGGTGGAGTACGCCCGTACGCCCTCATCGTCCTCGACGACCAAAATTGTTTCGGTGGCAAGAGCTTCGGGCGCCCGCCGTTCTTCCGCAGGGCTCTCGATAGGCGGAGGTCCAGGAAGGCGTGAAAGGTAGATCTTGACTGTCGTGCCATGTCCCGGCTCGGAATAAATCTTGAGATGACCACCAGACTGCTTCACGAATCCGTACACTTGGCTGAGGCCCAGCCCTGTGCCTTTATCCGCGCCCTTTGTGGTGAAGAATGGCTCATACGCTCGAGCGAGAGTGGCTGCATCCATGCCCGTCCCAGTATCGGATATTGAAATCAGCACAAACTGACCAGCCATGACTTCAGCGTGAGCAGCCGCGTAAGCCTCGTCTAAATACGAGTTGGCCGTCTCAATGGTGAGCTTTCCTCCGCTGGGCATGGCGTCGCGTGCATTTACTGAAATGTTGAGCAGTGCGCTCTCCAACTGGTTGGGATCGACTTCCACAGTCCAAAGTCTTGCGCTCAGAACTGTCTCCAGCTCCACCGTTTCACCGAGCGCGCGGTGCAGCAGGTCCGCCATGCCTCGCACAAGTCGATTTACATCCACCGGCTTGGGATCAAGCGGCTGCCTCCGCGAGAACGCCAGGAGACGTTGAATTAAAGCCGCTGCACGATGCGCTCCGGCCACGGCGTTATCGGCCGCACGCTTCAAATGCACGGCATCAGCTGGAAGCCGCCTTTGAAGTACTTCAAGATTCCCGCAAATCACCTGCAGCAGGTTGTTGAAGTCGTGAGCAATGCCCCCTGTCAGGTGGCCGACGGCTTCCATTTTTTGGGCTTGAAATAATGCATCCTGTGCGTGTCGTAACGCTTCCTGAGCTTCTTTTCGCTCCGTGATGTCGCGTGTAACTTTTACGAAGCCCAAAAGCCGGCCATTGGCATCAACCACCCGGTCGATGACCACCGAGGCAAAGAATGCGCTTCCGTCTTTCCGAACCCTCCAGCCCTCCCTCTCGAATTTCCCCTCGGTGGCGGCGACATGGAGAGCATTCTCTGGCGCTCCCGCCTTGCGCTCTTCTTCGGTATAGAAAAGAGAGACATGGGCTCCAACGACCTCGGCAGCTTTGTAACCTTTGATGCGCTCCGCTCCCGCGTTCCATGTTGTCACGCATCCCTCCGCATCGAGCATAAAGATTGCGTAATCAGTGACGCTCTGCAGCATCAGGCGCAACCGTTCTTCGTTGGCTCGGATTGTTTCCGCTTCCCTGGCGGCGAGCATCGCAAAGCGGCGGTCGAACATGGCCGCTGCCAATGACAAAAAAAGGATCAGGAAAGTCGTGGCCGATACTGCAAGCGCCAGAGTGGTTTGCCCGATGTTGGCGTGGCCACCTGCCTGATCAACTGAGCCGTGGCTCGTGAACACGGCTCCCTGCATGGCCGCATAGTGCATGCCTGAGATCGCGATACCCATGGCGATCGAGGCGATGCCCTTGACTGCGGGCCCGGTCCTCCGGAAAGCTACCCACAGCGCGACGGTGGCGGCTCCGATGGCGATGAGTACGGCCACCGCTGTCCAGAGGTGATCATGCCGAAGATCTACCGGCATGCGCATCGCGGCCATCCCGATGTAGTGCATCGCCACGATGCCCGCACCCATGACTAGGCCGCTGAGAACGAGAAGAACCGCGTCGGCCTCCCGTCGGCTGACGACAAAGAAGGCGAGGCCCGTCACCACGACTGGTGCAACCAAGGAAACCAAAGTCAGGGTGAAGTCATAGCTCACCTCGATGCCTGGGAGGTTGAATGCGAGCATTGCGACGAAGTGCATGGCCCAGATGCCGCCCCCCATGGCCACAGCAGCCGTTATGAGCCAAGCGTAGAAAGCTGAGCCTTCGCTTTCGCGAATGCGCCCCGCGAGGTCCAGCGCCGTGTAGGAAGCTGCCGTGGCAATTAGCACGGACAAGAGGACGAGAGCAGAATCGTGAGCGCCGATAAGCATGAAACCCAGTCTTGTGAGCGGCTACTGTCTAGCGCAAAGTGCCTTAGGAGCAAGCCCATGGGGGTCGCTAAATACGGTTCACTTTTGCGACGGCCGGCCAACTTGCAGGTAGTGCGGCGTCCGGAAAATGGGAAGTTCCATAGCGGACTAACTTCCTCCTGCTTGCGTAGGGAATGGTTTGCCATGAAAGAACCTACAACCAGCCAGCGACGGACAGCGCTTATCCTCAGCGTCCTCTGTATTCTTGTTATCGTTACTCTCGTGGCAGCCGTGCTGGGCTTGATACCGCCAATGGTGGCGCGTCCTTAGCCGCGGTCGACGAAGTCGGTTGGCGAAGGCCTCGCTGGCCCGCTCTCTGCCCTAAGCGCTGCAACCGGTGGATGCAAAGAGGCCGGCGTGTTTTAAGGAGGGCGCGCTGCAGCTGCTACTTGCCACTCGCAAGTGACGATGTTCGCGGTTACCGCGTCAGCGCTAATCTCGAGAACTCATGTAAGGTCCGTCCGCCGTATCGATAGCATTTGCACGTACTGCTACTATCAAAAGTATCTGGCCGAACTTCTTGTCGCGGCAGTGAAGGTCGCATTGTTTCTGTGACGCAGAGAGGCGATTTTGAAAAGGGACTGCGCCGATGAGTCCGGGAACTTGAATTCATTCCGGAGCATGGTTCGGGCCGAACGGAGCGTTGCGAGTGACTAGCGCTGGCGGAGGCTTGGGCGCGGAAGACGAGCGCGGACTTAAGCCAGCGAAAACCCTGCGATGCAATCTGCAAGGCATACCCGCTATCTCCTTTCAGGGCCTGATTCACTACCCGCCGTAGCCCCATGGTCGACTTCGAACCGAATCCAATACAAGCGGCCGGGCGCTTAGCAACATGGGTCCTTCGTGTCTTAACCCTGGCGGCGATCGTAGCGTGGGCCATTGCTGGGTACGCGTTGTTCCGCGCGATAATGTGATCTGAGGATACGGAAGCCGGTTGCACGGTGGTCGCGTCGCCATGGCCATGAAGTGAAAGACCCCGGCTGCAGCCTCTACATCCGGGGCCTAACGTGCGACGTGGCTCGAAGGGGCTAACCAACTCACCGCCTCGGCACGAGGAAACCCTAGCACGGTTAGGGCAAAGAAAAAGCCCCGCTAGCCATGGCTTTGCCGGGCACGGATTTCGATGAGGGTGGCGGCGGGACAAAAGTAACCACGGGTCCAGGACAGATTCATATGTTTGGCTATGCTCACCGCGGCTGTCTGTTATGCCGCAAGGAGAACGCGCTAACGCTCGACCATCAGACTTTCAGCAGACTCTCTGCCCCTCGATTTGAGACAACCTTCATTTAGCTTACTGAGGCGGGCCGCTCGATCGCTGCACTATACCGCTTGCCACCGCGTCCCCTCCGTAGGGCGCATCTGCGGTCAAAAAAAGCGTGCTGGAGGGAAGATGGGCGACAATTCAGTCGGCGGGCTCAGTAGACCGTCGTTGCGACCCGCAGGTGACGCACTTTCTCGCCCAGGCATCTGCCAACCTCAACCACTCTCGTCGAGCGGCCTCCTCGAGAGCTTGTCGCGCCATGCTGCGGCAGTGGATCTCGTAGCTGCGAAACTCGTCGGCGTCCTCGGTCAAGGTCAGCCTCCCAATATAGCGTGAAGCGCTGACGGCGGCTAAAGTTCACGGGAATCGGTCTGCTTCGGCAAAAGGGACAAAAGCTCGGTTCATCGCGGAACCCGCTTCATGGATGTTTTGGCATTGCATCGTCGGCGCGGAAGGTGAGCGCTTAGGGGGAAAGCTGGTCCAGACAAGTCATGAATCCGGGGAGAGGGTGACTTGCAGGTTTCCAATGCGGGGAGCGCTCCGCTTCCCGTTGTTATGCCGCGCGGGTACTTTTTGACAGATCGGGGACTAGCAACCTGCTGACTTACCCGCCTTCCTGAGCAATAGGGAGCATGGAAATGCTGCGCTCCCACTCCTTCGATGCTCAAGACAAAGCGGTGGCGCTAGAGCGCGCTGCGCGATACGATGGCCATGAGTTGAGTTGTGGGAAGGCGAAACGCTGGTCGAGCGGTTTCCGGCTGAGGATTGCACCTCATGAACCACACCCCACTGAGATCGTCGTCGCCGCAACCACTCTGGTTGTCGTAAGGGTCGCGGAGTGCGGGCTCATCCTCGAACGGAGCAGTGGGAAGTGCATGCGAACAGGACTACGAGAACGCTCGGCGAAGAAATATCGCGAGAAGTTTGAAGAGATGAAAAGGCTGGCAAAGGTTGCTGATGAGAGCGGCGACGAGGCCGCCAGACGCAGCTATGAAAAACTTGCAGAAGGTTGGCACGAAATGGTCAAACACGCCGAGCGACACGGGCGGCTAGGAACCTGACTTGACCTGCCTTCTGCGAACTCACGAATCATCTAAGCCCCCCTTGATTATCCGAGCAAGCATAACTCCGCTTTTCTGCAAAAACCTGCTGCTTAGGCACCCGCAATTTCTTTGACTAGCGGGACGTCTCGCGATCGTACAGATAATAAATGTCGTCACCGATGCCGCCGTAGAAGTGGTCCGGAGCATTCACGGTCAAGTGTGAAAACGAATCTAACCATCCCGCTATTGAGCGCACCGTCGTTGCTATAGAACTGATCATTCCCGAAACCTCCGCGCAACGAGTCGCCGCCCAACCCGCCCCATAACTTGTTATTGAGTGCGTTGCCGGTGATTTCCATTCCGCCGTCGCCCATGACCTTGCCATTTTCGACATTGGCTCCGAGCGTGTACCAAACGACCGGCCAGAGATTATCGCGCCGTACTTGGACGGTATCGTCACCGCCATTCACTCCCTCGACAACAGTGGCGTACAGGCCATCGGCGCAATCGAGCGGCGGTCCTAAACGACAAAATAGACGTTAGCATCCGAAACGGCAAGCGGCAGATATCCTGCTCGGTGTGGCATGGATGCGCCCCGATTGGGTTCATCCCGGTACCTCGCGGAACGTCCAGCAGCCAGGTCGCTCATTTGTATGGTATACACTCTGCGTCGCGGCTGTTCTTGGCCGAGGCGGAAAGAGTAGATATACATGACCAATGCAGAGACCCAACTTCTTACAGCTATTAGAACGGTCAGGGGGCCGGGGAGTTCTCTAGAGCTCGACGAGGAGCTTGCGGCGTTCATCCGAGACAGCTTTGATTTCTTCGAATTGCAGCTGGCTCTTGAGGAAGCGTTCGGTAAAGAGATAGATAGCGAACGCTTCATGGGCGCGAAGACGGTCAGAGATCTGCTTGTGCTGCTAATGGACTAGCTGCGCTCGGACGATAAGGCTCGGCCCGTGCTAGAAATCCCCCAGCGCGCGAGGGCCCCGATCGCAAAACAGAGAATTCCCCAGCATCTAACCAGGGCGGACGGCGCCTTGCGGCACCGTTTGCGTGGCGCCGGCACGATCGCTAACAACCCGGCCAGAGCGTTGACGTCCAATATGAAGGTGCCTCTTACGTTGACGCCACGGTGGAGGTAGGTCTCCACGCCGACCCTCGACCCCACGGAACCTCTTCGGCCCTGTAGGGTTGAAAAGGCACTTCCATCTCCGTCAAGAACTTCGCCGGCTGCTTATGGTCGGCTATTTTAGCGGCGAAGAGGCACGGGTGGCAAACAACGGACGAAATTATCTCGATCCGGTGACTGAGCTAAAAGCGATTCATTTAAAAGTAAGAATGGGCATGACTGATCTGATCGCCCGGCGAATTACGCCGGAGCAGTTGAATGACATCACTCGCGTAGCGGACCGCAGAATTAAAAAGATCGAAAAACGTATGAAACGTGACAGTGCGCCGACTAGGCTTCAGCCACTGTAATAGCGAGTGTCGAGTCCACACGCACATTAGGTCCGGATGTACAGGCGGCGACAGCCGGGGCCTTTCTATGCCCGCGCCCTTCGGAGGCCTTCGGGGTCGAGGCTTAAACGGAGACGAGCGGAACGCTGCTGTGCCTGATGCATTGGGCCGTTTAGGAGGTCAGCAATGCGAGAGCTTCAGCAACTCTTCGCATATCTCGTTGGGCTTGTCTTAGTTGCCGCCTCGGTGTGCGCTGGCGTGATAGTGACTGCTGTCCAGGGAGTTGATTACATACCGGCGACGTCAAGCGTGTCCGCTGTGAAGAAGGAGCCGGGGCTGGCGGGAGTGCAAAGCTCAATTTTGGCGGATCCTAGTGACGATATCCCAGTGTGGATAGTACCAACCCCAAAATACGATTACGACCCGAAACTGATGATCGTGAAGTCGCGTGAAGAGAGGCTGAAGGAGGCTGAACTTAGGCGGAAGCAACAGGCAGCCCAGTATGCCGAAAATAGACGTAAGCAAGCCGCTCAGGATTTAGCGAAGCTGCAAGCCAGAAAGCGAGTCCAAGAGAAGACCGTCAAGCAACGTCACGAGCAACAATTGCGTGAGAACAGCAGCGCCTACGCCTACCAGCCTGAAGTCCAACCAGTGTTCGGACTATTTTCTCTTTTCCGGTAGATGAGCAAGCCGGATGAGACTATGGACGTTTTTTGCGCCATGAGCGCGCACGATCGCTTTCTGCTTTGCCGCCGCGTCATGGGGGAGATCGGCGCCCGCGTGGTCGCAAAGGGTCTGGATGGTCTAAGCAATCGAAAAAAAATCGCGGCAATTTTCTTTCTACGATGGTTGACCTAACGGCTTTGGCTTGGCGGGCTCGTTCCTGTCCGCGCCCCCACCGTGGCCCCTCGGAGAATCATCTGATCAGCCAACGGGCCAGCGCGGCTGCCGATACCCGCTGCCCCTTCCGCTGCGGGGACCGAGACTCTCACGCCAGATGGCGCGAGAACGATCGCGCCCGCAAAGCCCAACGTGAGCAGAGCGAACAGTCCAAGCGCAGCGTCGGACGACCGGAACTGTTTTTGCATAGCGCGAGGATAACCGATTCCCGTACTGTGCGTTCCCCGGATTAGATCAAGTTTCGCCCATCAGCATCGCTTTCTACGGCGCGTCCGGATTTAAGACCTTGATCCAGTCCTTGCATGGGCCGGACGTGTAGGCCTTGTCGCGGCGCTTGGTAACGACCCCCGTCGAGTCCCATCCTGCCGGCGGCTTCAAAACATAGCCGCGCCGTCAGTGCCCGTCATGTGATCGGCATAGACGGTGCCGCCGGCGGAGCTATTCAGCATCTCCGCGAGCAGTCCTAACCACAGTTCGAGTGGTAGAGGCAGGAGATCGCGGCCGCCGACCTGCTGTCAGGTCGAGGCGATCAACGAACACGCCGGTCGTGTTTGCGAGAGTTCAGCAGCCCGAAGTCGCCGATGCCGCGTTTACCTTCCACCTCGCTCTCCCCAGAGTAGCGTCAGGATTTTCAAACCCGCCCCTCGCTCTCGCAGGGCTAAGCTGGTATCTTACGCAACTCGCGTGCGAAAGACCCGGTGCTTCAGAAAATCACCGTCTGGTCGGTCGCTTGAATGTCGGGCCGCTGCTGGGGCTGAGGGTGCCGATCTTTTCCCCGCCTTGCCACAGCTCCAAAGAGTGACCGTCGACTAACTTGATGCAGGCTGTAATTGCCTGGCTCTGGTCGTCGGCAATGATCTCGTGAACGCCGATATGACGGCCCTTGATGTCCAGAATGTACGCACGAAATTCCGGCACAGTCACCCCCTCTGTCCGAACCGGTTGTTCCCTTTACGGAACTGACATCGAAAGGCAAGACCGCGCAGGTTGTGCCCGTGAGGGTGGGCTTAGCTCGCGCCTTCTGTGGCTGATGCTTACCCCTGCGATCGCTCTTTGATCGGCTGTCGGGCCGGGTTCTTGATCGTAAGTCCCAGTTCCCCGGCGCGCTTCAAGATCGAACTCTTGCTCTTGTTCAAGCGGATCGTAAGGCGCTGCAGGCTCACGCCCTGCGCGATCGCATTGGTTAGAACTGCATCTTCTTCATATGTCCAAGCCATCCTCGTCCTCAACAAAATGGTTTAATGGCTGAAAAGTTTGGCTAAGAGCCAAAGTATGGTGCCGTAGAAGGCGGCGCCCGCGAATGCGCCGAAGACCAGGCCTTGCACGGGGTGGTTTGAGGTTCCGCCTAATTGCCAGAGCTTGAGTCCTGTTTGCGTCACCCCGGCTACGGCGCCGATTAGAAACCAAATCATGGCTTCGCTTTTAGGCCTTTCTCGACAAGCCGGCGGATGACCTCCGGGCGGCTCTGGCGCTCCTTCTGTTTTGCGACCCATTCTATTCCTACTCAGCCCGGCCGCATAATGCGCTCGGTGCTGACGCCGCTCGCCGGGCTTTTTCTTTTTAACTGCCCTTATTTGCACCTGCAACTTAGTTGCAAAAAGATTGACGCAAGGTTGTTGTCGTGTCATTTTCATTGTTGCGAGTCATTCGCAAAAAGCGGGCTTCTGATGCGTGCTGTAACTGTTCTGCGCGGGGGCTTGGGAAAGCGCCCGATCAAAGGTGGTTCACGGAAGCGAGCCTTGGCTTTGGCAGTTTTGATAGCGGGTCTGGTTCAAGGCACCGCCATCGCCGAGGACGCCGGCGCAGACGGTATTCCTGCCCCCTCCGTTGCCACCAGCTTGCCAGCCAATGGCGATCCGTTTGGCGCGCGCAAACGACTCAGCGAGCGCGGCATCACTTACGGTCTGATCTATACTGGGGAAGGGCTGCGGAATACTTCCGGCGGCGTGGACCAGGGAAGCATTTACGAGGGCAAACTTGAAGCGCTGCTCAACGTGGATTTTGAGAAGCTAACTGGATGGAAGGGGCTGAGCCTATTCGCGAACGGCTTTCAAATTCATCGCTCTCGTGGGCTCCGCGACGATCACTTTGAAAGCCTGATAACCATCAGCAACATCGAGGCCGTGTCCTCGACGCGACTGTCCGAAGTTTGGATGGAACAGAAGCTTCTGAATGATACCTTCAGTATCCGTTTTGGGCAGCTTGCAGCCGACGGCGAGTTCTTCGTGAGCAACTACGCGAAGATCTTCATCAGCAACGACTGGCCGATAATCCTTGGCGCCAACTTGCCGGCAGGCGGCCCGGCCTATCCATTGTCGACACCGGGCGTGCGGCTTAGATTCGACCCCAGCCCGCATTGGTCGATATTGGCCGCGGTGTTCAACGGCGATCCGGGCGATCAGGCAACCGTCAATCGGCACGGCACGAACTTCCGCGTCAACGATCCACCTCTGGTAATGGCTGAACTACAGTACAAGTATAACCAGGAAAAGGACTCGTCGGGCCTGG
>JAESFU010000723.1_pt1 | contig 12640 bp, 12 predicted proteins | sample 9269461 | NCBI WGS metagenome assembly JAESFU01 (sample SAMN14502556, study PRJNA617107) | algae metagenome | isolation source: Stenomitos rutilans HA7619-LM2 and co-occurring heterotrophs from cave walls | place: USA: Waikapalae cave, Hawaii | collected 2009-07-28
ACCGCCCCCGATGGTCGATGATCTCCTGGCGATCGTCTTCAACGGGTGCATCTACAACCACCGGCCGCTGCGAGCAGAGCTTTCCAAGGCAGGGCGAACGTTCCGATCGGATCACAGCGACACCGAGGCCGCGATCCAGGCGTTTGGCCAGTGGAAGACTGCGTTTGCAAGCAGGATGGAGGGGATGTTCGCGATCGGCGTGTGGGACCGCAAGCACGGGCGGCTGGTCGTCGCACGCGACCGCGCGGGTGAAAAACCCCTGTACGTCGCGGAGTTTGTGCCTGGCGGCGGTGGATACCAGGCAGACGGCAAGGTCTTCGCGTTTGCAAGCACGGTCCCTGCTCTCGTCCGGCTCATGCACGAATCGCAGTGTGAAGCAGATGTCATCGACCCCAAAGTGATGGCCCGCTGGATTCGATTCGGCTTTGACGCGGACGTGCCTTATACAGGGATCACCGCAGTTCGTCCGGGCGACCACGCCACAACTTCCGGCGAGGCGAGCGGCTGGGTTCACCGTGCGTATTACGAGCTTCCCTCGCGCCGCGAGCCCGGCAAGAGCATCACGCTCGACGATCTTGACCGCGTGCTCGCCAAGGCAGTTGCAGAGCGAATGGAATCGGACGTGCCGCTTGGCTGCTTCCTCAGCGGCGGCATCGATTCATCGCTCATCGCTGCGTATGCATCAAAAGCAAAGCCCGGGCTCAGGACCTTCTGCGTCCGCATGAAGGATCCGAGGCTTGATGAATCGCAGCACGCACGGACGGTCGCTCGAAGGATCGGATCCAAGCACACGACGCTCGAAGTAAGCCCCAAACCTGCGGAGGATCTGGTTCGACTGATCGCAGAACTCGGCCTGCCGCTGGGCGATAGCTCGCTCCTCCCCACTGCATGGGTTTCGCGTGCAGCACGCCAGCACGTGACCGTTGCACTCTCTGGCGATGGCGGCGACGAGTTGTTCATGGGCTACGACCGCTACCGCGCTGCACAGTGGCTCCGGCAGTATGGCCCGATGCTCTCGACGCTTCCTGCAGGTCGGCTTGAACGCTTCGGGCCACGTACCAAGCTCAACAAGCTCGGCAGGATGGCGATCGCTGCACGCTACGGCGGCTACGAAGAACTGCTCTCGATCTTCCCGACGCCCGATCTTGAACGCGTAATGACTGGGATTCACCCTGCAGAGACCATGCACACGCAAGGCGGCACGCGGATCGCGGATCCCGCACGTTTCGATGCAGGGCTGTATCTGCCCGAGGATCTCCTTCGAAAAGTCGACACTGCTTCGATGTCGGTCGCGCTCGAAGTCCGTGCACCGCTCCTTGCTACAAGCGTGATGGACCTTGCGATGACGCTGCCGACGGAAGTCCTGACCAACGGCGGGCCTAAGGGCCTGCTGCGTGCCCTTGCACGTCGCTACCTCCCCGAGTCGATCACGTCACGCCCCAAGTCAGGCTTTGCGATCCCGATCGGTGAGTGGTTCCGGAGCGATTACGGCAAGCTCAAGACGCTCCTGATGGACACCGCGAACACGCCCGGTGCGTTCGATGGTCTTGGTGTCCAGATCAACATCAAGGGCGTCCGCGCGATGATCGACGAGCACATGAAGGGCGCGCGAGATCATGGGCAGCGGCTGTATGCAGTGACGGTGCTGGGAGTGTGGCGGAAGACACGATAGCAAAGCGGCACATTTGCAAAGCGGCAAATGTTGCAGGCAGGGAACGCGTGATGACGTGTGATCCCTGGGTGTTTGTATTTTTGATCCGCGAAGCGGTGGTATCACACGCTGAACGGCACTGGTGTCCACTTTGCGTTGTCCGATCCTGCCTTCACCGTCGCTTCGATGAAGTGCACGCCACGTGCACCGTCGACCACGTCGGGATAATCGAATGGACCGCCCAGGCCGATGCCGCCGATGTCCTTGCGACCTGCCTTGCGTGCACGGATCGCTTCGCAGGCGTTTGCGTACACGTTGGCGAAGGCTTCGAAGAACGCTTCGGGGTGGCCGCTGGGCAAACGCGTGTTGTTCCGTGCAGGTGCACCGAGATAGCCGTTGCCGCGACGGAAGATTGACTCGGGCTTGCCATCCTGCCTGAGCACGAGGTAATTCGGCTCTTCCTGACGCCAGAGCAGCGAGCCCTTGGTGCCATAGACGCGGATCGAAAGGTCGTTCTCGTGGCCGATGCAGACCTGCGAGACGGTGAGAATGCCGCGTGCACCGGGCTCTGCGTCGTTCGTGTCAGGCCCCGTGCCTTCGCATGCAGATGAGCCCTGCGGACAGAAACGCAGGAGCATGTTGGCGTCGTCATCAAGCAGGCGGCCGGGGACAAACGACGTGAGGTCCGCGCAGATCGACTGGAGCTTGAGGCCCGTGACGTACGACACGAGCTGCTCTGCGTGCGAACCGATATCACCGATCGCGCCGCCCGCGCCCGAACGCTTGGGATCGGTGCGCCAGTTGGCCTGCTTCGAGCCTGATTCTTCGAGGTTGTTCGCGAGCCAACCCTGGCTGTACTCGACGATGACCTTGCGGATGCGACCGATCTCACCTGCAGCGACCATCTCGCGGGCCTGCTTGACGAGCGGGTAGCCCGAATAGTTGTACGTGACACCAAACACGACGCCCGACCGCTTGGCAGCTGCAATGAGCTGGCGGGCCTGGTCCATCGTGTGCACGAGCGGCTTATCGCAGATCACGTTGAAACCTGCAGACGCGAACGCGTGTGCAACAGGGAAGTGCACATGGTTGGGCGTCACGATCGAGACAAAGTCGATGCGCTGATCTGCAGGGAGCTTCTTCTCCCCTTCCAGCATGGCTTCCCACGTCGGGTAGTTCCGCGAATCGTCGAGACCAAGGTCCTTGCCGGAGGCGATCGCCTTGTCGGGCGTCGAGGAGAGGCACCCTGCGACGAACTGCACCTTGTTGTCGAGGCACGCAGCGATCCTGTGGACCTGCCCGATGAATGCACCGCGCCCGCCGCCGACCATGCCCATGCGAAGAATGTTGGAATCTGCCATAAGTCGGGCAGCATATCACCTTCGCGGGAGGTTGTCGGCATGGGCAAATGCGGTGGAAAGCTTGAAAAAGCCGGGCCCGGCCGAGCTGCGAAGAATTGATAAAGGCAGGAGCAGAGATCTTGCCGCGGATTTCGCGGACGACGCCGATCAGACGGATTTGATGCTCAGGTCCGTGAAATCAGTGTCAATCCGCGGCTTGTCTCTGGTCTTCTCTCGTCAGCGTGTGCCTGCTCAAGGTTTGTCGATCGTCCCGTGCGGTTGTGCTTTGCGATGATGATCTTTGTGATCTATGCAGCGCTGGTCTGGTGGCTCGCCGCGAAATGGCGACGGACGTGGCGCTCGTTTGTCGTGGTGACGCTCGGGGTGCTGTTCATCCTCGCGCTGGCCAAGGGGCAGGACTGGCTGGCGGTGTTCACCGGCTTTCGATTCGTCAGCGTAATGGTCAACGCACTCTTGTACCCGTATGTCATCCTCGTGGGATTGATGGGGTACTACATCGCGATCATCCCACGGCCCGTAGGCGAGGGTGCACACAAGCCCTGCAGACACTGCGGATATGACCTTGTCGGTGCAGAGGAGTTTGAGAACACGCTCTGCCCCGAATGCGGAGTCGACTGGCTGCCGATCAAGCCTGAACGCACGGAACTGGCTGCAGTTGCGGCCAGCGAACCACCCCGAGCCTGACTGGGGCGGAAACATCAAGCTCTTCTAAAGCTCTCCAAAAGGGCATTCGCAGGGGAGACTCGTGGAACTCAAGATCCAAACTGCGCGGCTCACGATTGTCCCTGCCACTGCAGTGATCGCCCGTGCAGCGGTGACCGATCGCGATCAGTTTGCCTTGCTTCTTGGTGCAAACGTCACCGACCAGTGGCCGCCCGAAGTTCTCTCCGACGTCGAGGAGTACTTTGCCTCGCAGATCGAGGCCAACCCGGGCAAGTTCGGGATGTACTGCTGGTACATCGTCGCAGAGCCCGGCGAACTCGTTGCAGCCCGCACGCTGATCGGCTCGATCGGCACGTTCCCGCCCGGCGACGATGGGGTGTGCATGTTCGGCTATGCAGTGCTCCCTGCCTTTGAAGGTCGCGGTGTCGGCCGCGAGGCTGCACGTGCCTTTGTCGCCTGGCTGGCAGCAAGGCCCGAGGTCCGGGCCATCCGTGCGGATTCATTTGAAGGCAACACCGCCTCCGGCCGGATCCTGACCGGCTGCGGCCTGACCTGCCTCGGGCTTTCGCCCGACGACGCCTCTGCTCCAGACTCAGACCGCAAGGGGCGGGGTCGTCTGCTTCGGTATGAACGACGGATTGGGGAGGGGTGAGCAGGTAGGCACGGTCTGCCAGATCGGCAGCTTCCTGAGCACTGGCCAGAGAACTGACAGCACCTCGGGGGTTCTCCAAGCGCCAGAATCGCCATGGCGATGGCGTTCAACTCCCTGCAGGGGCGGTCTGGTGCAGGATCAGCAGATGCCAGAGGTAGAACGCACAGACCTCGGCTGGCACAACAGTTGCAATCAAGAGGCGGCGGACGGTTCGTCCGTACGGTCGTCTCATCGATGGACCGGTCGAAAGTGAGGACGGGTGATGTACCCGAACTCGAACCTACCTGCGGCTCCCCTGAACGGGGCTACTGCGGAGAGGTTCGAGTGGTTTGAGAGTCCCAAGAACAGATGAAAGGGCCGCAGGTCGGCCCATCAGGATCCACAAGGGAGTTCGAAGACATGGCTGCCAAGGAACTCGTGTTTGATGTCGATGCACGTCAGTCCCTCCTCGCTGGCGTTGAGAAGCTGGCTCGTGCGGTGAAAGCGACCCTCGGCCCTCGCGGCCGCAACGCGGTCCTTGACAAGTCCTGGGGCGGCCCGACGGTGACCAAGGACGGCGTTTCGGTCGCCGAGGAAATCGAGCTTTCGAACAAGGCTGAGAACATGGGCGCCAAGCTCGTGATGGAAGCAGCCAAGAAGACCTCTGACAGCGCGGGCGACGGCACGACGACCGCCACGGTCCTTGCGGAAGCCATCTTCCGCGAAGGCCTCAAGCACATCGCTGCAGGCGTTGACGCAAACGCACTCATCCGTGGCATGAAGCTCGCGGTCGAGACTGCAAGCAAGGCGATCTCGGATCTCGCCACGCCGGTCAACCGCAGTCCGAAGTCGTCGGATATCAAGAATGTCGCGGCAATCTCCGCAAACAATGATGCAGAGATTGGCGAGATCATGGCCAATGCCTTTCACAAGGTTGGCGCCGACGGCGTCATCACCGTTGAAGAAGGCAAGAATATCGAGACAGTCGTCGAGGTGGTCGAGGGCATGCAGTTTGATCGCGGGTTCCTCTCGCCCAACTTCGTGACCAACACCGAAGCGATGCGCGTCGAGCTCGATAAGTGCCTGATCCTGATCCACGAGGACAAGATCGACAGCATCCAGAAGCTCGTCCCCCTTCTTGAGAAGGTGATGGCTTCGAAGAAGCCTCTCCTGATCATCGCGGAAGACGTCGCGGGCGATGCACTGGCGACGCTTGTCATCAACAAGCTCCGCGGCACGCTCCAGGTCTGCGCAGTCAAGGCACCAGGCTACGGCGACCGCCGCAAGGCCATGCTCGAGGACATCGCGATCCTCACCGGCGCGACGCCGATCATGAAGGACCTGGGCGTCGAGCTCGACAAGGTCGAAATCAAGCACCTGGGCGTCGCAAAACGCATCGAGGTCGATGCGGACAACACGACCGTGATCGAAGGTATCGCCGACACCAAGGCGATCCAGGCCCGCATCGGCCAGATCCGCTCGGAAGTCGAGCGCACGACCAGCGACTACGACCGCGAGAAGCTCCAGGAGCGTCTGGCCAAGCTCGCAGGCGGCGTTGCACAGGTGAAGGTCGGTGCTGCAAGCGAAGCAGAGCTCAAGGAAAAGAAGGCACGCATTGAGGACGCGCTCCACGCGACCCGTGCAGCAGTTGCCGAAGGCATCGTCCCCGGCGGCGGCGTCTCGTTCGTCCGTGCACGCAAGGCAGTCGCTGCTCTCAAGGAATTCAAGTCGGTCTTCGGCACCCCCGGCAAGGGCGACGACAAGTCGCCCGATGAAGTGGGCCACTTCAAGTACGACACTGCTGCAGGCATCGATGTGGTGTACAAGGCCCTCGCGGTCCCGCTGTTCACGATCGCGGAGAACGCAGGCGTCCGCGGCTCGGTCGTCGTTGCCAAGGTCACCGAGCAGGACAAGGCCAACTTCGGTTACAACGCGCTGACCGAGGAGTACGGCGACCTTGTCTCGATGGGTGTCATCACCCCCGCGAAGGTCGACCGCATGGCGCTCCAGAACGCAGCGAGCGTGGCGACGGTGCTCCTCGCCGCGGACTGCATCATCACGACCAAGCCCGAACCCAAGGAAGCTGCAGGCGCTGGCCACGGCCATAGCCACGGCGGCGGCATGGGAGGAATGGGCGGGATGGGTGGCATGGGCATGCCCGGAATGGGTGGCATGGGCGGGATGGACTTCTAAGTTGAATACCCGCATGGTGCGTGCGAAGGCACGCACCATGTATTTGCACCAGTTCGCACGCAAATCGCGTCGCGATCCAGGACCACAGAACGGAGTTGGTACATGGCACGTCCAAATGATCTCTTCAAGAACACCGGCACGGGCGGCTCATCGTCCGCGCCGCGCAGTGCACTGAACTTCTCCGCAGCGCCCGCCACGCCCACCACCGGGCAGGCGGATCCCGACCACGTCACTGCCCAGAAGCCCGGCAAGGAACACGCGATGCACAAGCCCGCGAAGGTTCAGGGTGGATCCGGCGGTTCGAGCGCTCGCCCCAAGGTGTAACGAATTGCTCGAACGACTATCGCGAAGCTTCGACCGTGGGGCCCGTGAGAAGAATGCATGATCGATCAATTCCTCCAACTTTTCCGCGACCTCCCCGGTTTCCTGGACGGCTTCATCCAGGAGCACGGCCTGTGGGTCTACGTCCTGCTCTTTGCGATCATCTTCGCTGAGACGGGACTGGTCATCATGCCGTTCCTCCCGGGTGATTCGCTCCTTTTCACCGTCGGCGCGATCGCTGCACGTGGCTCGATGAACGTCTGGGCGATCTCGCTCCTGCTCATCGTCGCGGGCGTGCTGGGCGACGCGGTGAACTACCACCTTGGCAAGTATTTCGGCCCGCGCATCTTCCGAGGCGAAGGCACCACGGGCTTTGCACGCCTCATCAACCGCAAGCACCTCGACCGTGCGCACGCCTTCTTTGAGAAGTACGGCGGCAAGGCAGTCATCCTCGGCCGATTCGTGCCGATCGTCCGCACCTTCGTGCCGTTCGTGGCTGGTGCAGGCGCGATGAACTACAGCAAGTTCTTCCTCTACAACGTGCTGGGCGCGATCCTCTGGATCGGCGTCTGCGTCGGTGCAGGGTGGTACTTTGGCAACATCGAGTGGGTCAAGAAGAACTTCGAGGCCGTCGTCCTTGGCATCATCGTTGTCAGCGTCATCCCGGTCTTTGTTGAGATCATCATCGCAAAGCGTGCAGACGCTGCTGCACGCAAGGCTGCACTCGCTCAGGATCAGAACACACCCAAGGGCTCGTAACCACCGCCATGGCACTCCATCAGGACAACTGCGAGATCTGCACCCGCGTGGCCCAGTGCCGCGATGGGTCGCACCTCGGCCTGATCGCGGAGCTCGACACGGGCTATGCAGTCTTGGGCGATTCGCAGTTCTTCCGTGGCTACAGCGTGCTTCTGTGCAAAGAACCCGCAACCGAGCTCGATGAACTCCCCCACGCTTTTCGCGTGCGATATCTCGAAGAGATGTCGCAGCTCGCAAGCGCGGTCCGCAAGGTGACGAAAGCCCACAAGATCAATTACGAGTGCCTGGGCAACATGGTCCCGCACCTGCATTTTCACGTCTTCCCGCGTCAGCTCACCGACCCCGCGCCCCTCGCGCCGGTCTGGGGCCAGATGCCCTCGGGAGACGACGCAGCAAAGTACAAGCTCGATGCATCGCGTGATGCGTCGCTCAAATCAGATATCCGCCGTGCGATCGAAGAGATCCGCACTGCTCGATGAAGTCTCACGTTTGGTGTCTCGTGTCGGATGTTGAACACAAAGGCCGTGCATTGCTCGGCGGCCCGTCAAAAGAACGAAGAAGGAGAATCGCAATGTCGGTGAAGCCTCTTGAAGACCGCGTGCTCGTCAAGCCCGTTCAAGCCGAAACCAAGACTGCATCGGGCATCTATCTGCCCGAGACCGCCAAGGAGAAGCCCGTCCGCGGCACCATCGTCGCCAGCGGCCCCGGCAAGCTCCTCGAGAACGGCAAGCGAGCACAGATGTCCGTCAAGAACGGCGACACCGTCGTCTACGGCAAGTACTCCGGCACCGAAGTTGAGATCAAGGGCGTCAAGCACCTGATCATCCGGGAGACGGAGCTGCTCGGCGTGATTGAGGGCTAAACGCAGGGGCACTGGGGACTGGGCACTCGGCACTCGGCACTGGGGGGGAAGACATGGAAGCGATCAGATCGCATCGCGATCTTCGTGCATGGCAACTGGGAATGGAACTCTGCAAAGAGCTCTACCGGTTGACCAAGACCATGCCCGAAAGCGAACGATTCGGACTGATCTCCCAGCTTCGACGTGCAGCAGTCTCGGTTCCCAGCAACATCGCGGAGGGGTACGGGCGAGGAACGACGGCGGACTACATCCGCTTCCTGCGTGCGGCACGCGGCTCGCTGTACGAAATCGACACGCAGACCTTGATCGCGATGGAGCTCCATTTTGTTTCAGAGGAAACATTCACCGCGATTCAGAAGCATGTGAACCACTGTGGGCAGGTCCTCGCGGCCCTGATCCGCAGTCTCGAGAGGAAGATCAAGAAGTAGGCCACCGCATCGAAGTGTCTTGACCACCAGTGCCAAGTGCCCGATGCCCAGTGCCTGTGAAGGAATTCACCATGAGTACGAAGCAGTTGATGTTCAGCGATTCCGCCCTGATCGAGATGAAGAAGGGCGTTGACCGGCTCGCGGATGCGGTGAAATGCACGATGGGTCCGAGCGGACGCCACGTCGTGATCGAAAAGTCCTTCGGCACGCCGCACGTGACCAAGGACGGCGTCAGCGTCGCCAAGGAAGTCTCGCTCCCCGAGCCCTTCCAGGCGATGGGCGCGAAGATGGTCAACGAAGTCGCCAAGAAGACCGCAGACAAGGCAGGTGACGGCACCACTGCAGCCACCGTCCTCGCCCAGGCCATCTTTGCTGAAGGCCTCAAGCACGTCGCCGCGGGCGCAAACCCCGTCCAGCTCCAGCGCGGCATCAACGCCGCCGCACACGTGGCCGCCGACGCGATCGACGCGATGGCGACCAAGTGCAAGGGCAAGGACGACTACCGCAAGATCGCGACCGTCTCCGCCAACCACGACACCAACGTCGGCACCCTCATCGCTGAGGCGATCAGCAAGGTCGGCGCCGACGGCGTCGTCGAAGTCGAGGACGGCAAGACTGCAGAGACCACGCTCGATTACGTCGAGGGCATGCAGTTCGACAAGGGCTACCTCTCGCCCTACTTCATGACCGATCCCAAGACTGCAGAGTGCGTCTTCGAAGACGCATACATCCTCATCTACGAGAAGAAGATCTCGAACCTCGTCGATCTTCTCCCCCTCCTCAACAAGGTCGTCGTGACCGGCAAGCCCTTCCTTCTCATTGCGGAGGAAGTCGAGAACGAAGCGCTCGCGACGCTCGTCGTCAACCGTCTCCGCGGCACGCTCAAGATCTGTGCAGTCAAGGCACCGGGCTTCGGCGATCGCCGCAAGGCCATGCTCGGCGACATCGCCGCGCTCACTGCAGGCACCTACATCGCTGAGGATCTCGGCCGTTCGCTCGAATCGATCGAGCTCGCGGAGCTCGGCCGCGCCAAGAAGGTCGTCATCACCAAGGACGACACGACGATCATCGAAGGTGCAGGCAAGAAGGCCGACATCACTGCACGTGCAGAGCAGATCAAGGCTCAGTGGGAGAAGTCCACCAGCGACTACGACCGCGAGAAGCTCATGGAGCGCCTCGCCAAGCTCACCAGCGGCGTGGCGATGATCCAGGTCGGCGGCGCGACCGAAGTCGTCATGAAGGCGACCAAGGACCTCGTGGACGACGCGCTCCACGCGACCCGCGCTGCAGCGAAGGAAGGCTACGTCCCCGGCGGCGGCGTCGCGCTCCTCCGCACGCAGGACGCGATCCTCGCGGGGCAGAAGAAGGCCAAGGGCGACGAGAAGCAGGGCTTCGACATCGTTCACAAGGCAGTCGAGGCCTGCGTCAAGCAGATCTCTGAGAACGCAGGGCACGACGGCGACCTCGTGATCGAGAAGATCCGCGAGAACAAGGCCGCCAACTTCGGCTTCAACGCAGCGACCGGCGAGTACGGCGACATGGTGAAGATGGGGATCATCGACCCTGCACTCGTCGCCAAGACTGCACTCATCAACGCCGCCAGCGTCTCGGGCCTGATGCTCACGACTGAAGTTCTGATCACGGAACTGAAGGAAGAGACCAAGGCCGCGGTCGGCGCGGTGTCGTGAGGAAGAAAAGGCACTGGGCATCGGGCATCAGGCACTGGTGACCGATCGTCCAGGCAAACAGCGATTTGCGACCCCGCGTGCGAAAGCTCGCAGGGTCGATTGAAGTAGAGTGCGACGTACGCACCTTCTGAACTGAATTAGATCCGTTCACCACAGAGGCACAGAGAGCACAGAGGAGGGATCAGATGGTGTCTGAACTCGATGTGCCTCGCGAAGTGACCTCCGCAGATCCGCTCACCGCGAAGATCATCGGAGCGGCGATTCAGGTTCATCGCGAACTTGGACCCGGTCTGCTTGAGTCCGCGTACCAGCGTTGCCTGCACCACGAACTCGGCCTGCAGAACCTTCGAACGCAGATCGAAGTTCCACTGCCAGTGCTGTATCGCGGACTCGCGCTCGAATGCGGCTATCGAATGGACCTCGTCGTCGAATCCAGCATCATCGTTGAAGTGAAGTCGGTGGACAAGCTCCTCCCGATCCATGAATCCCAGCTTCTGACCTATCTCCGCCTCTCTGGCCTTCGAACCGGCCTTCTCCTCAACTTCAACTGTGCCTACCTCCGAAACGGCATCAAACGCATGGTCCTCTGATCCGGTTTTCCTCTCTGTGCCCTTTGTGCCTCTGTGGTGAGTGCTTTAAGAATGCCCACGACCCGCGACTATTACGAGATCCTCAGCATCGAGCGCACCGCCGACGGCGAGGAGATCAAGCGTTCGTATCGCCGCCTGGCGATGAAGTATCACCCTGACCGCAATCCGGGTGATGCGGAAGCAGAGGCGAAGTTCAAGGAATGCGCCGAGGCCTACGAGGTCCTCTCGGACGAATCCAAACGCAAGATCTACGACCAGTACGGCCACGACGGCCTGCGTGGCCGCGGCGGACCTGCGACGCACGACTTCTCGCGCATGGATGTCTCGGACATCTTCTCGATGTTCAACGACATCTTCGGTGGGGGTGGCGGCGGCGGGTTTGGCGGTGGTGGACGCCAGAGCAGGGGACCTGCACGCGGCTACGACCTTGAAACCGAGGTCGAGATCGACCTTGGCGAGGTCCTCACCGGTTGCGAGCGAGATGTCGAGTTCACTCGCCTTGATGTCTGCGAGACCTGCACTGGCAGCGGCGCAAAGCCCGGCTCCAAGCCCGTCAAGTGCAACACATGCGGTGGTGCAGGGAAGGTCCAGCAGACCGGCCTCGGCGGCATGTTCCGCATGGTCACTGCATGCCCCCACTGCAGCGGCCGCGGCACCATCGTCAAGGACCACTGCGACACCTGCAGAGGCAAGGGCCGCGTGCCCAAGCCGCGCAAGCTCACCGTCAAGATCCCGCCGGGAATCCAGGATGGCCAGGCAGTGCGCGTACAGGGCGAGGGCGAACCGCCGCCGCCCGAAGCTGCACCGTCGGGCCAGGGCGTTCGCGGCGATCTCCACGTCGTGATCCGCGTCGAGAAGCACGACTTCTATCAGCGCCAGGGCGACCATCTCATCATGGAAATGCCCGTGACCTTCACGCAGGCTGCACTTGGCGCGAAGGTCAACGTCCCCACGCTTGATGGCAAGCACGAACTGACGATCAATCGCGGCACGCAGCACGGCCACGTCTTCAAGATCAACGACAAGGGCCTGCCGAACCTCCGTTCCAGCAGGCGCGGTGATCTTCACGTGATCGCGAAGATCGAGATTCCCAAGAAGATGACCGCCAAGCAGGAAAAGCTCCTGCGAGAGTTTGCGGAGACCGAGGACCAGGCAGTGCTTCCCGAGAGCCAGGGCTTCTGGAAGAAGATCTCGGAGCTGTTTGGCACGTAACGAGCATGACTGAGGCAAGACAAGGTGAGGCAGGCTTCATTGCAGGACCTCATTTTGAGTAAGTACGGGTATAGAACACACAGCGACCGCACCACACATCGATCTGCAGGGTGATTCGACTCCCCCACGATCGTTGAAACGACAAAGAGACAGACCATGACCGCCGATTCAACATCCCAGGAACCCAGCGGAGCGGACGAACTTTCGATCGAGCAGCTGACGACCCGTGCAAACGAGCTTGAGCAGCAGCTCGCCGATGCACAGAACCGTTATCTCCATTC
>JAESFU010000724.1_pt1 | contig 12624 bp, 8 predicted proteins | sample 9269461 | NCBI WGS metagenome assembly JAESFU01 (sample SAMN14502556, study PRJNA617107) | algae metagenome | isolation source: Stenomitos rutilans HA7619-LM2 and co-occurring heterotrophs from cave walls | place: USA: Waikapalae cave, Hawaii | collected 2009-07-28
TTCCTTCACATCCCGCCGGAAAGACCGCCACGCGACCGCGGCAAAGACGCCAAGGAACAGGACCAGTGCAGCCTGCGGATACGTTGAGAGATCCACGTAACCAACGATGTCGCTCAACCGCATGACTTTGCTCCTCGTTCAACCCACGTGCACACATGCACGGCCGCAACCAGCGTTACTTTGAACCCTCTGCAGGCTGTGATGCAGCTGCTGGACGCGAAATATCGAGCCCAAGCCGCTGCATATACGCGACCAGCGCGATCACCTTCTTGTCGCCCATGTCCTTGTAACCGCCCTGCGTTTCAAGCTCTGCAGCGATGACCTTGGCCTGCTCGCGGGCCTGCGTCACTGCACGGTTGTCCTTGATCGAATCCGGGTACGGCACGCCCAGCATCGCCATCGCATTGACCTTCCCCTGGATCGCGTCAAAGTCGAGCTTCTGCTCCAGAAGGTGTGCATACGCAGGCATGATCGACTGCCCGACAAGCTGGCGCGGGTTCTCAAAGTGCCGCACATGCCAGTCGTGCGATCTCGTCCCGCCCTCGCGTGCAAGGTCCGGCCCGATACGCCGCGAACCCCACTGGAACGGATGGTCGTACACAAACTCGCCGGGCTTGCTGTACTCGCCGTACCGCTTGGTCTCGTGCCACAAGGGGCGGATCATCTGCGAATGGCAGTTGTAACACCCCTCTGCGATATAGATGTCGCGCCCTGCAAGCTCAATCGGCGTGTACGGCGTGACGCTCGCGATCGTCGGCACGTTCGAACGGATCAGGAACGTCGGGATGATCTCGAACGCGGACGCGAGCAGAACCGCGAGCGTCGTCAGGACCGTGAACTTGATCGGCTTGCGCTCCCAGATGCGGTGGAACCACCCCTGGAGCACGCGGGCTTCAACGTCCTTCGCAAAATCCGTGTTTGCTTCAAGCGTGCTGGCGGGTGCAGGACCGTCGTTGTACGACCGCGAGAACGGCGGTGCATAATGCACGGGCTCTGCATACTTCGCGGGCCTGTTCTTCCACGTCATGATCGCGTTGGCCGCGAGCATGATCATGCCGATGATGAACATCGTCCCGCCGATCACGCGGAGCCAGTAGAACGGCATCAGTGCCATCACCGTCTCGACAAAGTCGGGGAACTGGAGCGAGCCGTTCTCATCAAACGCACGCCACATCAACCCTTGCGTGATACCCCCTGCATAGATCGGAATCACATAAAGGAGAATGCCCAGCGTGCCGACCCAGAAGTGCCACTCCGCCAGCTTCTTGCTCCAGAGATTCGTCTGGAACAGGCGCGGCAGAAGCCAGTAGATCATGCCGAAGGTCATCAGCCCGTTCCAGCCCAGTGCACCTGCATGCACGTGCGCGATCGTCCAGTCCGTGTAGTGCGACAGCGCATTGACGCTCTTGACCGACAGCATCGGCCCTTCAAACGTCGCCATCATGTAGAACGTCACGCCTGCAGCGAAAAACTTGAGGATCGGATCATCCCGCAGCTTGTGCCACGCGCCACGCAGCGTCAGGAGACCGTTGATCCCGCCGCCCCACGAGGGCATCCACAGCATCACGCTGAAGATCATGCCAAGCGAGCTCGCCCACCCCGGGAGTGACGTGTAGTGCAGATGGTGAGGACCTGCCCAGATGTAGATGAACGTCAGCGACCAGAAGTGCACGATCGAAAGCCGGTAGCTGTACACCGGACGCTCTGCAGCCTTGGGCATGAAGTAGTACATCAGCCCCAGGAACGGCGTCGTCAGGAAGAACGCCACCGCGTTGTGCCCATACCACCACTGCATGAACGCGTCCTGCACGCCTGCATACACCGAATAGCTCTTGAAGAACGTCACCGGCACTGCAAGGCTGTTGAAGACGTGGAGCACCGTCACCGTCACGATCGACGCGATGTAGAACCACAGCGCGACATACATGTGCCGCTCGCGCCGCCGCACGAGCGTCATGAAGAAGTTCACGCCAAAGAACCCAAGCCACACCACCGCGATCAGGACATCGATCGGCCACTCAAGCTCTGCATACTCCTTGCCGCTCGTGAACCCCAGCGGAAGCGTGAGCGCAGCAAGCACGATGATGAGCTGCCACCCCCAGAAGTGAAGCTTGCTCAGCACGTCGCTCCACATTCGCGCCTTGCACAGCCGCTGCGTCGAGTAATAGACCGCGGTGAAGATCGCATTCCCTGCAAACGCGAAGATCGCTGCGTTGGTGTGGAGCGGCCGTAACCGCCCGAACGACAGGAACTCCGACAACCCCGCCAGCGGCTTGAACCCCAGGATCGAAACCTGGACCAGTTCAGGAAGCGCCAGCTCAACCGCGATCAAAAGCCCTGCAATGAATGCGACCAGCCCCCACAGGATCGTCGCGCCCAGAAACATCCGGACGATCGCGTCGTCATAGACGAACGCCTCGAGCCCGCTCCTTCCGCCCTGCTCCCGGTGCCCCCCCACCGTTTCGACGCCAGCGACCCCGACTTCCATCTGTGCCATCGGACTTGCTCCCCAAATGCCGACCCAGATCTCAGGCCAAAGCCCTACCTGAATCACGGGATTAGTTGATCAACAAATCAATAATACAATAGTGGACCATTCTGTCTGATCTGTCAACTGTCGGCCGATTTTTGCCTCAGAATCTCAGTTTAAACGCAATTTGTGGGTAAAACACCTCAAATCAATCACGCGATCCATCGTGTGATTTTGAGAATTGCTCTTGACTAATTGACCAATTGGTCCGAATAATACAAGTTTGACGGAGTCACCCTGCATGCTCAGCCAAGGTGTCGGATACGCCATCCTCGCCCTCGGGCATATCGCCTCATCCGGCGGGAACCCCGTCCTCGTCAAGGAGATTGCCGAGGCTGCGTCCATCCCCGCGCCGTACCTGGCCAAGATCATCCATGCGCTGGGGAGGCGCGGGCTTGTCCTCACGCAGCGCGGTGTCGGCGGCGGCGTCACCCTCGCTCGCCCCGCCACCGAGATCTCCCTCCACGATGTCTGTCTCGTGATGGATGACCCCGTCGTCCGCCCTACCTGCATGCTCGGCAACGCCACCTGCTCAGACGACCGTGCATGCCCCGCTCATAAGTTCTGGACCGCGCACCGTGCCAAGATCTACGACTTCCTCAAGATGACCAACGTCGCGGACATCGCTTCCTTCGAAGCACGCCGCAGGTGGAAGACCGCACTGACTGCACAAGCAGGTCCAGCATCCACCGCGATCACCGGGGCCACCGGCATCTCACTCCCCACCATCGCTGCACCTTCTTCCGCACTTCCGCCTTCATCACCCCCGCCCACGCCGCCAGGATCACCCACGGCCCCTTGAGTTCCCCGCGCCAAGCTGCGACACTGCCCCACCGCTGACGATGCGCCCGTGCACACCTGCACGCAGCACCGATCGTCGCGCTGGAGCACGCACGCATGCGCACCCTCTTCCTTTCCTCCACTGCACTCCTCTCCTCGCTCCTTCTTGCAGGGTGCACCACCGGCAGCACGCTCGGCTATCGCCAGCCTGACAACTCCACCACCAAGACACCCGCCCAGGCCGGTGCAGTTCTTCCCGAGCACGTCCGCCACCCCACCAAGCGCCCCAACTGGTGGTCCGAAGCGCGCTTTGGCATGTTCATCCACTGGGGTCTCTACGCGATCCCTGCAGGCAACTGGAACGGTGAGACCAGCTACGGCGAGTGGATCCGCGATTCCGCGAAGATCCCGCTCGACGAATATTCAAAGTTCAAGGACCAGTTCAACCCCCAGCACTTTGACGCGGACGCGATCGTTCTTGCAGCCAAGAACGCGGGGATGAAATACATCGTCATCACTACCAAGCACCACGATGGCTTTGCGCTCTTTGATTCAAAGCTCACCGACTGGGACGTGATGTCGACGCCCTTCAAGCGCGACATCATGAAAGAGCTCGCGGACGCCTGCCAGCGCCACGGCATCAAGATGTGCTGGTACCACTCGATCATGGATTGGCACCATCCCGACTACATCCCGCGCCGCCCATGGGAGCGCGCAGACCGCCCCCAGACCGGAGCCGATCTTGATCGCTACATCGCGTTCATGAAAGGCCAGCTCCACGAGCTTCTCACCAACTACGGGCCCATCGGCCTCCTGTGGTTCGATGGTCAGTGGGAAGGCTCGTGGAACGACACGCGCGGACGCGATCTTGAGTACTTTGTTCGCTCGCTCCAGCCGGGCATCATCATCAACAGCAGGGTCGGTCGCGGCGGCGGCACGTTCGGGCTCGATGGCGAGGGCGGCATGCTCGGCGATTACGCCACGCCCGAGCAGACCATCCCCGAATCCGCCATCCGCGATGTCCCGTGGGAGACCTGCATGACCATGAACGGTCACTGGGGTTTCAACGCTGCGGACAAGAATTTTAAGAGCACAACTGACCTCATCCAGAAGCTCGCGGACATCGCGAGCAAGGGCGGCAATTTCCTCCTCAACGTCGGCCCCGATGCAGATGGACGCATCCCGCCCGAGAGCGTCGAACGTCTTGCAGAGATCGGCAAGTGGATGGATGTCCACGGCGAATCCATCTATGACACGGTCGCGGGCCCATACGACAAGCCGCTTGCGTGGGGCTGTATCACGCAAAGGGCTACCGGTGCAAATTCCACGCGTCTGTACCTCCACGTCTTCCACTGGCCTTCGTCAGGTGAGCTTGTCCTTCCTGGCATGCTCAACACCAGCGGACATGCCTCGCTCATGGTTCCCGGTAACCAGCAGCCGACGGAACTCGCGGTTAACTCAAGCGGCGAGGATCTCATCGTTCGTCTCCCCGCGGAGCCGACCAACCCGCACGACACCGTGATCGTGCTTGATCTCGCGGAACCCGCAGACGTCAGCACGCCCCCAACGATCACTGCAGACACAGAGATCTTCGTTGACGCACTGACAGTCAAGGCCTCGTCCGGCCGTTCAGAGATCACCGTCCGCTACACCACGGATGGATCTGAACCGAATCTTCAGTCTGCTGCGATCGGCCTGCAGGGCATCAGGATCAGCGAGACCACGACGTTCCACGCACGGAGCTTCCGTGGAAGCCGTGCAGTGAGCCCCGTCGCTGTACGAACCTTTACCAAGGTCGCTGCAGAATCGCCTGCAGTCGAAGGCCTCGAGTTCGGCATCAAGTACGACTACTTCGAAGCAGAGCTCAAGACCGTTGACGGCATGAACGGTCTCACGCCCGTCCGCTCGGGAACATCGCCCGATTTCCGCCTCCCCGTTCATGCAGGTGAGGACAACTGGGCTTTCAAGTTCAACGGCTACATCCGCGTGCCGACTGCGGGTGTGTACACCTTCTACACACGCTCCGACGATGGCAGCAACCTTTCCATCAACGGCAAGGTCGTCGTGAACAACGATGGTCCGCACAGCGCCACCGAGCGCTCGGGCGTCGTCGCGCTCGCGCCGGGCTGGCACGCGATCGAGGTCCGCTTCTTTGAGAACACCGGCGGTGATGAACTGGTCGTTTCCTGGTCTGGCCCGGGCATTGAAAAGCAGGTAATTCCTGCACGTTCGCTCTCGCACAAGCCCTGAAGTTAACTCAGCACGCGCACACTCCACGATCTCGCATCACAAACCGTGCCCATGCGACATGCATCGCCCGAATCATCCGCACCACGCATCGGACGACGCGCTGCAGTCGCCGGTCTTGGCGCGATCGGTCTTGGTGCACTTCTCTGGCCGCGCACACCGCGATCCCGTGCGGATATCCCTGCAGGCAGAATCGTCCTCGACTACTGGGAAAAGTGGACCGGTTCCGAAGGCCTCGCCCTCCAAAAAGTCGTCGATCGTTACAACCAATCACAAAGCCGCACCTGGGTCCGTCGTGTTCCTGTTGCAGACATCGTTCCAAAGACGATGGTCGCGATCGCAGGCGGTGATCCGCCCGATCTAGCAGGGCTCTACAGCTTCAATATCCCGCAGCTCGCTGAATCCCGTGCAGCGATGAGCTTCGATGAGTTCTCATCATCAAGTTCATCACCAATCACGCCCGACATCTACGCACCCGCAGTCTCCCGCCTCCTGACGTATCAGAACAAGCAGTGGGCCGCGGTCACGAGCTGCTACACCCTCGGCCTCTACTGCAACCTCGCGCACTTCAAAGAGATCAGCATCACGCGCGATTCGCTCCCTCGCACAATCTCAGAGCTTGATGCACTCGCAGATCACCTTACCACCCGTGCACCCGACGGTTCACTGACCCGCACCGGTTTTCAGCAGAACCTTCCGCAGTGGTGGCCCTACACATGGCCTGCACTCTTTGGCAATCTGCTCTTTGATCCAAAGACAAACAAGGCCACGATCGCAGAACCCACCGGCATCGCTGCATACCAGTGGATCCAGGACACTGCAGCACGCATCGGTCTCGCGCCCGCACGCGCACTCGCGCGAACCTTCGACCGCTCGTACCACACGCCAAACGATCCCTTCTTTTCAGGCCGTGCAAGCATGGTCCTCCAGGGGCCGTGGCTCGCGAGCTTCGCCAGGGCCAACGCTCCATCGCTCGATTTCACCTGCATCGCGCCGCCGGTCCACGACCCACTCTTCGACCCTGCATCCCCGCTCGGGATTGTCGAGGCAGACATCCTCATCATCCCGCGTGGGTGTAAGCATCCCCAGGAAGCCTACGACTTTGCTTCCTTTATGCAACGACGCGATGTGCAGGAAGAAATCTGCCGTGCACACGGCAAGAGCTCACCACTCCGCGACGTGTCCCCCGAGTTCTACGTCGATCACCCAAACCCGCACGTCAGCGCCTTTGACTCCATCATTAAGAGCCCTCGTGCATCGATCCTGCCGCAAACCAGGACCTGGCAGCAGTATGCAGACATGACCAGCGGTCTCTTTGACCGTGCATGGAACGGTGAACCCGTCGCACCTGCAGTCGAGCAGGTCCAGCGACGTGCACAGGAACTCATCGACCTCGCTCTGAAACGTCGCGCCCGCAGAACAGAGGGTATATCTGCGTGAGCACTCCACCACGCGCTCAAGCCCCGCGCGCAGCGACACGCACGCGCGCCACGCGAAACGTTCTCCAGGGTCTCGCATGGATCTCGCCGTGGCTCGTCGGCTTTGTCGTGTTCCTGCTCGCACCGATCATCCTGAGCCTGTACTACAGCCTCAACGACTACCCACTCCTCGAATCGCCCGTCTTTATCGGCCTTGAAAACTACAAGGAACTCGCCCGCGATCCGCTCTTTGCCACTGCGGTCGTCAATACCGTCAACTACGCGCTCTTCTCGGTCATCGGAACAACACTCCTCTCGATCGCGGTTGCCGTGCTCCTCGAAACCCCGCTCCGCGCAGCAGGTCTTGTCCGCGCGATCGTCTTTGCGCCCGTGCTCGTCCCCATCATCGCGTCGTGCATGAGCTGGCTCTGGCTCTTCAACAACGAGCTTGGTCTCATCAACGCTGCCCTGTGCCTCGTGAACCTCCCCGCGCCTGATTGGCTCGGCACAACAACGCTCGCGATGCCATCACTCATCATCATGAGCTTCTGGGTCATCGGCAGCCCGGTCATCATCTATTCCGCTGCACTCAAGGATGTCCCCGCAACGCTCTATGAAGCCGCGGATCTTGACGGCGTGTCATCATGGGGACGTTTCCGGCACGTCACGCTCCCGATGATCTCACCTGCAGTGCTCTTCAACGCGATCATGTCGATGATCTGGTCGCTCCAGGTCTTCGCGCCGCCGCTCGTCATGACCAAGGGCGGTCCCGCCAACTCAACGCTCGTCTACTCGGTCTACGTCTACACGAACGCCTTCTTCTACGGCAGAATGGGATACGCCTCCGCCATGGCGTGGGTCCAGGTCATCGCCACGCTCATCCTCACATCCATCTTCCTTCTCGTGGCACGAAAGCTCGTGTATTCACGAGGCTCATAGCACAGTTCACCCTTCATCAAGCGTGGCACGACAAAGTTCCATCCCCCGCACGCTCCGTCTTGCGATCATCGCGATCGTCGGAACGCTCTTTGCCATCCCGCTCGCGTGGATGCTTGTCATCGCGTTCCGTCCCGTCACACAGAACTCACAAGACAGCCTATTTACCGCGTTCTACCACAACATCACCGCAGTCTGGAGCTCGCCCTCCGCCGATTTCCCCACCTACTTCCGCAACTCGCTCCTCGTCGCCATCCTCTCTTCGATCGGTATGACGATCTCAAGCGCGATCAGCGCCTACGGCTTCTCGCGCCTCCGCTGGCACGGTCGCGACACTGCATTCATGCTCGTCCTCGCCACGCTCATGATCCCGCCCGTCGTCATCATGGCGCCGCTCTACGTCATCTTCCGTTCCATGGGCCTGATCGGAACGCTCCTCCCGCTCTGGATCCCCTCGTGGTTCGGCGGCGCGTTCTCGATCTTCCTCCTCCGCCAGTTCTTCACCACCATCCCGCGCGAGCTTGATGAAGCTGCACGCATCGATGGCTGCGGCCACGCAGGGATCTTCGCGCGGGTCATCATCCCCTCTTCCCTCCCCGCGCTCGCTGCAGTCGCGCTCATGCAGTTCATCGCCTCGTGGAATGACTTCCTCTCCCCACTCCTCCTGACCAACCACCAGGAGCACTACACGCTCTCGCTCGGTCTCCACATGTTCAATGAACAGCACGGCCAGACACCCTGGCCACTCGTCATGACCGCGTCCTGCATCACTGTCGCACCGGTCCTGCTCGTCTACATCCTCGCGCGGCGCTGGTTTGTCGATGGTGTCGCGGCGACCGGCCTCAAGGAATGACGCGACTGCTGTTCGCCTACTCACTCTCGTGGCACAGGCGTCCCGCCTGTGTCGACCCATCTCGATGCCATGCCCATCTCGCGCATGGCACAACCCACTGCATCTTCATGCAGCCTTTCAAGCACAACATCACTGAAGGTGAACTTACCCGCCGATCTTCGTCGGCCAACGGAACTTGCTGAGCAAGGTCCGCATCGCACCCTGCGGCTTGGTCTCGCGAATCACGGGCTCGACCGACGGCAGTGCAGCCAGCGCATCATCCGCGGTTGCAAAACCATCAAACCCGCTCAGGCCGCGATCAAGCCATGCATCCCATGCAGGGTCGATCTTCTTGATCAGCCTGCCGACCGCGATGCGGGGCTCCTCTGCAGGGAGGCCTGTCAGAAGTTCATACGCGATCTCGACGACCGACCGGATTTCATCCTGCGCCAGCTCCGTCGAACGTTCGGTCAGCCCGCGCATCGAGCGACGAAGGCCATAAAGCTCGATCCACACCCGCCCGTGGCGATCAATGAGCGTGTCATCCATCGTCACCGCGCCGTGCAGACCACCCTTGGGCGATCCATCCGCAACTGCGTGCCCTTCGCGAAGGCCCTGAAGGACATGAACCACTGCACGCTCGGTCTCGAGCGGCGAAAGACGTCCACCCTTGATCGTCGCGAGCGAACGGAGCGTCACCAGTCCGTCGTGATTACCGAGGTACGGCGTCACGAGGCAGGGACGACCTGCTGTATCAAAGGAAAAGTGCTGGATCTCAAGGAGGTGCGGACCCTTGCACAGGCTCCGCTCTTCAGTTGAGGAAAGGAACCGGCGCTGGGCAAGCTTGTCCGTCAGGACGGGGAAGCGATACACCACGTGGCTCGTGTGTGCATCTTCGTGCAGCGATAGCCATCGCTCCGCGAACGGGGCGGGACGCAGCGGACGGACCAGCCGAAACCGACCGAACGTCTGTGCTTGTTGATTCGCCGACGACTTGCTCATGCCAGAATCAGATCCGACCCACCAAACCCACCCTCACGATCCACCACAACCCTACGAACCACCCGAAGGTGGCTCCGACCGGTCTGCCCGGCTCGGTAAGGATGATATCGGGTCGCGCGACCCAAACCACCACAACAAAACCTCAATTCAACCTTACAGAAACCTTCTTCAATTCACTCACGCGTGCCGAGCCACGATCACGCGGTCGAGGCCATCCACGTCGGGCAGGATCCGTGCATCCTCCAGCCCTGGAACGCCCTCGAGCAGTCCCCGGGCCTGCCGAGCACGGCTTGCAGCGACCTCGATCATGATCAGGCCCCCACTTCTTACCAGTGGCTGACCTTCAACCAGAAGTTTCCGTACAAAATCCAGACCATCCATCCCACCCCGCAGGGCGATGGTCGGCTCGTGGTTCTTCACGTTGGGCTCGACTGCATCCCACTCATCATCGGGGATATACGGCGGATTGCTCAGGAGGTAGTGAAGCGTCCCCTTCGCTGCAGTGCCTGGATAGTCGAGGAGCGGCTGCACGAGATCGCCTTGGAGGAAGTCGATCCGGTCTTCGACGCCGTGCCTGCGTGCATTGGCTGCGGCGACTTCGAGTGCCTGGGGCGATATATCCGTCGCAACCGCCCTCGCGCCGGGCAGGTGCTTGAGGATCGAGATCGCGACACACCCCGAGCCGGTGCAGACGTCCGCGATCAGCACGCCTTCGCCGCCCATCCCAAGACCAGAACCTCCAAACCCCGGCTTGGCGCGTGCATGCTGCAGCACCTGCTCCACGATGGTCTCGGTCGAAGGTCTTGGAATCAACACACGGCGATCGACCTGGAACTGGAGCCCAAAGAACCACTCGTGGCCGGTGAGGTACTGAACGGGTTCGTGCTGCAGTGCACGGGCGACCAGTTCGCGAAGCGTGCTGCGCTCCAGCGGCGTCGCGGGTCGGTCCTGATCCATGTACAGCCGGAGCCGCTCGCATCCGATCACGTGGGCGATCAGGTCCTCGGCCAGGCGACGGGGCGACTCCATGCCCTTTGCACCAAAGGCCTGCGTCATCCAGCCCATCAGCCGGCGCGTCGTCCACACATCAGATTGATCCGCGGCACGGCTCATCGTGGAGGAGTCTACCGCCGCCGATACACCCGCGCATTCCACCGACACCCCGCTCCAAAGAAAGGACCCGGCCTTTCAGCCGGGTCCTTTTGAACTTCACATGCTCTGAGATCTCCTGCACCAGTGCCCAGTGCCGAATGCCCAGTGCCTTTTCTTCCTCAGCACCCTGCCTCGAAGGCGAGGACGAATGCGGAGAAGTCTTCGATGTCAACGAAGGTCGAACCGTCGAAGTCGGCCGATTCATCGCCTGCTTCGAAGGCAGCGACGAACGCTGCGTAGTCCTCGACGTCGACAAAGCCCGAGCCGTCGAAGTCTGCAGGACGCTTGGTCTCAAAGCTCCAGGCTGCGGGCGTCGAAGGCGTGGAACCCGCGCCGTTGACTGCAGTGACGCCCCAGTAGTACGTCGTGCACTTCACGAGCGTGCCACCAGGAACGTTGAACGTCGTGCCGACCACGCCTGCCTGCGAGAGAACCGGCGAGGAAAGCGAAGGATCTTCGCTGATCACGACCGTGTAGCTCGTCGCATCCGACGATGCGGTCCACCCGAGCGACGTCGTGAGGCTCACGCCCACCGAGCCGTCTGCAGGCGAGCTGAGCGTGAACGAACCCGGGAGCGTCTGACCGGTCCGGAAGCCCGAATCAGGATTCGAGATCGGACGGTCGGTGCCCGCGCCCTGCGTCGTCGTGACCCAGTAGAAGTAGTTCTGGTTCGCCGCTGCGGTCGTGTCGTCGTAGGTGAGCCCCGCAATGCCCGACGCGATGTTCGTGGCGGTGCCGAGGTTGTTGGTGGTATTGCGCTTGACGCTGTACGTCCCTGCGTTGGGAACGCTCGTCCAGTTCAGGCGAACGCGATCGTTGAACGTGCCGTCGGTTGCAGTCAGGCTTGCTGCTGCAGCGCCCGTGACGTTCAGGGTGTAGAGCTGGCTCTGGGTCTGCGTGCTGGTTTCATAGACTCGGACAAAGAAGTCGCCCGCGGTCGACACGAGCACGCCGGTCAGCGTCTCGGGCGAGCCGAGCGCGGCGCCGGTTGCCTCCGCAAGAACCGTCGTCGTGTTCTTATCGATGACCTGGATGGCCATGTCCGACATGTTCAGCGAATTGGTGTTCACCGTCGTGTTGTTGCACTGATTGTCCTGGGGGTAGCTCGCGTAGTTGAGGCCCACGGGCGTGAGCGTCACGTTCACCAGCACCGGCGTCGCGCCGACCGTGAACTTGTGGTAGTCCTGCTCGCTGTTGGCGTCGAGGCTCAGGATCGACGAGTTGGCAGGCGTGTTGCCGGTCAGCGGCGCGGGGACCGCGCCGAGCGTCACGTTCGAACCGACGTTGATCGTGCCGAGCATGAGCGTCGTGCCTGCAGTTGCCGCGCTGTTGTCGGGCTCGTTCACGTCACCGTACTGACGGTTGACTGCACGGATGTCGTCGTGGCGAACGCCGTCGTACGACGTCGAGATGAACGGCTCCATCAGCTTGCTGCTGTTGGCGGGGCAGACGTGGTTGAAGCCCAGGCCGTGGCCGTGCTCGTGCTGCACGACGTTGCGCAGGAAGCGGGCCTGGTTACCCGTCTGGAAGAAGTTCGTCGACCCCGTCATGTCGTTGGAGTCGAGAACCATGTCGCCGTTCTGCGGGAAGCTGTTGTACGCCAGGATGCCGCTGACGCCGTCGATCGGGTGCGCCGCGATACGCACGTCGCCGCGCGTCGTGTCGTTGCCGCTGGTGCCCCAGTTCGAACCGTCGTCCCAGTCGTTGCCGCCCGAGGTCACGCGGAC
>JAESFU010000725.1_pt1 | contig 12613 bp, 12 predicted proteins | sample 9269461 | NCBI WGS metagenome assembly JAESFU01 (sample SAMN14502556, study PRJNA617107) | algae metagenome | isolation source: Stenomitos rutilans HA7619-LM2 and co-occurring heterotrophs from cave walls | place: USA: Waikapalae cave, Hawaii | collected 2009-07-28
GTAAAATCCTGGTCAAGAACTTTGAACGAACTTTGGACAACGCCACGACCAAAATCAACCTCTGCTTTGTCAGGCTGATGCTGAAGCGGCTTGCTGCCTCCCCTTGAGATCTCAAATGGGTTCTATATAAGAAATTACCACGGACTGCCAAGAATAGTAGACTAAAATGGCGCTGTTGCATTATGAGTGTGGAGGAATAGATACGGTGTGTCCGATACAACATCTGCCCATCTCCGCAATGAATTTGAAAGGGTGCAGAAAGAGTCCGGATATTTACCTTCAGAAGAGTAGTATTCAGAAAGGTTCTAACTAAGCATGAAATTTGGGGTGTTATGCCGAATCATTCCGCCTATTCACCCACTGCGAGATCTTAGGCGTAAATTTTCTGTCTATTAATAGTTGGACTTCTCACAACAGAATTACACTTTACGGAGGTATCTAGATGCAGTTTACAATGAAAAATTGGACTATTGAAGGCGAATAGATTGACAGAATGCAAGATGCCATTGTGCTGGGCAACAGCTTTTATGCACATTTGATGGATTCGATGTTAACTCTAGTCAATTCATTTGGTGAACCACTTCGGCATCAAGCTAATCTGCTTACCAACGCGAACGCACCGGTAGACGGCTATTCGTTCAATGGTGCTGCTATGAATAAGTATTTAAAGAATGCAGACTTTAAGTTTACGTCAACGGCTCCTCTTGTAATTAGTGGACCAACAGAGGAAATGATTTTAGAAAATTACAATGGGTTTGCTCCAGATAGCGATTCAAGATACCCAGGGAGACAAATTCGCATAAACATTTATAGATACATTTTTAGTGTTCAACAGAATGTCGGTGGATTTTTCCCACAGAACGGCACTGGGCTTGCCAACTTCAAAACTGTTTTGGGCAAACTGGTACTGCATGAGATGCTTCATTTAGAAGGCTATTCTCATCCTGCTCAAGGTGGAGTTAGCTACGATCCGTCGTTGATATACTACAGAACCTTTCCAGAAGTTGCAGAACAAGCATACTTTCGGCTACGAAGCAACACATTTCCGCCGGGAACCGTAACTGTATTCAATCTAACCTCTGCCGAGGAAAGGAACTGTGGATCGAACAGATAAAATTACCAAGACCCGCAGCCCAACAACGCTCTTGCAACGGATTAAATTAAGCTGCTAGTAAGGGTGTAGAGGTTTCAGCAACCGCTAAACAGTACCGTTAGGCTTACTCTTGGAAAGTTTCCTCGGGATGAGAACGTTATAACAGGTTTGTATCTAAAGAGATTACCTGATTAGATGCCAGAACATCTCTGACTGTAATCACTTCTAGTTTTCCAGTTTCCTGGGATGCTGAGTCTTGACTTGGGTGATATTTCCTCAAATATGCCTTCAAGAAAATCTCTGGCGAGTTTACCCAGAATCCTGATTGCTTCAGAATTTTAAGCTGGACAAACGCTCAAGTGGATTACTATAACCAGCAGATCCGCAATCACCTGTATGGCAAGACTGCCTTTCGGTTTATTCCCGGTGAACGGCTGATCACGCGCGATCCGGTTTTAGCTCCCGATAGTAAAACGATTATCTTTTCCACTTCAACGGAGTTCACGATTCAGGAGTTTTCAGAAGATCGATACAGCAATTACGAAGCCTGGAGGTTAAAGGTTGCAACGGATGATGGCGTATCACGTCAAATCTATGCTTTGCATGAAGATGAGCAGAACAGGTTTGATGCTGAAACCAGCAGGTTACTGGCGATCGCCAAACGTAATCCATTCCTGTGGCGCGATTATTATCACCATTTAGAACAGTTTGCCAACGTGCGAAATTGCTTTGCCATTACGGTTCACAATAGCCAGGGGAGTACGTTTCTAGAGTGTGGTGTCGATGGGCAGGATTTAAGCAAACGGCTTAACCCTGAGCGTGATGATACGGTAAAAGACTTGCTGGCAAAGGTGAAAGAGCACAATCGCTTATGGTATGTCGGAGCCAGCCGTGCTCGGCGACGGATTCTGGTTGTGCCATAGGGCTTTTACTTAGGGAATACTTCTAGACGGAATCACTTCAAAGTATTCCCTAAGTAAAACCAACTGCCAGAAGCCACGTATCGGATTCACCCATGATGATCTGCTTCCAACAACCTTGATGACTTAGGGAATACTTAACGGCGTTTCGGCTCCGTACTATACCCTAAGAAATTTGATCATTCTGATAAGAAGCCTGAGCCATAGGGTCTTTGGCATTTCTCATCTGCTAACGCAGGCATCCTTCGACGACCATTCAAGCAAAGCCACTGATCATGACTCAAGCATTACAACGATCGAGGGGCAAGACTGCAAAGCAAAAAAAGCAGACTGAGCAACCGACTTCTGAAGCTGCGATCGCCCAGCGGGTTCCTGAGACACTCACTTCTCTAGAGCAACCTACCGACACATCAAAGGGGAGTGAAACGGAAGCAACCGTTGATGAGCCTGAAAAGTCTGCTGAGACTGAAGTATCGGCAGAGTCTGTGCCCAAGAAGTCATCGAGAAAACGGGCAGCTCGATCGCAGCCAAAGGACACACCTACAACGGAACAAGGGATGCAGGTGGTTTGTTCGCAGAGTCAGTTTCATGATGCGCTGGCGATCGCAAGTTGTGCTGCCCCAGCAAAGCCTAACCATCCAGTGCTGGCAAATGTGTTGGTAGTGGCAGATGCTAACGCTCAACAGGTTCATCTGACTGTGACCGATCTGGCAATGACGCTTCAGGCAAGCTTTGAGGCACAGGTGCTTTTGGGCAGTGAGATTACGGTGCCTGTTGAGATGCTCTCAGGGATGGTCAAACAGTTTCCAATAGGCAACATCACGCTCAACAGTCAGGCGCAGGTCACAAAGCCAGCGTCGGAAGAGGAGCAACTGACTAAGACTTGCTCTATTACATTGTCAGATGCTGATGGGAAGTATGAGATTCGAGGGATTCCGGCTGAGGAATTTCCGCCCATTGCCACACTCAAAGCAGCTCCAGTTCCCCTATCGACCAATGTGTTGAGAGAAGGACTGAAAGGGGTGCTGTATGCGATTAGCACGGATGAAACTAAGCGCATTTTGACAGGTGTTTATATTCAGATTGGGCAAAATGCCCTGAAATTCATTGCAACAGATGGACATCGAGTGGCGTTAGCGAAGCTCTCCGTAGGAATCGCAGAATTATCAACGGAGGGCATTAGCAGAAAACGATGTAAGCGATCGAGAGCCGATGAACTTACCCAGTTTCCGATTTCCGGCAAAGCGCTGAAGGAACTGATTCGTAACCTGGCTGATTCTGTTGACTCGATTCAACTGCTGTACGATGCAGAGGCAACCCGCGCTAGTTTTGCATGGCAAGACATTATTTTGAGCTGCCAGTGCATTGAAGGGCAATACCCAGACTGTGAGCAACTGTTGGCACGCTACAGTTTTGATCAAGAAGTGGTGCTGGAGAAATCAGGACTACTCAAAGCGTTGGAACGGTTATCGGTGCTGACTGACAAAAAGGAAAGAGGAATTCAGTTTCGCTTTGATGGAACGACTCAACAAATTCACCTTTCGATCGAACGGGAGTTTGGTAAGGGAGATGAAACGATTAATGCTCATATTCCTATAGGTATGACGTTGGATATCCAATTCAATCTTAAATACCTGGGAGAAGCGGTTAAAGCGATTCCTAGTTCTGGGATCAAGATGCATTTGAAGCAACCGGATTACCCGGTAATGCTGGTTCCGGCTGGAGATTTCAACAATCCGGAGCTAGAGATGGACATGCGCCACTTTCTCTTTCCTCTCTATATAGCGGTTCTCTGTCGGATGAGGTACAGATGGGACGTTACAGGGCAAGGGTTTGAGCCTCTAGTTTGTACCTCACGGGAGCCGGAAACGCTATAAGCAATCAGATTAAGTTGTTGCAGCCATATAGGGGGCAAGGATCGAGTGGACTGTGCACTCCATCCTTGACTTGCAAACGCAGCCCTTTGATCAAGCGAAGACCGCTACTGTAGACGTTAATAGTAGAGCGATCGCCACTCAAAGAGTTGTGTAAGCGATCGCCACTATTCAAACCCGTACTCTTTTAGGGAAGTACTGCAACAAGTGTTACTGGAATAGGGAGAAAATATGACTTTTTGGTCAGGCCCCCAAGCTTTCTGGACTGTTCCAGCCACATTGTAAGTTTTTTACTTGCCTCTTTTGCAACCTCAAATACAGCAGTTTCTAGGGATGGTGAACCTGGTTTAAGTGCATCTTCCTCTAACAGGGAAATCATTTGGTAAACGTCTTTGGCTGATGCACCTTGAGGATTACTAGGCTGGGATAAGTCGCTACTGAAAGCATAGAACGTTAAGTAAGAATCAGTGCTAGCTGACGTATGATTTTCTACTTCACGAAGCGGGTGAGTGACAAATAGGAGATACTGAGCATCTCGTAAATTAGGGAATGCTTCAAACAACTGGTTTGCCGAAATTGTTGTAAAGTCTGCTTTACGTTGTCGAGCCAGAGAGCAAGCAAGGCGACCAATTGGATCAGCATTGCGCGGAAGCGGACGATGCTCTATTACTCCTTCCCATTCATTCTTAAACCAAGGATACAGACCTGCTAGCAGGATATTTTCTTTTTCTCTGCCAAATACTTTGAATTCCGGATCAAACGTGAATTTCCTGCCTTTGATGACAGCAATTTTAGCCTGGGCAGTTTCCATCACTGTACCTTCATCACGAAATACAGGGCGATTCCACTCTTTATCACTAAAGGTGAGTTCATGACTTTGATCAACACCAGGTAGTCCTAATTCCATCCACCTCCTAAGCCGTTCTGCTAATTGTTCGCGGCTAATGACCCATTGCTCACTAAGTTTTGTTTGAAGTTCCCCTAATTTCTCTTCCATATCTTTTTGGTCAGCTTCAGCCTGCTTGAGAATGTCGTCAATCAATGAAAATTCCTCTTCTTCGATATCCTGAAAAATTTTCTCCTCCTGTTCGATGCTCAGAGAACCTAGAATTTTTAGGCGCATTCTTTCATCTGTAATTCCAAGTTTAGTGAATCGATCAACTAAGGCTTGTTCTCTCCGTTGTTCATGCGTTCCAGCAATAATCAGATAGTAAGCAATAACATCTGAGATTTGTCCTAGTCGAGCAACACGACCATTGCGTTGCATGAGCACTGCCGGATTTGGACTCAAATCCCAGTGGATGACACGGTTTGCGACTTGAAAATCGAACCCCTCATCTGCGGCTGAAGTCGCTACCAGGACTCTTACAGGGCTATTCACATCACGCAATTTAGCAACAGCTTCCTCTCGCTGAGCAAGGCTCATATCTCCAGTCAATTTTTCACTTTCTCTTGGAAGGGCTTTGATGATGATCTCGCAGGTTTGTAGGCTCTCTGTAAAAACCAAAAATTTTGATTCAGGATGTTTTGCCAGTACATCTTTAAGCCAAGTGAGCTTAACATTCTCTACCCCAGTTTCATCTTCGCTATGAAAATCTGCAAAGTTCAGAAGCTTTAGCGCAAGTTCTGTTAGTTCTGTAATCTCTTCATTAGCAGCAACAAAAGTAGCATCTTCATCATCGCCTCTACAAACCTTTTCGTTAAATCGATAAATATCGATTATTTTATTACCTGGTAATGGTTGACCTAAGCTTTTTGCATCGAATGAGAAATCATCGCTGGGAAAAGAAACTGTAACGTGTCCAGATTTATTGCGTTCATCATAGGCAGCGAGCTTTTGAGAAATGCCTTTAATCAGCTTGCGAAGATTTTCTGTACTTGCGGATGTATCCTGCCTATATTCATCTTGATTTTTCCAATCCTGATGCTTGATACACCAACGGAATAGCCACATTGCTCCAGTAATAGTGCTACTAGTCAATCTTGTTTCAAGTTGTCGAATTGCAAATCCACCAAATCTTTCGCCGTAGTTGTTGTGAACCTCCTTAATTTTCTCCCGAATATCTTCAATCAATTGCAAATAGGCTTCGCTTGTCTGAAGAGACGGACGTTCGATCGTCAATTTCGGGAATAGGCGTTTATCAGACCAGCTACGAACATCATCCTGCTGCCGCCAAATGACTGCCGTAGACGAGTCATCGGAACCTAAAACTTTAACAAGTTCTCTGTCGGTTAACTGAGGTGAATAGGCATTTTCAATTTCTAACGTCTTATTTGTGAGAAGACGCAGCAAGTTAATGAATTGAGGTTTGGAGCGAAATGGAGTAGCACTCATGAAGATGACCAACTTCGGAGGAGCGGAATCCTGCCAAAACTCTCCAGTAATCATCTGATAAGCCGCTTCATAAGCTCTTGTTGTCGCTTTCAGTCCAATCCGCTGTGGGCTAGTCAGTTCATCTTCGCTTGCACAATGATGTGCTTCATCAATAATTAAAATCTCAGGTTTAACTCCTGTAGGTAGCCTTTTCTTTTGTGCTTTTTTTACATAACGTCTTGCGGCATCCATACTGGCAATGTGAATGCCATCAGTGCGAGTGCCATATTCAACAAAAGCTTTCTCAACTTGAACAATACTTTCACCGTCTGCACCAGGAATCACTGATTGGAGCTTTAGTCTGACATCGTCTAGAAGTCCGCCCTTTGTCAGATAAAGACAACGAAGTGGTTTGGAATAACCCTGGGCAACGAGTAAATCTCGCAATACCAGACCCACCTCAATCGTTTTCCCAAGTCCAACTTCGTCAGCAATCAGGAGACGTTGAGATCCTGCCTGATGAGTCTTCAGGTGAGCCTTCATGTGTTGTTGCAGTGCCAACTGATGGGGAAAAGGATCTTTGTCACTAGCAGTAATTCGACCCGAAAATATGTTGGCAAGTAGCTCCAGTGCACCAAGCCGCATCGCAGTGTTAGCTTGAAACGCCGGATTCAAGTCTTTTTCCTCAAGCACACTTCCTCCAGGAAGATATGCCTTCTCTGGAGTTAACATCTCCTCAATATTAAAATTGCCAGACAATTTTTCCCAATCACGAAAGCTGCCCAATGGAATTCCCCGACGCTGCGTCAATTCGTTTGGGTTCGCGGGAGTACCGATGGTAAAAGCATAGTGAGAGTAAGCAGGTGCATTCGGGTTATCTGGATCTGCAAGAACCAGATCTGCATGATGACCGCTCACGGAAGGGATCTCGAACAAGTGATAGGACATAACGAACTCCTAAGTTTTGAGAACTAAAATTAAGCCTACCTGGATAGGTATACATAATTTAGACTACCTATCCCAAGATCGTCAATGGTCACCATTAGATTTGCTTACACGGCGGTAGGTCAAATAGCCCCTAAACGTTACTGAGTAGGCAATATTGCTGCCAGTGGTAGACTAGGAGCAAGGCACCTAATCTTTGACGAGGTCAGCATGAATACAGATTTCACTCAAGTTTTTGAGTTAACCCTCTCGGAAAAGTTGCAGCTTTTAGAAGACTTATGGGACAGCATCGCCCAAGTTCCAGAGCAAATTCCCGTGCTTGATTGGCAAAAAGAAGAACTGGCTAAGAGAAAGGCTGCCTACTCGCATAATCCTAATTCAGGCAGTTCATGGGAAGCAGCTAAGGAGCGAATTCGCAACGGGCAGCATGGTGCTTAGAAATCTCATTATTCTGCCAGACGCGGAACAAGATGCAGCCCAAGCTTATGTCTGGTATGAGGATCAGGAGCTTGGCTTGGGCGAAGAGTTTCTTCGTTGTGTCGATGCTTGTATTCAGTCCATCCGGCGAAGTCCAGGGATGTATCAGATCGTTCACGAAAGCTATCGAAGGGGGGTGGTTCGGCGCTTCCCTTACGTTGTTTTCTATGAGTATTCAGATACTACAGTTATTATCTACGCAGTTTTCCACTGTTCTCAAGACCCAAAGAAATGGCGTAGTCGGTTGCCATAGAATTGACTGGGCGCAGCAGAAAAACCGCTGCAGCGGCAGAATAAAGCTGGTTTGTAGGGATGTTAAAGTTACTCGTTGCTGCTACAACTAATCATTAGTCCTATCTTAGAAAGTTCTCTCAGGATGAGAACGTCATAACAAATTTGTATCCAGGGAAATCACTTGATCGGGTGCCAGAATACCTCCGACTGTGATCACTTCCAGTTTTCCAGTTTCCTGGGGATGCTGGGTCTGGACTTTGGCGATCGCCTCCTCAATCCCTGCTGCCTGAGCAATGTAGATCTGCGTCTCGCTTCTCAGTACCCAAATCGGACTAGACCAGGTATGCCGGGGTCGAAGGATGGCTTTGTAGATGATCTGATGACTAAACTGAATCAGTTGTTCTAATGCAGCTTCAGAACACAACTCGGCAAGCTGTGACTGAAACAGTTCTTTGAGTGTTTCTGTTGGAACATGTGCTGTGACGTTTGTTGAAGCTGGCGAAGGCTCAGAACCTAAGGACTGACTCAAAGTCGGAATAAGCAAAGACTCAAGCTGGCGTTGAATCTGAGTGGCGATGGCATCAAAATCCGGCTCCCTCAAAATGTGTCCTAAATGCTCTTGCAAAAAACGCTTCAGTTTTTCGTCCTCAAGCGCAATTTCACGGGTGCTGAAAAAGCCTGAAATTCTGTTCCCCGAATCTCGTCCACAACCCACTTCTCCATTGGCAGCGTCCTCTGCTTCAATCAACTCCATCAGGCGTTGATGGCGATTCCCTTCACTGGGTGAGGCTTTCGGTTCGGCAGGGATCGATTGAGTCATGGGTCATCCATCCTTAGAGTCTCGAAGTAAACGAGATGATCGGGTTCTTCAGGATCAGGACCGCAATCGAGCAGTCCAAGGCGCAGCTTTCTGTAAAATCCTAGCGCACCGGTCAGGGCATGTAACCCGATTCTGCCTTGATAACCCAATGCGTAGCTGCGGGCGACTGCGAAATCCACCAGATTACCCCCAATGCCCTTGTAGGTCGGAGGATTTGTGATGACAGGTCGGTTCCAGGGGACGGTTGTCAAAGCACTGATGTAGACTAACCGCCGCTGCAACTGAGATTCAATCAGACACCGTTTTTTTAAGACATCAAGCATCATCAGCCCTTGGGTGATCCCTTCGCACTCGATCGCGTACAGCTCATCACCTGGGAGCAACTTAGACCGACGGCTCTTACCTACCCAGTTCCAATACTCGTCGTCTTGACCGCTTCCTTCCAAGATCGGCTCCCAAAGAGTTCTGGCATCCTCAAGGTGCTTGTCAGTCACCTCTGTCAGGATGGCATCGATGACCTGCTGGTCTTGAACTTGAAGCAGCTGAATGGTGCAATTCAACGAAGCAAGCGGAGTTTAACAACGGCTCTCATCATAAGGCTTTTAGGGTGTTGACCATTTAAACTATCGCTGCTGGAGCAAGCTGCCCCTGACTAGGGGCGAGTCCTGCAGAAGGCTGCGCTAACGCCATTGATCATTAAACCCATATCACCATGCCGACTATCGCCTTACATCAAAAATATCGCCCTAAAACCCTGGCAGGGCTGGTTGGACAACCCTACGTCCAAACCGCTTTGACCAATGCTATCAACCGGATGCACATAGCCCCAGCGTATCTTTTCACAGGTTCTAGAGGCACTGGCAAAACCTCCACTGCGCGTATCTTTGCTAAGTCTCTCAATTGTTTGAGTTTTGACGAACCTACCGATGAACCTTGCGGCACCTGTCAATCTTGCCGATCAATTGAAACCAGCAATAGCCTGGATGTGAGTGAGATTGATGCAGCTTCTAACAATGGGGTGGATGATGCCCGTGCCTTGATTGAGCGCAGCAGCTTTGCTCCAGCTATCGGACGTTACCGAGTTTTCCTGCTTGATGAAAGCCACATGTTAACCACCCAGTCTCAAAACGCTCTGTTGAAGTGTATTGAGGAGCCACCACCCCATGTCGTCTTCATTCTTTGCACAACGGAAGTGCATAAAGTATTGCCGACGATTGTGAGTCGCTGTCAGGTGTTTCATTTTCGTGCGCTTTCAATTCAGACGATCGCCGAGCACCTTCAGGAGATTGCGGATGCCGAAGCGATCGCTGTCAGTGCTGACGCTTTAATGGCGATCGCCCGATTTGCAGAAGGAGGCTTACGGGATGCCCTTCAGCTTTTGGGTCAGGTTAGCCTGCTAGGTGAAGCGGTTACAGCGAATCATGTGATTGAAATGACGGGTGGCGTTACGGCGACAGACCTGCTGATAGTGCTGGAGGCGATCGCCACGAACGATACCTTTCAACTCCTTCAATCAGCCCGAACGCTGGTTGATTCTGGCAAAACGCCCAAACTAATTCTCAGCAGCTTGCTCCAAACCTACCGAGATCTGCTGATCCTCAAAGCGGCTCCCCAGGCAACAGACCTACTTACCAGCCCTGCCAACCATAGCCAATTGAAGGCGATTTTGACTCATTGGGATTTTGATGCACTCAATCAATCGCTGGCTCAATTACAGAAAGCAGAGAGCTATCTTCGCAACACAACTAACGCGGCTGTCTGGCTAGAAACATGTCTGCTGAACTTGATGCCGATGTTGAGATCGATTCCCTTTAGCTCTCCAGATGTAAAGCAGCCAGTAGGCAAAAATGGGCACAGCCGTAAAGCAATCTCTGAGACAGCTTCGGTAACCGCAGTTCACAAGCCTACTGATTTAGCAGCTCTCTGGCAAAAAGTTGTAGCCTCGGCTAAACCAGGAACTCAAAAGTTGTTGGCTCAGGCACGCCTGACCAAGCTACAAGGAACGAAGGCAATTCTGGAAGTTGCCCCTGCATCGTTTGCGAAGTTTGAAGCGAATCAGCAGGCGATCGCCCGAATGCTTCAGCGAGTTACCCACAACCCGAAGCCTATGACTGTATTGATCAGAACGCTCACAGCCAGCAAAAATGGGAGATCAGTATGATTATTCTGTTGACTGGAGATGATCAGTTTGCTATCCGACAAAAACTAGAGCACTACAAAGCAGAACTTGACCCGCAGTGGTTAGAGCTTTGCTATCATCGCTTCCCTGCCAGTGCTTTAGAGCAAGCCATGAGTGCGGCACGAACACCCTCGCTCAGTGGTGGTAAACGGCTTGTGGTCGTAGAAGACTGCAATTTTAAGCAGTGGGGTGATGCCCAGTTAGAAAGTTTGCAACAAGCTGCTCAGGTGCCAGATTCTACAACTCTTGTATTTGTGGCAACCAACGTAGACAAACGGCTCAAGATCTACAAGCATTTGCTCAAGTACGGTCAGTGTTTCGAGCTTTCATTAATTCCGCCCTGGCGTACAGATCTGATCGCAGAGGCGATCGCCTCTCAAGCAAAGCAGATGAAACTACGACTGCCCAAAGATGTTGTTGCATATCTGGCAGAGGCGATCGGCAATGACATGACCCGTGCTGCTTCAGAACTCCGTAAACTAGCAATCTATACAAATGGTCAGCCCGTGTGTCTTGCGGAAGTACAAAGCCTGATCCCTTGCCAGACTCAGAGCAATCTGCAACTAGCGGAGGCAGTTCGCAACGGGGAAAGTGAAGCAGTGATGCGTCTGATCGATGAGTTGCTGGCTCGCTCTGAACCAATGCTGGTGATGGTTGCGACTCTACTGACCCAGTTTAGAACCTGGTTATGGGTTAAAAGTGCGCTTGCGAGTGGTATCCAGAACAACACTGAAATTGCTCAGCTGTGCAACGTGGGGAATCCCAATCGGCTTTACTACTTACGGCAAGATGTCGCAAAAACGCCCCTCAGAACATTGATTCAGGCAGTAACCAAACTGGTGGATTTGGAAATGTCGATTAAGCAAGGTGCTGTCCAAACAAACGCCATCATGCCATCCCTGCTGGCGATCGCGCAGTTGTTCTAGCCTGTTCATCGCCAGTCTTCTGCTGAGATACCTGCCAGTGAAGGTGCTAGGGGAATCAAGAGGAGTGGTTAAGCCTGATGCAAAGTATTAGAAAACTGCATTAAAATGGGGCATACGCAACTCTACGCCATCAACAGCCTTCTACGCCATCAACAGCCATGAGCGACAAAGAAACTGTTCTCCAACTTATTCACAGCCTACCTGCTGAAGTCTCCTTGAGCGAAATCCTCCAGGGTATTGAAACGATTGCCGCCTCAAGAGAAGACCAACAAGAGGCTCAAATTACGACACTACGGACATCGGCGGCAGCGGCATCCATTTTGACCCAAGCTTTAGCAGAGCATCAGTCTCGCAAAAATGGTTCAGAAAATTAGGCTTCCCTTCACTGAAAGTGACCCACGCATGGGGGCGCTCAGTGCCTTCGCTTACATTCCCATCAAGCTCACCCGTCAAAGTCCTTCCCTCCAGCTTGTTGGCTTACTTGATACCGGATCTAGCGTCAACGTTTTGCCCTACGAAGTGGGTCTAGCATTAGGACTGACTTGGGAAGCTCAGAACCTGATCATTCCTCTAGGCGGTAACTTAGTCAGCGCTGAAGCAAAAGCCATCATCCTTTCAGCCCAAATCGCCAACTTTGAGCCAGTCGATCTAGCCTTTGCCTGGACCAGCGATCGCAGCGCTCCCTTAATCCTCGGACAAACAAATTTCGGTAGTGCGTCAAAGAATGGTGGGTCGAGTAAAGTAGGGAGACCGCTACTTTTACGTACAAATTATGGAATGTCTGCTCTGCGGTCATCCTAGCACCCACAAGCATGGAAAAGCTCCGAATGG
>JAESFU010000726.1_pt1 | contig 12608 bp, 9 predicted proteins | sample 9269461 | NCBI WGS metagenome assembly JAESFU01 (sample SAMN14502556, study PRJNA617107) | algae metagenome | isolation source: Stenomitos rutilans HA7619-LM2 and co-occurring heterotrophs from cave walls | place: USA: Waikapalae cave, Hawaii | collected 2009-07-28
CTTTCATAAGCATGAGCGGCGATGCCGATCAGCAGTATTTCAGCGATGGCATCACCGAAGATATCATCACCGAGCTTTCACGCTTCCGGCAACTCCACGTGCTTTCGCGCAATACTTCATTCCGGTATCGCGGCGACGATATAGACATGGTGAAGGCCGGCCGCGAGCTCGGTGCCCAGTACTTGGTCGAGGGCAGTGTAAGAAGGCTTGGCACGCGTATTCGGATCACGGCCCAGCTTATTGATGCCGAAAGCGGAAAGCACATATGGGCCGAACGCTATGATCGTCCGCAGGATGATATCTTCGCCGTCCAGGATCTTGTGGTGCGGGCCATTGCAGCAAAGTCCGTCGAGCGATTGCAATCGGCGGGAGCGGAGTTGGCCAAGCGCAAGCCGCCCGCCAGCCTGGCTGCCTATGAATATGTGCTGCGCGCTGATGCGCTTGCCTGGCACGATCCGGCGACCAAGGCCGAAGCGCGGCATTATTGCGAGAAGGCGATCGAGATCGACCCCGGCTATGCCAGGGCCTATGCGCATCTATCCCAGATATTGGGGTTCCTTGCGGAGGACAGTGGTGATCGACGCAATATGGAGGAAGAGGCTTTCAAACTGGCGGTGAAGGCGGTGACGCTCGATGAAAATGACAGCCGCTGCCATGTCGTGCTGGGCGATGCCTATTTGCAGAGGCGCTCCTTTGCGCATGCCGAGCGCCACTATGAACGGGCGCTGGACCTGAACCCCAGCAATCCGAATTTGCTGGCGGCATCAGGCAGCGCATTTAGCTATTTGGGCGAACACGAGCGCGGGCTGCAACATTTTGCGGAGGCAAGAGCTCTCGATCCACTCTTCGATCCATCCTGGTACGCGCCAGTCCTCGGTGTCGCCTATTTTCATGCACACCGGTATGACGACGCGATCGCTGCGTTGCTGTGCTCCACTGCCATGCCGCAATGGGTGCGAAGCTACCTTGCGGCCGCTTATGCACATACAAGTTCAGACAGCGATGCGCGTCATGAAGCCGAACAAATCCTGAAAGCTTCGCCAAACTATTCGGCACGAAGCTTCCTCGCGGGCGAGCCGCTGAAGCGCGACGAGGATCGCGACAATCTCCTGCAAGGTTTGCTTAAGGCGGGACTGCCGGAATGACTCCCAACCGCCGTCTCGCCGCAATCATGATGGCCGACGTCGTCGGCTATTCGCGCATGATGGAGCAGGACGAGGCGGGTACGATTGCCGCATGGAGGGCGCGGCGGGCAGAGGTGCTCGAGCCGGTTATCCAGGCGCATGGTGGCCGGATCGTGAAACTGATGGGCGACGGCGTGCTCGTCGAGTTTGGAAGCGCGGTCAACGCGGTGCAGGGCGCGATCGTGTTGCAGAAGCGAATGGTGGAAGCGAATGAAAGCGTGGATGAGGCCAAGCGGATTGTACTTCGCATCGGTATCAACCTCGGCGACGTGATCGGCGAGGGTGCCGATATCTATGGCGAGGGCGTGAATATTGCGGCCCGGCTTGAGTCTCTTGCCCAGCCGGGCGGCGTCTGCATATCGGGCAAGCTCTATGACGAAGTAAAATCCAAGATCGAGGCTGGTTTCGAGGATCTCGGCGAGCAGCAACTCAAGAATATTGCCCAGAAGGTGCGCGCCTTCGCACTCGGCGGCGGGCCCTCACAAACAAGCGCGACACTTTCGGCAAATGAAGAAGACCGACCGTCGATCGCCATTCTCGCCTTCGAGAATTTGAGCGGCGATCCGGAGCAGGAATACTTCGCCGACGGAATTGCCGAGGACATCATCACCGAGCTTTCGCGGTTTCGCGACCTCATGGTCGTGGCGCGCCATTCTTCCTTCGCATTCAAGGGAAAGTCCGTGCAAGTTCAACAGCTCGGCCGCGAGCTTGGCGTCGGCTATGTGCTGGAGGGAAGCGTCCGCAAGGCTGGAAATCGGGTCCGCATCACCGCTCAGCTAATCGATGCCGTCAATAGCGCCCATATCTGGGCGGAACGGATCGATCGCGACCTTGCCGACCTTTTTGCCATCCAGGACGAGGTCACCGAGCGCATCGTCAGTACCATTGCCAATCGGCTGGAGCACACCGAGCAGCAGCGCTCCTCGCGGAAGCGGCCGGAGACGATGCGCGTCCATGATTACATCATGCGGGCCCGCGCGATCGTCAGCGACACGAAAGAAGCCAACCAGCAGGCGCGCAACCTGTATGAAAAAGCACTCGAACTCGACCCCAAGAGCGTTGCCGCACTGACCGGGTTGGGCTGGGCCTCGTTTCTCGACTGGGTTGGGCTCTACGCACCGCAGGGGGACAACGCGCTCGAGGTGGCCCATGACTTCGCACGTAAGGCGGTGGCGCTCGATGGCACCGATTATCGCACGCATCTCCTGCTCGGATGCGTGCAGAGCAACCGGCGGGAGCAAGCCGACGCCTTGAAACACTACGAAACGGCGATCTCGCTCAACGGAAATGATGCCGATGCTGCGGCGCATATGGCCAATCTGCTTGTCGATCTGGGCAGGTTCGATGAGGCGCTCGACTGGATGAAGCGTGCCGTCAGGCTCAATCCTTTGCATCCGGCCTGGTATCTTTACGCGATAGGGGAGGCCTATTACGGCTCGCGTCAATATGATCGGGCATTGGAGCCATTGCGGTCGGCGGCCAATAGATATCCAACATTCATCACCCCGCGCCGGCTTCTTGCGGCCGCCTATGCGCAACTCGGCCGGATCGACGAGGCAAAAGCGGAAATCGCCGTGGCGCTGAAGCGCGATCCCTCGCTGTCGCTGTCGTTTTACCGGGATCGCCTGCGATATGCTAATGCGGACGACCTCGATCACTATATCGACGGTTTGCGCAAGGCGGGATTGCCGGAATGACCACCAACAGAAGGCTGGCGGCGATCATGATGGCCGATGTCGTCGGCTATTCGCGCATGATGGCGGCGGATGAAGCGGGCACATACGCCGCGATGGAGGAGCGCTTCCACGGCGTGTTGAGCCCGCTCATCGAAAAATTCAATGGGCGCATCGTCAAGCTCCTCGGCGATGGTGTGCTGGTCGAGTTTGCGTCGGCGGTGAATTCGGTACAGGCCGCCGTCGAAATCCAAACCAAGATGGCGGAAGCCAATCAAGCGCTTCCGGAAGCGAAGCGGATCGTCCTCAGGATCGGCATCAATCTCGGCGATGTCATCGGCGAGGGGTCCGATATTTACGGCGACGGCGTCAATGTCGCGTCGCGACTCGAAACGCTGGCGGCACCGGGCGGAATCGTGATTTCCGACAAGGTCGAGGCCGAGGTGCGCGGCAAGATCGAAGCCGCCTTCGCCGACATGGGCGAGCAGCAGCTCAAGAACATCGATCGACCGATCCGGGCGTTTCGCAGCACGGGAGAGGCGGCGGGACCGGCGCCGACGGGAGATGCGAGGAGCCGGGGAAAGCCTTCGATTGCGGTGCTGCCCTTTGCCAATATGAGCGGCGATCCAGAGCAAGACTATTTTTCGGATGGCATCACCGAAGACATCATTACGGAGTTGGCGCGCTTCCGCCATCTTCATGTCGTGGCGCGAAACTCGTCCTTTGCGCATCGCGGCAACAATCTCGATCTTGTCCGCGTCGGGCGCGAGCTTGGCGTCGATCATCTCGTCGAAGGCAGCGTGCGCAAGATCGGCCCGCGTATCCGGATCACCGCGCAGCTCATCGACGCCAAGACCGGACACCATGTGTGGGCGGAGAAATTCGATCGTGATCGGAACGAGATATTCGACGTACAAGACCAGGTTGTGCGAACGATCGTCGGAACATTGACCGGGCGTTTGTCAGCTGCCACCGCGGAAGTGGCGGCGCGCAAGCATCCTTCGAGCCTTGCGGCCTATGAATATGTGCTGCGGGCCGATTCATTGCCATTCATCGACGCCGAAGCGCAGAAGGAGGCGCGAAAGCTGCATGAGGCGGCGATCGCGCTCGATCCCACCTATGCGCGTGCCTATGCCTTGCTTGCCGTCAATTACAACGTCGAGTGGGAACGCAATTTCGATGCGCCCGACAGCCTGCTCGACAAAGCGCTGGAACTTGCCAAGCGCGGTGTTGAGCTCGATGAGAATGATAGCGTATGCCAGAATGCGCTGGGCCTGATCTATCTACACCGGCGGCAATTTGCATTAGCCGAGCATCACTATCAGCGCGCGCTCGCACTCAATCCCAATCGCGCGGTGCTGCTGGCAAGTGCCGGTTACCTCTATAGCAGCCTCGGGCAGCCCGAAAAGGGCGTCAGCCTCTACAAGGAGGCAAACCTGCTCGATCCTTTCTATCAGGCGACCTGGTATTGGGTGTCGCTCGGATCGGCACATTTCAACGCGCGCCAGTATGAAGAGGCAATCGCCGCATTGGATCATGGCAGCGAAGGCTGGGACTGGAAGTATGCCATACTCGCAGCCGCCAATGCCCAGCTTGGGCGGATGGACGAAGCGGCGCGATACGCGGCCGAAGTCTTGAAGTTGACCCCGGATTTCTCAATCCAAGCCAATATGAGTCGAGAACCGCTAAGACGCGCGAGCGATGCCGAGCATCTGGTCGAAGCCCTCAGGAAGGCGGGACTGCCGGAATGATTTCGCTTTCGGTGACTTTGCCGCAATATCCGATCCTCACTTGCCTCGTCATCCTGATTTTCGCGGGTATCCATGTGATGGGTTCGCGGATCAGGGTCGCACAAACCGCGCCAAGGCGAATCTGGCTCTCTGCGGCGGGCGGGATCTCGATTGCCTATGTGTTCGTCCACATCCTGCCCGAACTCGCCATTCACCAGGAGTCGTTCGGCAATGGTGGCCCGCTCGGGTTGCTCGACGACAGCGAACGGCACGTCTACTTCATGGCGCTGCTCGGGCTTGTCTGTTTCTACGGACTTGATCTCGCTGTCAGGACTTCGGAAAGCCGCCATGAAACGGAAAGCGGGATCAGGCAGGTTTCAACGCCGGTCTTCTGGATACAGCTCGCCTCCTACGCCGCCTACAATCTCATCATCGGCTATCTGCTGCTCGACCGGGAGGAGACCGGGCTCGTCAATCTTGCGACCTACGCGGTCGCGATGGGTGTGCATTTCGTGGTCAACGATCAGGGACTGCGCGCACAATCGCATCCGGGTTACGACAAATTCGGACGCTGGTTGCTGGCCGCCGCCGCAATCGCCGGCTGGACGCTGGCCTTGTTCGTGGAGTTGCCGCCAGTGGCGATCTCGGCCCTGTTCTCCTTTCTGGCGGGCAGCATCATTCTCAACGTGCTCAAATATGAACTGCCGGCCGACCGGCAAAGCGATTTCCGCGCCTTTGCGGTGGGTGCCGGGGTTTACGCGGCGGTTCTGCTTGCCACACACTAGCGTACGGGGCCTGGCGGCCCGTTGCGCTAGCGTCAGCCTGTGACAAATGCGCAATTTTTCGTGAGCAAGTGCCGAAAAATGCTACGAATTCTGGAGACGTGCGCAAGAGCCTATGGACGAATGCCTCGCATCGGGCGATTATAGGGCTAGCGGCGGGGAAGGGGATTCGTCCATGCGCCTGGGGATCATTGCGACATTCGTCTTCGTTCTCTCCCTGACCGGAGCGGCCTTCGCGACGACGACCGACAGTTCGAACTCTGCGGCTCCGATCATCAAGCCGCCTGCAAAGCCCGCGGCCTCATCCACGACGACACCTGCCAAGCCTGCGGCGACTAGCAAGACGACGCCCCAAAAACCCGCGGCGAAATCAACAACCGCGACGACAAAAAAGGCCACCACCAGCAAGACGACGACCTCCAAAGCGGTCAAGCCGACCAAGAAGTCCACGGTCTCCAACGTCAACAAGCCGGCGAAGAAAAAAGTGGCGGCGAAGCCGAAGGAACCTTATGTCGTCATCACGATCAATAAGTCCTCGCAGAAAATGACGGTCACGGTCGGTGGCCGCAAGATGTATAACTGGCTCGTCTCGACCGGTGCGCAAGGCTACTCGACGCCGAGCGGCAATTTCAGACCCTTCCGCATGGAGAAGGATCATTTCTCCAAGGAATGGGACGACGCGCCCATGCCGCATTCGATCTTCTTCACTGGCGAAGGCCATGCGATTCACGGCAGTCCCTATGTGAAGCGTCTCGGCACGCGGGCGTCTCACGGCTGTGTGCGACTGGCGCCGCAAAATGCCGCCACATTGTTCGCGCTGGTCCAGAAAGCCGGCATGAGCAACACGCGCGTTATCGTGCGTGGTGGCGGTTTCGACTGGTGGACGTCGAGCATCGACACGTCGGACATCCAGCCGTCGCGCTGGATCCGAAAGGTCGATCCCCTGGAAGAACTCGACAAGATGTTCAACGACTAGGTCGTTCTCCCAATCGGTCGAGATTGATGCCGGTGGTTTCGATCCGGAAACGCCAAGTGACGAGAGCGCCGAGAAGCGATGTCGCTACCAGAATATAGAGCAAATTCTGGGTGCCGATATCGGCCAGCAAGATCGGGAACAGGAAGGCCGTGGTGACAGCGCCGATCTTGGCGAAAGCTGCCGCCAGGCCTGCGCCCATGGCGCGCATGCGGGTCGGAAAGACTTCGCCGGCAATCAGATATGTCTGCGCGTTGGGCCCGATATTGGTCATGAAATTGAAAAGCATGAACCCGACATAGATCATCATCGTCTGGGCCATGCCGGTCTGGTTCAGGGCAAGCGCCGAGATCAACAGGCCGGCCGCGCAGCCGATAAATCCCAGAATCTGTAGCGGAATGCGGCCGACCTTGTCGGCCAACAGCGTCGCGGCGCCGATACCGAGGATCAGCAGAATATCGACCAACGTGGCGCCTTTGGCGGCGAAAAGATCCTTGTCGATGACCGACGCAAGACTGTGGTGAACCTGGTCGGCGTGCCCGAAGGTTGCAGCGAGAATCGTCGGTGTGAAGAGACCGATGCCATAGGTGCCGAGGTCTTGAAGAAACCAGGGAACCGAGGCGAGGATGGCGGCGCGGCGATTGGCCGGTGCCAGTACGGCGCCGAGGCCATCCTGGCTTGCGGCTCCTTTGGAAGGGGTCGGAAGCGTGACTTGCGTCGGATAGGGCGGTTCGCGTTGCAAGAGACGTAACGTGGCGCGCGTCGCTTCATCGACGCGTCCGCGCGCGAATAGCCACGGCGCGCTTTCGGTGATGAAAAATCGCCCGATCAAGACGAAGAAGGCCGGCACAAGCGCGACCGCGAACATATAGCGCCATGCCGTCACTTCCGGAAAATTGTTGAGGATGACAAAGCCGGTGACGGTGCCGGCCAAGGCACCGACCGCCTGGAATCCGAATGCGCCGAGCACCAATTTGCCGCGCGAACGGCTTGGGATGCTTTCGGAAATGATGAGATGCGCAGTCGGGTAGTCGCAACCCAAAGCGAGGCCAACGCCCACCATGCATAGGATCATCCAAAGGAAGCCCTGGCTGAGGGAGAGCAGCGCGAGAAAGGCCATGAAGATGAACATTTCGCCGATGAAGACCAGCTTGCGGCCGAAAATGTCGGACAACCCGCCAAGCGCAATTGCGCCGACGAGAATGCCAAACAGGCTCGCAGCCCCGACCATGCCGTGCTGCACCGGCGACATGGTGAATTCCTGGCCGATCAAGGGCAATGCCACGCCGGTCGTGAAGATGACAAGGCCCTCGAAGAATTTGCCTGCGGCGGCCAGCATCCAGACGCGCCATTGCATAGTGGTGAGGGGCGCTGAGCCCGACGGCGTTCCGTCAGCCCAAGATGGCGTTTCATCGATATAGTCCTGGACCGTCCTCGCCAGCGGCGATGTCTGCTCTGTCACTTCGGTCGTCATGTCGCCATCCCCCGTATCCGCCGGACATGATGGCTGATCCGATGAATTTGTTACAGTGCCGTAATAAGTTGGCGCGGGTTGCCGAAGGCCAGTGGGTGGGCCATATGAGGGCGAACACCTTATCCCCCATGGAGCCCGCATGACCGCCAAGGCCAATTCCCTCGGTAAACTGCCCGAATGGAACCTCGCCGATCTTTATGACTCGCCGGATTCTCCGCAATTCAAGGCCGATCTCGAACGCGGCGAAAAAGAAGCGCGGGCCTTCGCCGAATTGTACAAGGGCACGCTCGGTGCGCTGTCGGGCGAGGGCCTCGCCAAGGCGATCAAGGAGTATGAAGGGCTGTCGGACCTCCTGGGACGGGTCGGCTCTTACTCGCAGCTCTATTATGTCGGCGATACGACCGATGCGAAGCGCGCCAAGTTCTATGGCGATACCAATGCCAAGCTAACCGACATCTCATCGCTCCTGTTGTTTTTCGAACTCGAACTCAACCGCATCGAGGACGAGTCGCTCGAAGCCCATATGAAGGTGAAGGCGCTCGCACACTATCGGCCGTGGCTCGAAAACCTGCGCATGGAGAAGCCGTATCAGCTCGAAGACAAGCTCGAGGAATTGTTCCTCGACAAGTCACAGACCGGGTTCTCAGCCTGGAACCGGTTGTTCGACGAGACGATGGCGGAACTACGCTTCGAGGTTCAAGGCGAGAAGCTCACACTCGAACCGACCCTCAACCTCTTGCAGGATCCAGATCGCAGCAAACGTCAAGCGGCGGCCGAGGCCCTGGGCAAGACCTTCAGGGAAAATCTGCGCCTCTTCACGCTCGTCACCAATACACTCGCAAAGGACAAGGAAATTTCCGACCGCTGGCGCGGCTTCAAGGATATTGCCGATGCGCGGCATCTGTCGAACCGCGTCGAGCCCGAAGTCGTCGCGGCATTGGTCAAGGCCGTAACCGCGGCCTATCCGAAACTTTCGCATCGCTATTACAAGATGAAGGCGAAGTGGCTCGGCCTTGATAAACTCAAGCATTGGGATCGCAACGCACCCTTGCCGCAGGAGGACACCCGCGATGTGCCCTGGGACGAAGCGCAAGCCACGGTGCTCGATGCCTACAATGCCTTCGCGCCCGAGATGGCCAGCATAGCGGGTAAATTCTTCGACAAGCGCTGGATCGACGCGCCGGTGAGGCCCGGCAAGGCGCCGGGCGCCTTCGCGCATCCGACCGTACCTTCGGCGCATCCCTATGTTCTGCTCAATTACATGGGCCGGACGCGCGATGTGATGACGCTCGCGCATGAGCTTGGTCATGGTGTGCACCAGGTTCTCGCAGCCCGGCAGGGCGCCTTGATGGCGTCGACGCCTTTGACGCTTGCGGAGACGGCGTCGGTCTTCGGCGAAATGCTGACCTTCCGAGCGGTGTTGGAGAAGACCAGGGAAACCAAGAAACGGAAGGCGCTACTCGCGGGCAAAGTCGAGGACATGATCAACACGGTCGTGCGCCAGATCGCCTTCTATAATTTCGAGCGCAAGGTGCACACGGCACGCAAGAACGGTGAGTTGACACCGGACCGGCTCTGCGAGATCTGGCTGGAGGTGCAACGCGAGAGCCTCGGCGACGGCATCGATCTGGGGCCGGGCTATGAAACCTTCTGGGCCTATATTCCGCATTTCATCCATTCGCCGTTCTATGTCTACGCCTATGCCTTCGGGGACTGCCTAGTGAACTCGCTTTATGCGCGCTATCGCGAGAGTGAAGCGGGCTTCCAGGAGAAGTATTTCGAGATGCTCAAGGCGGGCGGCACCAAGCATCACGGCGAATTGCTGAAACCATTCGGACTCAACGCGGCGGATCCAGATTTCTGGCAGAAGGGATTGTCGATCATTTCCGGGATGATCGATGAATTGGAGAAGATGGAGGCGAAGTGAGTACCGTCACGCTGCACGAAAGAGGCATGGTTTGACGGAGCGTGATTCCGAATCCGATCGCCTGACCGGAAGACTCGCGCGCTATGCAAGCGTAGGCGCGGGGGTTGGAGGTGCCGCCGCGCGGATCGCCGCTGGACGATTGATGGGGGCGGAGAAAGGATCGAGCGCGGAAGCGAAGCTCCTTGCCGCGACTTTGGGCGGACTCAAAGGCCCACTGATGAAGGTGGCGCAGCTTGCCTCAACCATCCCCGATCTTTTGCCTGCCGCCTATGCCGCGGAGCTTTCGCAATTGCAGTCGCAGGCGCCGGCCATGGGCTGGGCCTTCGTGAAGCGCCGAATGGCGGCGGAACTCGGCCGCGACTGGCAAACGAGGTATGGTTCGTTCAATCATGAGGCGGCGCATGCGGCATCGCTCGGCCAGGTGCATCGTGCGTCGGGCCTGGATGGAAAGCCGCTTGCCGCCAAGCTCCAGTATCCCGATATGGATTCCGCAGTCGAAGCGGACTTGCGCCAATTGCAGCTCATCTTCGCTATCCATAAGCGCATGGATCCGGTGATCGATACGAGCGAGATCGCCGAAGAGATCGGCGCGCGGCTTCGCGAAGAACTCGACTATGAGCGCGAAGCCAAGCACATGGCGCTCTATCGCGATATTCTGGACGGCGTTGCCGGGGTCAATGTGCCGGACGTCATTCCAGCTCTATCGACCCGGCGGCTTATCACCATGAGCTGGCTCGAAGGGCAGCGGCTCCTCGATTTCAAGGAAGCTTCGCTCGACACGCGCAATCTCCTGGCCTCGCTGCTTTTCAAGGCCTGGTGGCATCCCTTCTGCGGGCACGCGGTCATTCATGGCGATCCGCATCTAGGTAACTACAGCGCGTCACTCGATGCGACAGGAACGCCGGTTGGGCTCAATCTCCTCGATTATGGCTGCATTCGAATCTTTCCGCCGGATTTCGTAGGCGGCGTGGTCGACCTTTATCAGGGACTGCGCGAGAACGATCATGCGCGCATCGTTCATGCCTACGAAACTTGGGGCTTCAAGAATCTTTCGAACGAACTCATCGACATTCTCAACATCTGGGCACGATTCATCTATGGCCCCTTGATGGAAGACCGTGTGCGGGCGATCGCCGATGGTGTGAAGCCCGCCGAATATGGGCGGCGGCAAGCCTTCGAAGTTCACAGGGCTCTGAAAGACAAGGGGCCGGTCAGGGTGCCGCGCGAATTCGTTTTCATGGATCGCGCGGCGATCGGATTGGGCGGCGTCTTCATACATCTGCGCGCCGAGTTGAACTTCTACCGCCTCTTCAACGAGGCGCTTCAGGGCTTCTCGGTTCCGGCCGTGGCGGACCGGCAGTCGCAAGCCTTAACCAAGGCCGGGATCCGCATTGCCGAAGGTCAAGTCTCGCGTTAGCTTCCCGCCTTCGCAACCAGGAGGGACGTACCATGCGGTTGATGACGACGGTTATTTCCAGTGCCATTCTATGTGTCGGATTTGCCGCAGCGAGCGCGGCCCAAGACAATGCGATACCGAACATGGTGGGCACCTGGAAGGGAAAGACCCTTGCCGTCCATATCGGCGCCAACCCCTATCGCGTCGCCGAAGGCAATGGCGTTCAGTTCCCGACGAACGAGATCGAGTTCACCTACACCATCACCGAACAGCACGACCGGCGTTTCGCGGGAAAATCGTCCGGCGGCAAATTCGGCGAGACGATTATCGGCATGCTGGCGCCCGACAACCACACTGCGGTGATGATCGACGATGACGGCCAGTACGCCATGACGCTGGTTGACGAGAATACAATCGACATGTGCTATCACCATCTTTATCCGACCAGCAAGGTCGTGGCCTGCTGGCAGATCAAGCGCACGCCGTAGAGCGATTCACCGGTATACTTGTTTCCGTGCTAAGCTCCTTCCCGTCGGACCACGGGGAGGAGTGCCATGGCCACTTACATCGTGCTGATGAACTGGACCGAGCAAGGCATCAAGAATGTCAAGGAATCGCCGAAGCGGCTGGATGCCGCGCGTGCGGCGGCCAAGAAGATAGGCTGCGAATTGGGTTCGTTCTTCATGACAATCGGACCTTATGACGGAGTGAGCATTGTCGAAGCGCCCAATGACGAGGCGATCGCGAAATTCGCTTTGATGGCCGGTAGCGGTGGCAATATTCGAACGACGACGCTCAAAGCATTTTCCGAAGACGCCTATCGCAAGATCATGGCGTCGTTCTGAAAGCCAAATGAGCATCATTGCTGGATAATACTTCGCCAATGATGCTCAACTTCTTGCGTATGCTCGTGATGCTGGCCAGTGTGCTGGCCGGCAGCACTAGTACGTTTGCGCAGGACGGACCCGATCGCAGTCCGCTGTTGCGGATCGAAGCGGGCATGCATACCGATGCAATCCTGAAGCTAGCAATCAGTGCCGACGGCCGATTGCTTGCGACTGGTTCGGCCGACAAGACGGTACGCTTGTGGTCGCTGCCCGGTGCGCAATTGGTGCGGGTGTTCCGCATGCCGATCGGCCCGGGCTTCAACGGCCGCATCTATGCATTGGCGATGAGCCCGGATGGACGGACGCTTGCCGTCTATGCAGCCGCCTATGAGCCGGTCGCCTATATTCATCTCTACGACACGGTCACCGGCGAACTCGTGAAGAAAATCGGGCCGATGCCGGATGTGATCGGGGCGCTCGCCTTCTCGCATGACGGCAAGCAATTAGCGGCAGGGCTCAACGGCGGGCATGGCGTCCGCCTGTGGCAGGCACCGTTCGACGACACTCCGCGCGAAGACACAAAGTATGGCGGCGATCTGAACAGCGTCGCCTTCGATCGCGCCGGACGCTTGGGAAACGTTG
>JAESFU010000727.1_pt1 | contig 12586 bp, 11 predicted proteins | sample 9269461 | NCBI WGS metagenome assembly JAESFU01 (sample SAMN14502556, study PRJNA617107) | algae metagenome | isolation source: Stenomitos rutilans HA7619-LM2 and co-occurring heterotrophs from cave walls | place: USA: Waikapalae cave, Hawaii | collected 2009-07-28
ATTGCCATGTGCGCGCTCGTGATGCTTGCCGCCACAGCCTTTGCGCAAACCACGAAAAAAGTAATCGAGTTACCGGACTTCAAAAGTATTTACGTCAACTCCAACTACACCGTATACCTTAAGCAAACCAACAAACAGGAAGTGACCGTTGAAGCCCTTACGGAGATCTTTACACTAACAGAAATAAAAGTCGAGAACGGTGTATTGATGATCAACCTGGATCGCAAGCCGGACAGTCCCAACAAAAGTCTCTGGGCTAAAATCGATGACATCAAGCTGAACCCAACCATGAAGCTGTACGTGAGTGTAAAGTCCATCAACGATATCCAGGTGAACGGCGGCGGCAAGGTGATCTCTGAAAACTCAATTGCATCCGACTATATTACGCTGGGCGTAAACGGAAATGGCAGCATGGATATTGACGTGAAAGGAAATACCATCAAGACTGAAGTTGCCGGATCCGGCACACTTACCCTGAAAGGTTACGGCACTTCCATTGACGCAATTGTTAGCGGCACCGGTTCACTCAAAGCATTCAATTGTCCACTGGAGACAGCCAAAGTAAAAATGAGTGGCAGCGGTACCTGCGAGCTTAACGTAACCAATAATATCGATGCCACCATTCTCGGTAGCGGCGTCATCAAACACAAAGGCAATACCAAAACAGCCACCAAAAAGATCTACGGTTCCGGCTCGGTTGACCGCGCATACTAATCGATTTTTTTTCAAATAAGGTGAAGATCGGGAACAGTGAAATTCCGTATCTTCACCTTAATTTTTTATGAATATCCTTGTCATCATTATCGTGATTGCCGTCGCGGCGTATGTGTACCGAACCTTCTTTTATTCAAAACCATACGAAACAAAAGATGAACGGTACAATGCGGAACGGCATAAAAGACAGATGGAGCTGGACAATTTGCTGGACAAAATAGCCAACAAGGGAATCGACAGTCTCAGTCAGCAGGAGCGCAGACGACTGGATGAACTTTCCGGCAAACGATAAGTTCATCATGCAAATCCCCATTCCCACACTTCATCTCTTTCCTGTCCTGGATGTAAAACTGCTGGAACTGTTGCGAAGTCTTTCACCTGATGAATGGCATCTTCCAACACGCGCCCGGCAATGGACTGTAAAAGATATTGCCTCTCACTTATTGGATGGAAACCTGCGAACGATCTCTCTGTTTCGCGATGGGTTTGCAGGTGAAAAGCCTGCCAATATTCATTCGTACCAGGATCTGGTAAACTATCTGAACGGACTTAATGCGGATTGGGTCCAGGCGACCAAACGATTGAGTCCTGTTGTGTTGACGGAGTTACTGGCTCAATCCAGTACGGCATATCATACGTGTCTCGCTGCACTGGACCCCTTTGCGCCCGCTCTATTCTCCGTAGCATGGGCCGGCGAAGACACTTCCCTGAACTGGTTTCACATTGCGCGCGAGTACACCGAAAAATGGCATCACCAGCAGCAGATACGCGAAGCCGTAAACAAACCCGGCATCGCCACACAAGAATTATATGCACCGGTGTTGAAAACATTTATGCAGGCACTCCCCTTTCAATACAGACACGTTACTGCCGATCCCGGGACAGTGGTGTCAATCACTATTACCGGTATTGCCGGTGGAAGCTGGTACTTGTTTTTTGAAAAAGGACATTGGACATTCACAACCCCTTTACCGGCAGCAACAGAAATTTCCCTTTCGGAGGATACCGCCTGGAAATTATTTACAAAAGGACTCACCCGCGAAGAAGCGCAGGCTCTGGTAAAAATTCAAGGCAAGACCCGCCTGGGACTTCCTGTATTGTCCATGCTTTCGGTGATGGCCTGATTTTATCCTGTCGGGTAATTCACCGGACATCTCACAATTGCAATCGTATCTTTAGCCGGTTCAATCCAATCACCAGCGCCATAACGGCAATCGCATATACAAGCGACCAGAGAATACCGGCAACACCCTGGTAGAATACCGCCGGCCATGCGATTTGCAACAAGTGCATCACGGCGTACACGATAAACGGAATGATATAGGTCAGCAATGGGTTTGATCCAGCGGGTTTAATAAAGCCTGTCCAATGGCTGATCTTTCGCAAGTCGATCAGCCAGTAGAAAAACGCGAAAAGAATACTGCAAATCGCCGCACTGTACAGAGCCCATGTGGGCGTTGCATAAATTTTGGAGATCGCATAGGGCGGTCGCAGCAGATATCCGGTTATCAACAGTATCAGCGTAAACGCCAAAACGATCTGGAATCTTTTGGACACGGATATAGATTTGTTTCCGAAGAAAATGCGCGATACAATAATACCGCACAGCACAATCATGGTGTGTATGGCGTGGCCCGCCTGATCCGTAAGCCAGCCGATCACCGGCACGGAAGAAAACCACCCCTCGCGATTAGCCACAAATATCAGCAAGCAAATAACGACAAGAGCCGGCAGGACAAATATGTTTTTACCCGACAGCTGGTACAGGACAGATGCGACCAGGTAAGCCCAGCCAATCAAACCCAGAATGCCCCACCACTGGGGTGTAAGTCCTGATGCTCCGTCGCTGCCGCGATAGATATAGGCGAGCACAACCAGCAACGCAATACCAAGCGCGCGCAAGGTCCACACAACAGCTTTGTTTTTGATGGTGTATACGTTCCAGATCATGATGATGCCCACGTAAAAAAGCAGCGACCAGGCATAGATGGACATGCCCATCACGGCTTCATTATAGCCTCCCTCTGCATTCACCATAAACACACCCAGCACAAGAAGTCCCAGCGTTCGGAAAAGTATATGCAGCTGCAACTGCCATACGTTGTCGCCTTTGGAAAGTCGATTACTGATAGCGAACGGAATGGACATGCCGACAATAAATAAAAACGCCGGGAACACTACATCGACAAAAGTCATTGCGTCGGCATCGGCAGGCATGTGCTTCATCCAGGCGGGAATGTCCTGAACACCGGCCAGTTCATTCACAAAAATCATTACCAGTATGGTAATTCCCCGAAAGGCATCGATGGACAATATGCGCGAGGCTGAAGTTGTGTTCGTCATGGGTTAAGATATTAATCGCTGCACGAGGGACAAGTATGAACTTCCAATATAGAGTAAATGAAATCGTTGAATAACATGGAACAGATATAATATTTTATCGCACATCACACACCGAAAAAGCACATGCGCACATTGTCCCTATTGACAACCACGATCATGATTACCATAGTTTTTTTAGGACGGGAGGACATTGGAATCTAACCTCCCTTCGGGTTAAAAGAGCGGGCCATTGCATCTCACGGAAATACTGCGTTGAATTCCTGTTTCAAATGCTTCCAGGAATCTCGAAAAAGTATCCATGTTGAACCTCTTAAATAACAATTATCGGCTAAAACCGCTTCAAAAACCTTATTTTCAGCCTGAAAAAGGGGAAAATGAAGCTAATGTTAAAAATTAAAAAAATCTTTTTACCTTTCAATTGTTAATTGTCATACTTTACGGAACCACCCCCAAAAATAGTTAGTGAGTTTCTTAGTCGAGTTTGTCAGTTTTCGGAAATAAATTTTCTCATTTACTATCTTTTTACAAATGAACATTTACGTTGCCAACATCCCTTTTAAGGCATCCGAACAGGAATTGAAGGGTTTATTTGAAGAGTATGGCGAAGTTTCTTCAGCCAAGATTATCATGGACAAAGTAACACAGCGTAGCCGCGGTTTCGGTTTTATCGAAATGGCAGATGATGCTGCTGGCCGTCAAGCCATCACAAGCCTGAACGGATTCAACTTCCTGGGTAAGACCCTGGTCGTGAACGAAGCAAGACCGAAGACAGATGCACCTCGCGGTGGCGGTGGTGGATATCGCAGCGGCGGTGGCGGTGGAGGTTTCAACCGCAGAAACAACAATGATTATTAATGAAAGTTAATAGTAAAGAACCTCTAGCACTGCCCGGTATAAAAACCGGGCAGTTCTTTTTTGTAGCTAGTTGTATTGAACTGTTACCTCATCTTTCCTGACAACCTTCCTCATATAAATACTGGCAGGCCTGTTGCACGTATGCCACTTTTCCGCTAGCATCGAAGGGGCGTAAATTCAATTTCACAATAGGACAATCTATTATGCTGATTGATTGTCCTATTGCTAATCTGAAAGCTCTGTCCGTTTCACAAAGACAGGGCTTTTTTATTCGACACTACCGGCAGGCGTAATAATATTCCGCCGAAACATCCTTCCTGATTCTCAGCTTTATCCAAACGTCAGGACAATAGCTTTTGATGCTTGTCATTCCGGTGACGCACTTTATTCCGTGGAGTATGCAGACGCTTATACAAATCACGATGAAAGACAGAACCCACCCTGCCCCACACAACAGCTATTACACTTATGCGCATACGCAACAGCGCTTAACATTTCACGAATCATCTTGACTATGCCAAACCATTTTCGTAAACTTTGTATAGATCAAACAAACACAATCATGAGCGTTATCACCCAGGTTGAAAAATGGGGTAACAATCACCGCCCCGGTTTTCTGGATATTTTCCGCGTTGCATTGGGAATATTCATTACGTACAAAGGACTGTATTTCATCACACACATGAATGAGCTGCAAATGACTGCCTCGGGTGCGAACATGTATTTCGCCGGCGCCTATCTGGCACATTATGTTGTGTTTGCCCACATTCTCGGTGGACCGCTGATCGCCTTCGGGCTGTTCACCCGTATTGTGAGTTTTATTCAATTGCCTATTCTGATTGCCGCGGTGTTCTTCGTCAACACCAAAGCTCTACTCTCCATCGGGCAGCACATGGAATTGTGGCTGTCTATCGTCGTACTGATTGGCTTAGTTGTATTTATGGTGTTTGGAGCAGGACGTTATTCCATCGATGCCAAGCGAAGAAAAGAGATGCAGATGACGACGCATCAGTAACATCACTCCTAACCTGAACCAAGGGCATCTGCTTGTTGCGGATGCCCTTTTATTTTTTCACGCCCAGCCGCGAAATGTGTACTTTGGCGTTTTGATTCCTCTTATGAACTATATTCTTGGCATTGACATCGGCACCGGAAGTACGAAGGCGGTTGCTGTCGATTATACCGGCAAAGCATTTCATACCGAACAGGTGTCCTATCCACTCATCGTTCCACAAGAGGACTATCGCGAACAAGACCCCGAGGTTATCTGGCAGGCATTTATAAAAGTTATTACACTGTCTGTCCAACAGCATAAAGCCTGGCCGGCAGCCATTGCATTGAGCAGTGCCATGCACAGTTTGCTACTCGTCGATGAGCACGGCAAGCCGCTTACCCGTATGATCACCTGGGCCGACAACCGCAGTGCAGACATTGCAGCTGCTCTTAAAAATTCTACCGAAGGCGAAATACTGTATCGGCAGACGGGCACACCTGTACATGCCATGTCCCCGCTCTGCAAGATTGCCTGGTTCGCACAACAGCAACCCGATCTATTCGCGGCCGCTCATAAATTTATTTCCATAAAAGAATACATCTGGTATAACCTGTTTGGCGTATACGAGGTCGATCATTCCATCGCTTCTGCCACAGGCTTGTTTGATATTTTAACATTAACGTGGAGCCCTCAGGCTCTACGCTTTGCAGGCATCACGAGCGAGCTACTGTCCACTCCGGTAGACACAAGTCATACGCGAACCGGTGTGACGACAGCGGTATCTCAGCAGTGGGGTCTATCCGAACCTGTTCCGTTTCTAATCGGTGCCAGCGACGGTTGCTGTGCCAACCTTGGCAGCTTCGCCGTGGAACCTGGCGTAGCCGCGCTGACCATCGGGACAAGCGGTGCCATCCGCGTAGCCAGCAAACATCCCGTATACAACTTCGGCGCCATGACATTTAACTACCGGCTCAAGGAAGACACATTCATCTGCGGCGGCCCCATCAACAACGGCGGCATTGCATTGAAGTGGTACATTCAGAACCTCCTTGGCAAGGAACTGAAAACTGCGGCGGATTATGATGCCATACTCCATTCCATCGACTCGATACCCGCAGGGGCTGCAGGGCTTGTCTTTCTGCCTTACCTGCTCGGCGAACGTGCCCCATTATGGAGCAGCGATGCCTGCGGGACATTCTTCGGCATGCACGCCGACCACCGCCAGGAACATTTTACAAAGGCACTGCTGGAAGGCATAACGATGTCCCTGTACCACATCAGTCAATGTATTGAAGAATCCGGCCTGGCAATTCAGCAGGTAAATGTGAGCGGCGGGTTTGTCAAGTCCGAAGCCTGGGTGCAATTACTGGCGGATGTATTCGGCAAACCGATTGGACTTTTGGGAAGCGAAGATGCCTCTGCTATCGGCGCTGCCTTTCTGGCCCTGGTAAAACTGAACATTGTGGACAGTGTAAGACAATTACTACCGGAGACAACAAAAATCTACATACCAAATACGGACAAGCATGCGATATATCGGAATATGATCTTCCCTCTTTTCCGAAATCTCACTCATACCCTTGCCCTCAACATGAGTGTACTGGCCGATCTGAAAAAAGAAGCATTATAATTTTATGCAACTGGGAATCATTAATCTCACGGAGACACCGGTATCCTTTACAGACAAGCTGGTTGATCAAAACTTTGAAGTTATAGTGTATGGCGAACAGAGACCCGATGCTGCCAATGTCCGATACAGCAAAACGTTGAAACATTTTGCGGAAATTCTTCAGGCCAAACGTGTGGTATTGGTTTTATCCAAAGACATTCATAAAACCCGTGAAGTACTGGAAACGCTGAAATGGTTTTTGTCGGTAAGCGATGTTATAATGCTGGAGGACGAGACCGCTACACCGGCCTTGCGGGACATCGCTGGCGAACTGGTATCGATCCAGATTGATCTGTTGTCCATATCATCTGCGGAGAGAACACATGTTTATGGCAACCGGTTTGCCTTCAATTACTGCGAATCGATGCTGAACTTGCTCTTCGAAGGAAAATATGAATATGGCGGCGTAATTCGTTGACTTCAATATGTTCTTGTATCGGGACACTTGCTCCTCACACCTGTTTTCCAGACTTCAAGGTAATAATGGTCAGTTCAGGAGGCATGCCCACGCGTCCCGGATAACCAAGATATCCAAAGCCGCGGTTCACGTATAAGTACTGCGACCCTTCCTGGTAAAGTCCAGCCCATTGTTTATACACATACTGCGACGGACTCCATTTGATGTTACCGATCTCTACCCCAAACTGAAAGCCGTGCGTATGTCCCGCAAAGGCTACATCAATATCCGGGTAGAGCGGTCGCACTTGCGCATCCCAATGGCTTGGGTCATGTGATAGCAAAAGCTTTACGGGTACATCTTCTGTTCCCTGATACGCCCTGTCCAATTTACCGTATTTTGAAAATCTGCCACCGCCCCAGTTTTCAATTCCCAGGATGGCAAGCTCGTCACTGCCTTGTCTCAAAATTCGTTTGTCATTCATCAACAGATCGAAGCCCAGTAATCGATGTGCTTCTATCAGGTCCTTAAAATTCTGCTGCTTGGCCTGCTGCGACGCCCATGATTGATAGTCTCCATAATCGTGATTGCCGGTAACAGAATACACACCCAGCGGCGCTTTGAATTTGCTGAATGTATCCATGTAATCCTTTACTTCCGTTGTCTCATTATTCACCAGGTCGCCTGTGAAGAAAATCACGTCCGGTTTTTCCCGGAGCATCATCTCTACGCCGCCTTTTACCGCAGTCTTGTTGAAGAAGCTTCCGGAATGGATGTCCGAAACCTGTCCTATTGTTAGGCCATCAAATGATTTGGGCAGGTTGGGCAGGTAAATTGTTTTCCTGCGTACGCGATAATCATGTGCGCCCGATACCACGCCATATACCATCGCGCCGAACGGAATCGCGGCTGAGACAAGCGCCGTCTTCGATAAAAATTCGGAACGGCTTATCGCATCGCCCGGTAAATTGCCTTCGCTACCTTTTTGAAAAAAACGAACTACCCATTGTCCCGCACGACGAAGATCATCCACCAGCAAAATAAGGACAGCAAATATTTTGGAAAGGTATACCGCTACAAGTCCTGTCATGATCAGGCTCCTTGCCGTGGCGCTGAGCGAATACGGATCGCCCCATGTCCACCAGGCCATCGCCAGTATGCAAAGAACTGTAGGTACCCAGAATCCATAGCGAACGACCGCCTGCCATGTTGGCGACCAGTTCTCGCTAACAAGCTTTATCGCCTGAAACACATAGAAATCAATTACCAGAAACAGCAGGACAAAGAAAAGAAGAGTCATAATGCGCGGTATCATAAAAGCAAGAAAGTCGTCTGTATGTATAGACGACTTTCTTATCAAATTAGTGTACTGAAAGTTAACCGTTAACCGAAATCAAAATAAACCAAACCAACCCCCACATTCGGTTAACGATTAACTACCAGCGTATATCCTAGTGAGCAGGCGCGGGCTTAATCGCCGCGGGTGCATCACCTTCTGTTTCTGTATTACCTGTCACGCGGTTCGATACTCGCTTGATGCGTGCATTGAACTTGGTAACCTGCAGGTACATTACGGGAACCATAAACAGTGTCAGGAAAGTTCCGAAGATCAAACCAAAAATCATCGTCCATGAAAGCGGCGCCCAGAAGGCAACGTTATCACCACCAAAGAAGATGTGTGGATTTAATTCCGTGAACAGGGTGACGAAGTCGATGTTAAAACCAACGGCCAGCGGTATCAATCCAAGTGTTGCAGCCATCGCTGTCAACAACACAGGAGTCATACGCGTGCGTGCCGCTTCAATGATCGCTTCTTTCAGTTCCATACCCTGTGAGATCAGCAAATCTGTAAACTCAACAAGCAGGATACCATTCCGCACCACGATACCCGCAAGCGCCATAATACCCACACCGGACATAACAATGGAGATTTCCATTTTGAACAATGAGAATCCCAACAATACACCGATCACACTGAATACAATTTCCAGCAAGATAATCAGGGGTTTGCCCACGGAGTTGAATTGAATTACAAGAATCATGAAGATGAGTCCCAACGCGACCATACCTGCTACGCCGAGGAATGCAGATGTCTCTGCCTGATCTTCCTGCGCACCGGTCATTTTGATGGTAACGCCATCGGGTACGGAGAAGTCTTTCAAACGTTTCTGTATGTCGGCCACAACCGCGTTCTCGTTGTAGTCCGTCAATACGTTTGAGGACAACGTGATTACGCGTTTCTGATCGATACGTTTGATACCGGCAAAGCTGTTCGAATATTCAATCGTAGCGAAAGAGGACAATGGCACCTGGCGAATCGCGCCGCCCATACTCATGTCGCGGTACGTAACCGGCAGGTTTATCAACGTGTTGATGTCGTTGCGTTGGTCCTGTTTGATACGGAGCTCAATTGGATAGTCATCGTTCTCATCGCGGAAGCGGGACACTTCTTTTCCGTAGATCGCTGTATTCAGCATACCGCCGATCTGTCCCGTAGAAATTCCTTCACGGTTCGCTTTCTCACGATCGATCTTGATCACGATCTCCGGCTTGTCGCTCTGGAAATCGGACTTCAATTCCTCCACACCCGGCACCTGGAGCGAGTCGAGGAAGCGCTTCACGCCATCGCCGGTTGTCACGAGTATGTCGAAGTTGTCGGCAGCGATCTCGATGTTGATCGGCTTGCCGGTTGGAGGTCCACCCTGCTCCTGGTTCACCGAAATCTCGGCACCTTTTATACCTTTTACGGCTTCGCGGATTTTGCTCAGGTATGCTTTTGAAGAACGGCCGTCGCGTTTGGCAAACTCCACGAAGGCAACCGTTACTTTGCCCAGGTGAGGTTGCGCCTGATTTCCGCCGAACGGGTCTTCCGATGCACCGATCGAAACGTTGGAGATAATAGACTCCACCATCGTGGTGTCCTGTCCAATCGTCTTGATCACACGGTCTTCCACAACGTTTGTTATAGAATCTGTTACTCGCTGATCTGTCCCGATCGGCATGCGCACATACGCGAAGATAAAGTTAGGATCGCCTTGCGGGAAGAATACAACCGGAGGTTGACGAATACCCGTGAAGATAATCGAGAAGATAAACAAGGCGATTACGGAAGCTATCACAACCCATGGTCTTGCACCTTGCAGACACCATGTGATCGCGCGTTGATATCCGTGCTGAACTTTCGGCCACGCATCGGTTTGAAAGTGAGAGATCACACGTTCCAATACAAAGCGATGCAGTGAGTAAATTCCAAACATGAACACGGTAAAATTACCCATGCCCATGGAGCCTGTCACATAAAACAGAATAGCAATCGCTGTAAAGATGGCGAGGGACACTTTGTAACCCTTTGTAAATTTCTCCTGATTTTCATGATCGTGATCATGCGGCTTCATAAAGTCTGCAGCAAACACCGGGTTCATGATATAAGCAACGACGAGTGATGCAAGCAAGGCTACGATCAATGTGATTGGCAGATACATCATAAACTTACCGATTACGCCCGGCCAGAATGCCAGTGGTATGAACGGCGCAAGCACGACCAATGTCCCGGACAATACAGGAAGGAATACTTCACCTGCCGCAATCTTGGCAGCCTTGCGAATCGGCACTTTACCATTATCAAACACACGGTGTGTATTTTCAATTACCACGATCGCATCATCCACCACAATACCGAGCGCAAGCAGGAACGAGAAGAGCGTCATCATGTTCAGCGTAAAGCCCAGCGTTGGGAACGTGAGGAACGCAATGAAACTTGAAATCGGTACGGACAATCCCACGAAGATCGCGTTGGTAGCGCCCATGAAAAACATGAGGATGATCGTTACCAGTACGAAACCGATGATGATGGTATTCACCAGATCATGCAGTGTCATACGTGTCTGCTCGGACTGGTCGGCTGTAATTGTCACCTTCAGTCCTTTGGGAAGAATGTTCTCTTCGAAATCTTTTACAATGTCGTTAATCGCATCGGATGCAAGGATGAGGTTTTCACCACCACGTTTTACAACGTTGAGCGTAACAACGTTTTTCTCATCCAGGCGCGAGAAGCTCTCTTGTTCTTTGTGGCTGTCAATTACTTCGGCAACATCTTTCAGATAAACCTTTCCACCACGGATAGAACCCACCACGATGTTCGCCATTTGCTCCGCCGAAATAAATTCGCCATTCACACTGATGGAACGCTTCATGCCGTCGACAGAAAGCTGTCCACCTGCAATCAAAATGTTTTCATATTGAATAGCGCTGCTGATATCGTCGAGGCTGACACCGGCCTGTGCGGATTTATACAAATCCACATTCACCTGTATTTCGCGATCGAGCGCACCGACAATGTCCACACGGCGAATCTCGGAAAGCGCCTCGATACGGTCCTGCATGTCCTCCGCATATTTCTTCAGCGACTGAAGATCGTAATCACCGGAGAGGTTGATGTTCATGATCGGCTGCTCGGAGATGTCCACTTCAATAACCTGGGGATCGTCGGGCATATCGTTGGGCAGATCGTTCTTGGCTCTGTCCACCGCTTCCTGCACTTCGCGCTTTGCTTCCTTTACCTCCACATCGGTTTGAAACTCGATCACTACGTTGGAGAAGTTCTGCAAAGAGTTACTGGTGATTTTCTTTACGCCGGCGATGGACTTCACCTGCTTCTCGATTTGTTTCGAGATCAGGTTTTCAATGTCCTCCGGGGCACCGGGATACGGCGTAGCCACATAGATCTGCGGAAACACTACCTCCGGAAAGTTTTCCTTCGGCAGGCTGTTGTATGTCATGATACCTGCAAGGCAGATGATAACGGTGGCAACGTAAATCGCCACTTTATTATCGATGGACCAACTGGTGGGTTTAAATTCTTTGTCTAAGTCTTGCATAAAAAATGCTTTTATGGGGTGAGGATTGTTTGTCAGGAGAACGCCGCGTTGCGCGACGTCCTCATTCCATACTTATATTTTGATAACCTGGCCATCGTTCAGGCCCTGGTATCCGAAGGTGATAATTTTTTCACCTGCCTCGAGTCCTTTTACCTGCGCCAGGTTGTCGTACACGCCCTCTATTGTAACCACTTTCTTGCGCGCCACAGTCTGGTTGCCTTTAGTTTCGGCAACGTACACTACTTTCTCCTTGTTAAGCTCCTGCACCACATTTACCGGGACAACAATCGTGGAAGCTTCACTGCGGAAAATAACTTTCAACACGCCGGTCATGTTCGGACGAAGATCTGCGTCGGCGGGGAGCTTCACTTCTACCGGGAACGTGCGGGACAGTTGATCGATCGTTTTACCGACGAATGTAACCGTGGCGTTGATTTCTTTTTTCAACTCCGGAATTTCGATGCGCACCTTATTACCTTTTTTTACATTGGTAACATACGCTTCCGAAACACTGGCTTTCAATTTCAGGTTGGAGGTGTTCACCACGCGAACCGCCGGCATACCAGGCGAAATATTCTGTCCTATCTTAACGTCAACCTGATCGACCGTACCGCCGATAGGAGCCTTGATACGACTCATGTCGCTTTGATCCTGAAGGGACTGAAGTTGTTTCTCCAGGCTTTGCTTGTTAGTCTTTGCTTGCAAGAATTGTACTTCGGTACCGATCTTCTGGTCCC
>JAESFU010000728.1_pt1 | contig 12575 bp, 9 predicted proteins | sample 9269461 | NCBI WGS metagenome assembly JAESFU01 (sample SAMN14502556, study PRJNA617107) | algae metagenome | isolation source: Stenomitos rutilans HA7619-LM2 and co-occurring heterotrophs from cave walls | place: USA: Waikapalae cave, Hawaii | collected 2009-07-28
CCACTGGTTTCCGCGCTTATCCACATTTCGGGGTTGAGCGTCGCGGGCGGGATCGGGATCGGCGGGTTTGGCGCTGGCGGGGGCGGCGATGGTCGCCCTGAAGGGCCCCGTCCGGTCGATTTTGCGGTCGTGCCGGAAGTTGAACTTGCGGCGATGCTGGAGAGCGCCTCGCTCGCAGAGGAGAGCCCGACGCCGAGCATCGGCACACTCGACCCTTCGGCAGCATCGTCTGACACGCTCCCTGCACCTGGCATCGGCGACCCCCTGGGGGGCGTTGGTGAATCGTCACTTGGCGAACTTTCGATCGGCGGCGGGGCTGCACTCTCCGATGGCGACGGCCTTGGGATTGGCTCAGGCATCGGATCGGGCGGGGGCGGCGGGGCGAGCTTCTTTGGCGTTGAAGCATCGGGATCGCGGTTTGCCTACATCCTGGATATGTCGGGCTCGATGAACTGGGACGGGAAGCTTGATGTGCTTCGCGCTGAGCTTGCACGGTCGATCGAGAACATGACCGACCAGAACGAGTTTGTCGTCGTCCTCTTCAGCGACATCGCGACGATCATGGGTGAGCGCAGCCAGTGGGTGATGGCGAGCGACGCGGGGAAGAAGTGGGCACGAAGGAGCATCTCTGCAGTGCGTGCGGATGGCGGCACGAACCCGACGCCGGGCTTTGTCTCTGCGTTTGGGATGCGGCCAAGGCCCGACGCGATCTACTTCATGACCGACGGAGAGTTCAGCGACCCCGACGGCGTCGTTGCGGAAGTGAACGCACTGAATTCGCAGTTGAAAGTGCCGGTGCACTGCATCTGCTTTGTGACCGCAGCATCCGAGCCCGTGATGAGGAAGATCGCGGCTGCTTCGGGCGGGTCGTACACGTTTGTTCCCAAGAAGTAAGGACTGACTGGTTTTGCCGCCAATCGCGTGTGAGGATCGTTCACGGATGAATCGAGGCCTGGCCGTGTTTTTCCTGTCGATGTGCTCGTGCATGATGCACGTGGCGATCGCGCATGGAGCCCAGGCGCAAGCAGCCGAGGGTCGCGCGAAGCTGCGCGGGAAAGATGCAGGGTTTGTGGCGGGCGTCGCATCGGTCGACGCCGCGGGGGTTCATACGATTTCCGGGGATGGAACGGGCAAGGTCATCGCGTGGCACAAGGTGGTCGGTGTCGATGGCCCGCTTGCAGAGGATGCGAAGAGTTACCTTGCGCATGGCGATGAACTCTGGCGGGCGCTCGCTCGGCTTGAGCGCGGGGATATCCCTGCTGCAGAGGTCCTGCTTGAGAGCTTGACGGGGGAACTGACGACGACGCCGGGCCCCACTGCAGAGGCGATCTGGCAAGGGCTTCTTCGGTGCAGGCTCGATCGCGGTGCACAGACCGGTGCAGCGGCTGCGTGGCTTGCGTGGCGGAGCGTCCGCACGGGTCTTGAATCAACCGAGCAGGTCGCGAGCGAGTTCAGTGATCGTGTACCAACGCCGACCGGGCTGGTTCCTGCGATTCCGCCGGTGTGGGTGAATGTGCCTTCGGTCGCGGTGCTTGCTTCGAGCGGGGCTGAGCAGTGGAAGCTTGATGCAAAGAGCACGGACAGCTCGATCGGGCTGCTTGCGCAGTGGTATCTCCGCGCTGCACGCGGTGCAGCGGAGCGAGAGGGCGGTGAATGGCCCGAGGTTTCGAGTGATCAGGACGTGGTGCTGGTCGCGGCGATGGTGAAGGCACAGTACGGCGACGACAAGGAACGCCATGCAGCGCGGGAAGAGCTTCGCGGGATCATCTCTGCACGGACCGAAGGCTGGATCGAAGCGTGGGCTCGCGTGGCGATCGGTCGCTCGCTGCTGAAAGAGAACGACGTTGAAACCCGGCGGCTTGGCGTCGTTGAGCTTCTGCATGTTCCATCGAGGCTTGAATCCGCAGTGCCGTACCTGACGGGCGTGGCGCTGGCGGATTCCGCTGCAGGCTTGCGGAAGCTGGGCGACACGCAGGGTGCAACGGTGCTTCGGGATGAGCTTTTACGCAGATATGCAGGGCACCCTGCGGTGGAGTGGTCGCAAGTGCGAGACTGGCCCGCGACGGTTCCGGCCAAGCAAGTAGAACCTGAGGCAGAAGAACTACCAGAAACGTGATCGAATCGATCGCGCGGCGATGGCCGCGCATCAGGAGTGCAGTTCATGATGTCGTCCGTCGCGTGGGTACTGGGATTCGCTACAGAAGGCGTGGCAACGCTGGGGCAGGCTCCAGCTGCGTCGCGCACGTCGATGACCGTGCTCGACTACATCCGCGCGGGCGGTCCGATCGGGTACGTCCTGATCGTCTTGTCGTTTGTCGCGCTGGGGCTGCTCATCGCGCACTCGATCTCGCTCCGGCGCGTGCGGCTCATGCCGCCCGAGATCGTGGATCACCTGGGCGGCGTGCTTCGCGCTGGCGATATCCAGGGCGCGATCGCGGTGTGCAGGGATCCTGACAACGACTCGTTCATCACGCGGGTGATCGGCTCTGCACTTCTTCGGTGCGTTCGCTCGCCCTTTGGAACGCTTGAACTCCGCGCATCGGTTGAAGAAGCAGGGCAGCGCGAAGTCGACAAGCTGTACCGGATGGTCGACCCGGTCGGCATTCTCGCTGCAGTCGGGCCGATGCTCGGCCTCCTTGGCACGGTGTTCGGCATGATCGGTGCGTTCGCGACAATCGGTGAACTCGAAGGCGCTGCACGCTCACAGCAGCTTTCCAAGTTCATGTCAATCGCGCTTGTGACGACTGCAGAGGGTCTGCTTGTCGCGATCCCCTGCACGATCGCGTTCTCGATCTTCCGGCGGAAGATCGACACGATGGCGGTGGAAGCAGCGCAGGTCGCTGAAGGGCTTGTGGCACCGCTGGAAAACAGCGGCTCACAGGACACAAAGCCTGCAGGCAAGGTCGGACCCGCTGGCAGGCCCGCCGCACGGGTCGGGTGAGATCGAGACGCAGCGATTTACAGGCGAGAATGAATGAAGTTCAGACGCTCTCCAGATCCGCCCGAGGCAGGCTTTGACCTGACGCCGATGATCGACATCGTGCTCCTGCTCATCGTGTTTTTCACGATGACGGCGAGCTTTGCGCGGACGTCGGGCACGCAGGTCGATCTTCCCAAGCAGCCAGGCGAGGTGACCGAGAAGACCTCAGACCACCAGATCATCATCGACATAGACTCGCGCGGTGGGTATGTCCTTCTGGGCAAGCTCCGGCCGCTGGCGGAACTGACGCAGGAGGTCAAGTCTGAGGTTGAACGCATCGGCGGGTCGCCGGATGTCCTGATCCGCGCGGATCGCAAGTGCGCCTCGATGCATCTCAACCGGCTTGCGGTCGCGCTGGCATCTGCAGGCGTGCGCCAGTGGAAGCTCGCAACTGCAGGCGCGGAAACACCTGGCTCTCAGGCGGGCGGGGGTGGTGCATGAAATTTGCCCGCAAGCAAAAGAACACGCTGACGCTCGTGCGGATCCCGCTCGTGGCGTTCATCGACGTTGTTCTCTTCCTCCTCCTTTATTTCGTGATGGCGAGCGAGATCGCCTCTGCAGGGGAGGGCCAGCTTTCTTCAACGCTGAGCACCGACAAAAAGGCAGCGTCGACCAATCTCCAGGCCCAGATTCTCCGCGTTGAACCCGCGCCCGAGGGGGTCGCATTCACGATTGGCCAGCGTCGCTGCCCGACGATCGCGGAGCTGATGAGCGTTCTGAACATCTTGCCCAAGGATGCAGGGATCCTGATCCGCGTCCGCGGCGAGGTTCCGGTCGAGCACGCTGCTGCAGCGGTCCAGGCATGCAGAGACGCAGGGTTTGTGAAAGTGAGTTATGTCCCCAGCACGCAGTGATCTGCATTTTCATCAGCGTTTGAGCGCCACGCGGTGTGCGTGGATGCTCTGCGCGTTGATCACCGCTGCGTGCGGGCGTGCGTTCGCGCAGCCAAGCCCTGATGCACTGGGCCCCGTCGATGCGGTCGAGGGGTACATGCAGGATCGCGGGCTTATCGAGCCGCTCGCAGCACTTCTCCGGCAAAGGCTGGGGCTTGCGACGGGCGATGCACGGCGAGCAATCGCGGACCGGCTTGGAACGATCTACGCGCAGATGCTCGATGCCTCCCCCACTGCGGACCGGAGGCGCGAGCTTGAAGAGCTCTGCAAAGACCTTCTCGCTGCAGTGCCCGATGTTGATTCGTTCGAACTTCGCGTGAACCTCGCGCGGGCAACGTACGTCCCTGCCGCGGAGATCGCGGAGAAGGTCCAGCTCCGGCTCGCATCGACCGAAGAACGGCTTGAAGCAGAGAGAATCCTCAGAAGCGTGGTACCGACGCTGCGCGAGGTCGCTGCAGGCGCGAGCGGGAAGCTCGACAACCTCGAACGCAAGGCCAAGCTCGAGCCGACCGATGAGCGGCTCGCGGAAGCCGTATCAGAGGCACGCCGCGTCAAGTCGGTCGCGCACTATTACGCAGGGTGGGCTGCGTATTACCTCGCTGCACTCACGAGCGACCAGGTGATGGCGACGCGTGCAGCGGAGGATCTTGGCACACTCCTGGGCGCGCCGAGCAGGCGAGCTGCATCGGTCGAGAAGGCACCCAAGTCGCTGTTCAAATACGAGCACGTGGCGCGTGCGGCGATCGGTTCTGCGTTGTGCGCCTCGCTCAAGGGCAACGACGTCGAGGCGATGCGCTGGATGGATGCGATCCAGGAGGCAGACGAGATCCCAACGTCGGTCGCGGGTGCTCTGTTTTCGACCAAGCTCACGATCCTTGCCCATGCACGTCGCTGGGCGGATATTGACCTTCTTGTTCGTCGACGGAAGATCGATCCGCAAGAGATGGGCGGTGGGCCTCTGTCCGTGCGTGAAGCACGCCTTCTTGCAGTACTCTCGCTCGATGCAGCTGCAGACAAGGAAACGCCGCCCCGCAACGCAGGGGTGATCGCGGACCTTGCGAAGGTGGCGGTTTCGGATCTTGTCTCTGCAGGCGAGCTTGGGCAGGTGGTCGATCTCGTTTCGCGGTATGGATCCGCGCCGATCGGCGGCAACGGGTTTGCGGTGCGATACGTCCAGGGCGTTCAGACGTTTGATGAAGCGAGAAGGACGCATCGAGCAGGCGGGGGTGATCCTGAGCTTCCTTCCACGGTCGCCGCGGTGTGCAACCGCTATCGCGAGGCTGCACAGCTTCTTGAGCAGGCCACGCAGGCGAGCGACGCAGCTGCATTTGCCAAGGAAGCAGAGCGTGCGATCCTGAACCAGGGGCTTGCGCTGTACTACGCAGGCGATCTTGAGCGTGCATCGGAGGTCTTCCGGCGAATCTCGGTGACGAGCACGGACGTGACTCGCAAGCAGGACGCTGCGTGGTACGCGATCGTCTCGCTCGACAAGGCGATCGAGCGTGATCGACCCTCGCTGACGCCAGAGCGCGATCGGCTCGCGATGGTCTTCATCCGCGAGTATCCGTCGACCGAGCGTGCGATTCGACTGTTGCTGAGGCGTGATGGGCGATCAAGCGTGACAGACGAGGAAGCAGCGAGCGTGCTCCTTGGCGTGATGCCGGATTCACCGGTGTACGAGACCGCGCGGCTCGAAGCGACGGGGCTCTTGTACAAGCTGTGGCTGAAGACCAATGAAAGCGAGCGGCAGGCCGCGGGCGTGCGGCTCTTGGCGATCGCGGAAGAATCGCTCTCTGCACAGGTGCGAAAGCTCCTGTCAGAACAGACCAAATCGATCGAAACGATCAAAGCCGCGGTCTCGCGGCTTTCGCGGCAGATCTCGCACGTGGCTCTCACGATCCCGACGCCTGAACCGGTCCGTGCGGCGATGGCGATTGACCAGCTTGAACAGCTCGCCCCAACGTACGGGATGGATCTGACTGCTGTGCGTGAGGAGCTTCGGTACCGGCGTCTTCAGATCGCGGTCCAGCTTGGCGATCGGCGGCGTGCAGGTGAGATCATGACCGAGCTTCGCAAGGTCGGCGGCGTCTACGCGAGCGCGGGCGAGCGACTGGTGTACCGCCAGCTTGTCGATTCGTGGCGTGCGGACCCACAGAACCTTGACGCAGCGAGGCAGCTTGTCGAGAGCGGTACGCTCCTTGCGGATGTGCTTCGCAAGGACAAGAGCACCGAATCGATGGGCTACTCGGTCGCTGGGGAAGCAGCGGAAGCTGCGATCTCGATCTGGAAGAACGCGAACGATGAGATGATGCGGAACCTTGCCCTGACGCTCGACAAGCGTGCGTGGGATGCAGGCGTGCGCACCGCTGCACTGTGCAGAAGGCTTGCGCAGACTGCAGAGGCGACCGGCGATCTGGGCCTTGCGTCGCAATGCTGGTCGCAGCTCTCTGCAGGATCGCCCGAAGGTTCCACCTCGTGGTTTGAAGCAAGGTATGAAGCGATCAGGCTGATGATGGTGGTCGATCGGACGGGTGCTGCAACCGCGATGTCTCAGCTTGTAACGCTCTACCCCGATCTTGGCCCCGAACCGATCAATGCGAAGCTGCGAGGGCTTGCGAAGGACCTTGGCGTGACTGTCAATCCTGGAGTTGCAACGCCTGGAGGTGCTCAGCGATGACATCTCCAGGTGGAACGAGTGGACGCGGCGGCGGAAGCACGCGGAGAAATCCGGTCCAGATGATCCTGGGCGATGAGGCTGCTTCGGGCGGGCCGTGGAAGCTCCTCGGGCTTGAAGCAGGTGTTACGGATGAGCGTTCCATAGCTGCAGCGCTCGATGCACGGCTTGGTGCAGTGAATCGGCATCCGCTGGGCGGGATTCCAGAGGCAGATGAAGTTCGGCTGGCGCTCCACACCGCTGCAGCGCAGCTCATGCACCCGCAGGTGCGGGCGAACCTCTTGAACGCGCATCGCGCGCAGGGCACCACACCCGCGAACGCTGCTTCAAAGCAAGCCGAACCGCCGCAGGCAGAATCACAGGGCTCAGAGGAACACGACGCCACGGAGATCGATCCGGTCCTGATGGCAATCGCGATCAACGGCGGCGTGAACGAGCGTTCGCTCCGGCGGATCATGATGATCTCAGGGACGCAGGGCCAGTCGCCTGAAGCAATCACGGAAGATATTCAACGCAGGCTCGTGGCGTATTCACACCGAAACACGGGGAGTGCGAGAACCACTGCAACGGGTGAATCGGATGGTTCCAGACCTGCGTCGGGCGGCGCGACTGTCACGCGGCCACCTGCGCGTACAAAGCCATCGCGAAACAGTCATGGCGGACACGCCGAGGGTCACGACCTTGCGATTGATCGCGGTGATCCTGGCGCAAGGGCGATCAAGACGATCGTCGTGACTGCACTGGTGGTGATCGCGTCTGCTTCAGCGGTGATGGTCGGGATCATGCTCCTCTTGAACCAGCCGTCGACACAGACTGCAGGTGGCGGGAGCACCGCGGATTCGGGCGCTTCAACCTCACGGCCCGAAGAGCTCTTTCCATCTGCAGGTGGCAGCAACCTGACAGAGAAGCCAACCCCCGAGCCTGAGAAGGAAACGACTGCAGCAGCGCCGGAAGCCGATGATCCGCGGAGCATCGCGCACCGCCTGCGCGGCTATGGGACAAAGGTGGTCGAACTGCCCGAGGAAACTCGCGCGGCGCTTGTTCGTGATGTCCGCGTCCTGTCGACGCGATGGATGGAGCTCCCTGCAGATGAGCAGGGTGCAGCGCAGGACGCGATCGTCGAGTTTCTGTACCGCGCACCTGCATTTGAGATCGCTGAGAGCGGCGTGAACACCGTGCTGGAGGCGAGCAGCCTGCAAGGCTGGAACGCACGGCGCATCAGCGCGGAGCTTTGGCGTGCAGGTATGACGCTCCGGCTTGCTCGCGAGAAGGACCTCCCCGCGGCTATTCGGCAGGTGATCAATGAGCGAGGCGCGGGCGCGATCCGGAGCGATGAGACGCTCTCGTTTGCACGTGGTGTGCAGGGCAGGTTGGCAACGCTCCCGCTGGAGATGGTCGCGCCTAGCGATGCGTCTGGACGGCACATCCCGCCATCACCCGCGCAGGCCAAGGAGATCGCGGAAGCATGGACCGCGTGGCGGAACGCCTGCAAGCTCTTCTATGCGAGCGACGCAGCGAGTCTGGATCGCGTGCTAATCACCGGGCTTGAGACGATCCTTGCGGATGGGCCCGAGCAGGCCTCGGACTATGGGCTTGCGGACCCGGTCCGCGAGATCGTGCTCGCGCTCTCGTGGCGGAAGGATTCGATCGCGCGACCTTGGCTGGTCGCGTCGTTCTCCTCGACCGAGCTGAGCTCCGCGGATCTTGAACTGGTCACCAGGACGCTCGCCTCGGGCTCTGCTGCAGAGGGCGTGAACGGCCAGATGATCCTTCCCCCTGCAGCGGATGAACTCACGCGGCTTGAACTTCGCAACGCGTATGCACAGGCGTGGGGATTGAGCGATCCTGAACGCCGCGACGAGCTTCTTGAAGCATGGAAGACCGCTGCGGCAGCGCAGCAGGACGCTGCACAGGTCGATTCATCGTCGGATGAGAATTTCATCGGTTCGCTTGCAGGCGCGGTGACCAAGGCGCGGCTAAACCTTGCTGCGACGATGATCTGGGCCGGGCTGATCGAAGAGCCCGCGAGCATGATCCAGGATCCATCATCGCTTGCTGGAGGGATCCTCTCGCGCGTGAATTCCTCCGCGACGCCGCAGCGACTCGATGATGGCGGGACCGATGGCTCGTGGGGCGTGCAGTACATGATCGCTGAGCAGCGCGTGCCCGATCGTCTCCGGCTCCTGACCGAGCTTGTCCGCGCCAATCGCCCGCTTGGGCAGGCGGATGCGGAGATCGTGGTTGCTGAAGCATTCCGCGGCTCACCGGAGGTGGTTCGCACCGCAGCAAGGGACGTGATCGAACGCTGGTCGCAGACCGCGCCGGTCTTGTTTGCGATCCTGGAAGAGTCGTACCGCATTCCCAAGACGCGGGCCAACTCGCTGATGATCGGTTCGATCACGCTCGGGCGGCTCCCTTCGATCCGCGATCCACAGTGGTACGTGGCGGTGCGGAGGGCGATCGTCGATCGGCTCCTGGAGGTTCTTGCTTCGCAAGGGCCCGACCGCGCGATCGACATGCTCGCGCTCGAGCTCCAGCGAACCTGCACCTCGCGTGCCAGGCCGACCGATGCAGTGCTCGAAACCGGTGCAACGACATCCGCATCACAGCCTGCAGCGGGGGACCAGACAACCACCGCCGCGCCGCCCAAGCCCCTGGTGCGTGATCGGAGGAGGGCAGGACCGGTTGATGAGCTTCAGCCGATCGTCGAGCTTGAAGCACAGTGGCGGCGTGCAGCGGGTGCCTTGCTTCCCACGGGCCGTGAACCGATCACGCCTGAACAGATCGACCGGAGGCTCTCTGCACGCCTTGCGCTGGGCAACGGGCCGGTCGATGAGTTTGCAGCACACCATCTTGCGGTCGTTGAACTGATGGCCTTTGTCGTCTCGCTTGAGCAGCCCACGCGTGCAGAGAGGGTTCGCGAGATCCTCGATGAGCTTGCCGCTGCACGCCGGAGCGCGGTTCACATTTTCCAGCAGGTCGAAGCAGCAGAGCGTGCGATGCTCGACCTCTGGCGCATCCGCTTTGAGAAGGGAGTTGCGTGATGAGCAAGTTGCATCGTGCGATGTTCCTTCTCCTGGTGGTGCTTGCTGTCGCTGCAGGCATTGCAAGAGCGCAGGAAAGCAGCGAGAAGCAGGGAGATGGCCCAGAGCAGACACAGCCTGCAGCAACTGATGCTTCGAAGCAAGAGCCAAAGCAGCCGGCGCCCGAGCCCCTGCCGCGCGGTGCACCTGCGGATCTTGCAGATCGTCTTCGCTCGCTTCGTCCTTCAGATCCCGAGGCGTACCTGAAGCTCGGCGAGGATGTTGCAGTGTGGGCGGAGGAAAGCAGAGGCAGGGAGCTTGCACGCAAGCTCTTTGGCCTTGCATTCATCCTCGACCGCCAGCGTTCGAGCGGTTCGACCGCACCCACCGCGACCAGTGCATGCCTGGCGCTTGCGCAGCTCGCCTCGACCAACGCAGAGCGGACGTGGTACGTCGCGCTTGCACGCTCGCTTGATCAGCGGCTGGCACTCCCTGCATGGGCCTCTCGCAGAGGCGAAGCCACCGACCCCGCAACTTCGTACCTCGCCTCGTTGTATGTCGGATTGGTCCGCGCGGGTGACACTATCCGTGCACAGAAGGTTCTGGCGCAGCCCGGCGTTCGCGAGATGATCAAGCGGCACGAGCGTCTCTTGTCACCCATCGGCGACAACGGCGGCCTGAACGTGCTCGAACGCGAGATGGCACGCTGGCCTTGCCCCGAGTGCGCGGGCAAACGCATCGTGCGCAAGTACCAGAGCGTGCCGCCGCAGTACAGGGTGTGCTCGGTGTGCAACGGAACGCTCGGGCCGAAGATCGTTCCGGTCGAGCTTGCCGCACAGCTTCGCTTTGAAAGCAGGATGCTCGACGGCTCTGCACGCTCGTGGGCATCTGAAGTGCTGAGCGATGGCGGCGCGCCGCTGATGGATGTTGATCCTCTGGAAGTGCCCAAGATCCTCCGGCTTGACCCGACCCATACGCTGTGGCGCGAGGGCCTGTGGATCTCGCCAAATCCACCCGCAGCCCCCGCCAAAGAGGCACCTAAACCCGGTGCACCGACTGATGAAACTCCGCAAGTAGACGGGGCATAACCACGCTGAAAACGACGAGCGTGCAGGGTCTATAAACCCCGCCATTCCACGCTCCAAATCCGGCACTACACTTTGATGCCCTGCTTTCATGCACTTGCATGCACGATGGGTCTGTATGTGGGGCGTGTTTGTTCTGCCCCTGGTTCAATCAAGCTTGAACGCCCATCGCGTCGTGTTTTCGCCCGTGCCTGCGGATCACTGAGATCGCCGGCCATCGGCCCCTGAAAGGTTCATTCATGTCCGAGACTTCGCCCGCCGCTTCGACCACTCCCGCAGCACCGACCGCACCTGCCCAGCCAGAGGCACGTCCGCAGATCACGATCGAGGACTTTGCCAAGGTCGAGCTGAAGGTCGCCAAGGTCGTCAAGGCGGAATTTCACCCCTCTGCAGACAAGCTCCTGAAGCTCCAGCTTGACGACGGTTCGGGCACGCCGCGCCAGATCTGTGCAGGGATCCGCGCCAACTACACGCCCGAGTCCCTCGTCGGTAAGTCGATCATCATCGTCGCCAACCTCGCGCCGCGGAACCTTCGCGGCGAGGAATCGCGCGGCATGCTCCTGGCTGCAAGCAGCACGGGCGCGGATGGCGTCCGCCAGGTCGTGGTGCTCTCGCCGTCGGGCGAAGTTCCCCCCGGCTCGGTTGTCGGCTGATTGATTCCGCTCTCAGATCAACGCCAACATCAACGTCCCGTTCAGAACGAGCGGTTCACCGCGGTTTGCCCCATCACGTGAAGGATCTGCCGCGCGGGTGTGGCAGGAAGGACCTCGATGTCCTTGCAGGCCTGCGCGACGAGCCTTGTCGCGGTGGTCATCGCATGGGTCAGTGAATCGGTCAATTTGAGAAGCTCAACCATCGCCCCTGCAGCCTTGCGTGCAGCGGGGCCTTCGCCGCATGCTTCCTCAAGCGTCCGGAGCGATCCGCCCCGTGCCTCGAGCGAGATGGCTGCAAGATGGTGGATCACCGGGAGCGTGAGCTTGGCCTTTTCAAGGTCCTTGCCGACCGACTTTCCGACAACATCTTCGCGACCGGTGAGGTCGAGCACGTCGTCCTGGATCTGGAACGCGATGCCGACGCGTCGACCGAAGTTGGCAAGAGCCTTTGAGTGTTCCAGAGGCGCGCCCGAGTGGATCGCGCCAAGCTCGCAGCTCGCGGCGATGAGCGCGGCGGTCTTGCGTTCGACGATCTCGAAGTAGGTCGGTTCATCGAGCGAGTAATCGCCCCGGTGGTGAAGCTGGAGAAGTTCACCTGCACACATCTCCATGCTCACGCGGCCGACGATCAACGCGGACTGCTGGGAATCAAGCTGCGAGCAGAGATGGAAGGCGGAGGAAAACAAGAGATCGCCGAGGATCACTGCAGTTTCGTTGCCGTGAAGGCGATTGACGGTCTGGCCCCTTCTCCGGGTGTCTGCTTCGTCGAGCACGTCGTCGTGGACAAGCGTCGCCATGTGGAGCATCTCGCACACCGCGCCGACGGTCGCGTGGGCGTCGGCCAGCAGCAGCGCAAGATCGCTTCCTGCTGATGCAGCGATCTTGGGGTGCGAAGCGAGTCCGCAGGCCAGCACAAGCATCGGGCGAAGCATCTTGCCCCGGTAATGCTCAACATGCTGCACAAGCCGATGGACGGGCGGAAGCTCTGAAGCGAGCTGGCGGTCAAATCGCGCCGTCACCTTCTCGATGGTCGAGAGGATCGCAGCCTGGACCGGCTCTGCATCAGCGGGGATCGAAACTGGGAGATTCATCGGCCACAGCGTAGGGAGTGGGTCGTGGCGTTTGCAGCGATTCTGAAAGGCATGAGATCGCGGGCGTTTCACAACCCCCACCATCTACCTGCCCACCTGCCTGCCAGTGCCTACACACCCGCAACCGCGATCTGCATCACAGCGTATCGATCTCGCCCGGATCGTTCAAAAGGCCC
>JAESFU010000729.1_pt1 | contig 12504 bp, 9 predicted proteins | sample 9269461 | NCBI WGS metagenome assembly JAESFU01 (sample SAMN14502556, study PRJNA617107) | algae metagenome | isolation source: Stenomitos rutilans HA7619-LM2 and co-occurring heterotrophs from cave walls | place: USA: Waikapalae cave, Hawaii | collected 2009-07-28
CCTCACGGCCGATCGCATCGTCGCCTACCAAGCGTGTAGGCGACAGTTTTGCGAGCAACGGCTACAACTATCAGCGTCAGCAGCAGGCCACCGCCGATATCACACCGAACCCGGGCGGACAGGTTCGTATCGAACCCGGCATGACGCTTTTCTCGGTTGCCCGCGCTAATGGCATGACCGTCGGCGAACTCGCCGCGGCCAACGGAATCTCCGCGCCTTACGCCGTGCGCACTGGCCAGATGATCAATATTCCGACACGCGCTGAAGTCGCGAAGCTTCAGTCGAACGTCGCGCAGACCGAGCCCGCCTATGCGGCGCCGCAGCGCACGTCGAATGTCGGGTCTTCCCATACTGTGCGCCCCGGCGAGACGCTTTTCTCGCTCGGCCGCCAGTACAATATGAGCCCCTACGCGATTGCCGATGCCAATGGCCTTTCGCGCTCGGCGACACTGCGCAACGGCCAGGTCGTGACAATTCCTGGCCACACTGGCAGCAGAACCGGCGGTGGCTCGACGATTGCTATGACGGAGCAGACACCGCCTGCCATCGCCGCTCCCGCACAACAGCCCTCGACCAAGGATCTCTCGCGCATCGACGAGCCGCAAGCGGCGGACAATGCGGAAGAGATCCCGATGACGACGAGCCAGCAACCTCCGGCGGAAGTGGCCGACAATACCGCGCCGCAGCCCGCGCCCGAACCAGGCGTTCCCGGCATGCGTTGGCCGGTCAAGGGCAAGGTGATTTCGGAATTCGGATCGAAGCCGAACGGCCTGCGCAATGAAGGTATCAATATCGCGGTGCCGGAAGGCACGAGCGTCAGGGCTTCCGAAAGCGGCATCGTTGCGTATGCCGGCAACGAATTGAAGGGCTACGGCAATCTCGTCCTGATCCGCCATGATGGCGGCTGGGTCACGGCCTACGCCCACAACAAGGAATTGTTCGTGAAGCGCGGCGACGCGGTAAAGCGTGGCGATGTGATCGCCAAGGCGGGCCAGACCGGCTCGGTATCGACGCCGCAGGTTCACTTCGAAGTCCGCAAGGGCGCGACCGCCATGGATCCGATGAAGTTCCTTGGCCCGGTGACCGCCGCCAACTGATCATAAGCAATCGATTGCTGAGCCCGGCCATGCGTGCCGGGCTCTTGCTTTTTGGGCGGAGACCTTCGATCCTCCCACTATGATCGTCTATGGCCGTCGCAGCTCCATCAATGTCCAGAAGGTTCTCTGGGCACTTGGTGAACTCGGGAAAGAATTTGAGCGACAATCCGTGGGTGGAGGTTTTGGCGGCAATGACACACCCGCCTACCGCGCCATGAATCCCAATGGCCTCGTCCCGGTCTTGCGCGACGACGATGTCGTGATGTTCGAGTCGAACGCCATCGTGCGGTATTTGGCAGTTCGCTATGGGGCAGGGACCTTGCTTCCAACACGACCCCAAGAATTGGCGGCCGCCGAACAATGGATGGAGTGGTCACAAACGACGCTCGCGCCGCCGGCATCGGTTCTGTTCATGCATCAAGTGCGCACGCCCGCTGACAAGGCGGATCGCAGGGCTATGGCGGACGCCGAGGCGCGCTTGCAGGCCATCCTGCCGATTGCCGACAAGGCGCTCGCGAACCGAGCATTTTTTGCGGGCGACACGCTGTCCATCGGCGACATCGTATTCGGCTGTTTCAGATGGCGGCTCGAAGGTCTCACCTGGAAGCGACCGCCAATGCCCAACATTGATCGCTGGTTCGCTGCACTGAAGCAGCGCCCGGCCTACAAGCAGTGGATCATGGTTCCGGTCGGGCGGAGCCCGGCGGAATGGGCCGTCAACGAAAAAGCCCTTGGCTAACTATAAGCGACCTCAGAAAGACCAGGTGAAGCGGCCTTGGACTGCATTGTCCTGTAGGTCGCTTGCGAATTGGCCGGCATAGGACGCCCCGAGCGAGACGCCGTCAGCAAGTTCAAACGCAACGCCAACGTCGATCAAGGCGCTGTCGCGAACGATCGGCAGGCCGGCCGCGGTGAAGCCGATATCTGTCCCGCTGAACACGAATGCTGTTTCCGGAGTCAATTCATCAAACCCGTGCTGCCAGGCGAGCGAGGCACGCGGCATGAGGCTTCCCTCGCCGAGCGCCATACGGGCGGCCCAACGCAGGCCCAGAGTTGAAAAGCCAACATCTTGATCGGCGCTCTTGCCGACAAACGCAGCCATGCCGCCGTCTTCTCGAAACCCGTCCGTCGCCGCATGCACATACGCAAGGCCGGCAAAGGGTTCTATCGCCATGTCGCCCGACAGGATCGGATAGGCGAGTTCGCCGAAGATCTGGCCGGTATCGCCGTCATAGGACGCTTTCTCACGCTCGAATACGCCGGGGTAGATGACTGCGCGTGCAGTATCGATGTCGTGCCAGCTCCAGGCGGCGCCCGCGCGCATTGCAATGGGGCCAACATCGCCTCCGCCATAGATTGCAAGCGAGAAAGTTTCTACATCGGCGGAACCCGCTTGCGCGAGTTGGATCGAGGACTTGCTGTAGCCCCCGGCGAAGCCCAGGCGCCAGCTCTCATCGACACCGACATCGAGCCCCGAAACGAAACCGCCGAGATCGCGCCTGCCGCCTGCCGCATTGGCATCGCCATCATACTTCGCCCACGATCCAAAAGCCTGTCCCCAGAAACCGACATCGCTTGTAGCCGGCGCGTCAAGCGTATCGACTCCACCGGCGGGACTGATGGCAAGTTCGCTGCCAACATACTGATACTGCGACTGCACGGCGCGACCGAGGACGGCCTGGCGCAAGTATCGGCTGTCCTCAGCGAGAATGGCGAGCGTCGTGGGGTGCACCTCTCCGGCCAGTACCGTGAACGCCTCCTGCGCGGATGCTTCATCCAGGTAGAAGATGGAGGCGGCGAGGGGGCCGAAGGAGCCGGCATCCAATGCCTTTGCCACCGCGCGCTGGTTGCGCGTTTCAGCGAAGGTCTCGTAAGGCACTGCATCGAGCGTCAAAAGCGCGTCATTCCCGGTTCCTCCATCATAAACGATTTTTGGCGAAACGAAGATGCTGTTTGAAGTAATTTCGCTAAAGTCGCCAGCGATCGCGCCGGCGGATGTCTTGTCAATGATGAGATAGGTCGTCGATTGCGCATAGTCGCCACCTGCTACAAGCACTTCGAGACGCGCATCATCGAGCGTGACGCCGTCGCGAACGATCAAGCGGTCGGCAGCGCCCGCCGCATTGGCTTCGACCCGGTAGCGGCCATCGGTCAGAACCGCATGGCCTTCTACGTGTAATGTACCGATTCCGTTGCTCGCAGTTGGATTGCTGCCGGGGGATATGATGCCGGCGATATCGATCGAGCCGACAGTTCCTATGCCGGCAAGTAATGCGCCAAGCTCGACCGACGCATCCGAGGTGATCGAGCCATTGACGATCAGCGTTCCCTTCTTGACGCTGGTCGCGCCCGTATAGGTGTTGTCGCCCGACAAGATGAGCAGGCCGTTTGCGAGAGTGAGGCTGCCGCCCGTACCGGGGAACACGCCATTGTCGGAAATGACGCCCGAAAACATGCCGTCCGCATTCGTTATTGTGAGGTTCTGTCCGCCGAGCCTCGTCTTGCCCGAGCCTGCGAGGTCTTGGATGCTGACCGGAGCCCAGGCGCGCGAGATGTCGAAAACGCCATCGTTGGAAACGCCTGACGAGGCGGTGATGCTGCCGATGCCGGAAATATACAGACCTGCGCCTTCGAGTACTTGCGTCAGGCCGGTGTAGCTGTTGATGGCGCTAAGCTGAACCTTGCCGCCATCTTCGATCCTGATCCCTCCTGCACCGGAGACGATGCCTGCCAATCCCAGCCACACATTGTCGCCATCGACGATCAGCGGCCCGTCGGCAGTCGTCGCGAGTGCGGCGTTGGTGACGAAAAACGGAGTATAGCCGATCACCTTATTCGTCAGGTCATAGAGCACAGCGTTTTGCGTGAAGAAAGAGATCCCGATTGTGTTCTGCTCGTCGGCCTTCTTGAGTTGGGTGTTATAGGTTGCGTTTTCACGTTTTGTAACTTCCATCTCGGTCGGTGGCAGTCCTGTTATTGGCTCATCGGGACCAACCGCGCCTGAAATCTCAAGGTGAACGCCGGCATTCACCGCGCAGCCGTTTTCGAGATGATCCAGGCACTTTGGATCATTTGCATACTCGCGCGAGACATCCCCAATCTCTGGCGACTTTTGGACACCCAAATTGAGCGTTCCGGTACCACTGTCCAAAAGGCCTTTGTGTGTCGTGGTAATCGATCCTTCGGACGAGGTCAGACGCGTGGTGAAAAAACTGCCTTTTTCCGTGGACGAATTGTTTCCAGTATCTCCACCGTACGGATTCTGAAATCCTTGTCCGTGCTCTGCCCACGGTATGACACCGGCTTGCCCGTCGTCTCCTCCCACCGTCGGCGTCGCGGCCCAGAACTGGCCAAGTATCTCTGCGCTCAATCCCACTGTCACGCAGGGGCTGCAGGACGTTATCGCCTTGGTCTCTCCGCCGATCTCGACCGTAATGCCATCCACCTGCTGCGGTCCGTTTACATCCGACAGTGGGTTCTTCTGGCCGTTCGCCGCCACCATATAGCCCTGCGCCATCACGCCGTTGACTGTCGTCTGACCCAGTATGCCGCCGGCATAGTAACCTGACTTGGATTCGCTCCCATCCTCTTTGATGATCTTTACTTCGGGCGCGAAGTTGCCGGCACCGAAAACTCCGTAGAAGTAGCCATACATCGGCGGCCCGCTATCGAAGGGAAAGCTATATTCTGTCTGATCCGTGTCCACATAGGTGGAACCCGCAGTCATGACGTAGCCCGGTTGAGCCTCGAGCTTCGCATAGGCGGTCGGATCGTCCTTCTGGTGAAAGCCAAGCTCTGTTACATGGACGAGATTACCCGTCCAGCCACGACAGAAGCCACGTGTCTGTTGACTGTTCCCATAACAAAACTCAGCATTGTTCATCTGCGTCCCGTCAGGTGCGAAGACCGTAGAGTCGGGAACGCTGTTGGGATCGAAATCGCCGCCCCACCAATCTCCATACGCTGCATTGAACACCGGCGAGCCTGTATCGAAGATATAGGGTCGCGCTTCACCACCTTGGATGCTCACATCGATGGCGAGTTTCGCCTCGGTGTTGAGTAGGGGATTGGACGGATCATAATAGTAATAGAGCGGGATGTTGACTGGCCCGGCGGGCTCCTGGGCGCCCGCCTCGGTCGCGATGTTGACAAACGCGAGCAGCAGTGCGCAAGCGACAAGTCGCAGGAGAAATGTGCCAGCCGAAGTGCGCCGGACTGTGTGCTGTGACGCGCCGCGCTGCTCTTGAGGCATCCCCCGAATCCCCCCGGATCAAGCCCACTAATGCATAATGAGGATTTGCGTAATGCCACACTCAGGTCAACCAGAAGATTCTGAACAGGCTGACTGCTGGTCCGGGGGCCTAGCCCGAGAGCTTGATGCTCAATCGGCCGGCCTGGTCCTGGATGAACTGCCATGCGACGCGGCCTGAGCGCGATCCGCGCGTGGCCGCCCATTCAATCGCATCTTGGCGCAGTTTTTCCGCACTGATCGGAAGCTTAAAATGCCGGCTGTAGGCTTCGACCATTGCGAGATAGTCGTCCTGCGAGCAGTGATGGAATCCGAGCCACAATCCGAAACGATCGGAGAGCGAAACCTTCTCCTGCACTGCTTCGGAAGGGTTGATGGCGGTCGATCGCTCATTCTCGATCATGTCGCGCGGCAAGAGATGCCGGCGATTGGACGTTGCATAGAATATCATGTTGTCCGGACGCCCTTCGATCCCTCCTTCAAGCGCGGCTTTGAGCGACTTGTAGGACGTATCTTCGGCATCGAAGGAGAGATCGTCGCAGAACACGATGAAGCGAAACTTCGGATGGCTCCTGACCAGGCTCATCAGGCGCGGGAGGCTTTCGATGTCTTCGCGATGAATTTCAACGAGCTTGAGCGTACCGCCGCGGCGCTCGTTGATGAGATGATGCGCGGCCTTGACCAGCGAACTTTTGCCCATGCCGCGTGCGCCCCACAACAGCGCGTTGTTGGCGGGCAGACCTTGCGCGAAGCGCTCAGTATTCTCGATCAGGATGTCGCGGGTGAGGTCGATGCCCTTGAGGAGATCGATGTCGACGCGGTTGACCCGGGCAATCGGTTCGAGCCGCGCCTCCGAGGCATGCCAGATAAAGGCGCCGGCCGATCCCGGATCGACCGCGGCCGGGACCGACGGAGCAAGCCGATCGAGTGCGGCGGCGATACGTTCAAGACGGGAAATTAGTTCTGGGTCTGGGGGCATTGACACAGGCGCGGTCCTTACGGCTTCGCCTGGCGCGAGGCAAGGGTTTGCCGGTTGCATTGGCCCGACCGCCCGCTATATACCCTCCAGCCAAATCGGCGACCTCTCCAGGAGATTCCTCATGTTCGTGACGCCAGCCTTTGCCCAGACAGCGGCGCCCGGAACGGGCGATTTCCTATCCATGATCCTGCCCCTCGTGATGATCATGGTTATCTTTTATTTCCTCTTGATCCGGCCGCAGCAACGCAAGGTCAAAGAGCATCAGGAACTGGTATCCAAGGTCCAGCGCGGCGATACGGTGGTGACCAATGGCGGCCTGATCGGACGGGTGACCAAAATCGTCGACGAGAAGGAAATCCAGGTCGAAATCGCCGACAATGTGAAAGTCCGTGTGGTCAGGTCGGCCATCAGCGACGTCCGGGCAAAGGGCGAACCGGTCAAGGACGAGGCGGGCAAGTAGCCCATGCTTCATTTTTCCCGCTGGAAGACCATCGCGATACTCGCCTCCGTCGTCCTGTCCATATTCTTTGCGCTGCCGAACGTCCTTCCGGTGGAATGGCAAAAGAAGCTTGGCGAATACACGATGGCCCGTCCGATGACGTTGGGCCTCGACCTGCAGGGCGGCTCCAATGTGCTGCTCGAAGTCGACCGCAAGGACTTCATCAATTCGCTTCTGACCCAGCAGCTCGCCGACATCCGTACCTCGCTTCGCGAGGGGCGTTTGGCCTTCCGCTTAAACCGTACGCCAGACGGCGCGATCGTGCAGATCACCAAGCCCGAAGATGCCGAAAAGGCCGCGGGCATCCTTGGCAACCTCCGCCAGCCTGTCGAAACGGGCTTTCTCGGATCGGGGACGAGTGCCTATCTCTTCGACCTCAATCGCAACGGCCAGCAATTTACCTTCACGATTTCCCAAGTGGGACTCGATGCCAAAATCGGCCGCGCCATCACCCAGTCGCTGCGCATCATCGAGAATCGCATCAACTCCTCGGGCGTGACCGAGCCGACGATCCAGCAGCAGGGCAGGGACCGCATCGTCATTCAGATGCCTGGCATCGGAAATCCTGACGAAGTCGTGAAGCTCCTCGGCCAGACCGCCAAGCTAACCTTCCAGCTCGTCTGCGAAACCCAACCGACCGCACCGAACCAGCAGCCGCCGCCCGATTGCGCCGCCTATCCGATGAAAGAGGATAAGGACCAGATCATCTGGGTTCAGACATCGAGCGCGGCCACGGTCGATGGCGCCGATCTCTCCGATGCCCAGCCGAGCTTCGATCAGAACAATCAGCCGGTGGTTAGCTTCAAGTTCAACCAGCGTGGCGCCTTGCGCTTCGGCAAGCTGACGGCCGACAATGTCGGCAAGCCCTTCGCGATCCTGCTCGACGGTGTCGTACAAAGCGCGCCGCGCATCAATGAGCCGATCCTCGGCGGCTCGGGTCAGATCTCCGGCAACTTCACGGTCGAAGAGACGACGAACCTGGCAATCGTGCTGCGCTCGGGTGCATTGCCGGCGAAGCTCACGCCGGTCGAGCAGCGCACCGTAGGGCCGTCGCTTGGCGCCGACTCGATCAATGCCGGGTTCACGGCATCGGTCATCGGGCTGGTGCTCGTCCTGGCCTTCATGCTCTTCGCCTACGGGATATTCGGAATCTTCGCGAATATCGCGTTGTTGGCCAACCTCATCATGCTCATCGCCATCATGTCGCTGGCAGGCTTTACGCTCACTTTGCCGGGTATTGCCGGCATCGTGCTCACGATGGGCGTGGCAGTCGATTCCAACGTGCTGATCTATGAGCGCATACGCGAGGAATGGCGCAACGGTCGCACGGCGCTCAACTCCATCGAGTCCGGCTTCAAATTCGCGCTCGCGACGATTCTTGACTCGAACATCACGTCCTTCATTGCCGCCGTCGTTCTCTTTGGCGTCGGCTCCGGTCCGGTGCGCGGCTTCGCGGTGACGCACGCAATCGGCATTCTTACGACCATGTTCACCGCTTTCACGCTCACCCGGTTGATCGTGGCCCTCTGGGTCCGTCATTCACGGCCCAAGGAAGTGCCGCTCTAGGCGCCGATCATCATGTACAAACCTATCCGTCTGATCCCCGACGACACGAAGGTCCCGTTCATGCGGGCGAGCCGTTTCGGCTTCTTCATTTCGGGCGTTCTTTGCGCGGCCTCGATCCTTCTCTTCATAGTTCTCGGCCTGAACTACGGTGTCGACTTCAAGGGCGGCACCAATTTCGTCGTGCGTTTCCCGCAAGCCGTCAATCTCGACGATCTGCGGACCCAGATGAACGGCCTAGGACTGGGCGAAGTCGAAATCCAGGGCTTCGGCGAACCGACCGACGTTTCGATCAGGATCGAGGCACAGGAAGGTGACGAGGCGCAGCAGCACGTCACTGACGCGGTGAAGAACGCGCTGGGTCCCAATGTCGAGTATCTCAGTGTCGAAAGCCTCGGGCCAAAAGTCTCCGGTGAATTGACGGAGCAGGGTACCATAGCGGTCGTCACGGCGATCATCGCGATCGTCATCTACATTTGGTTCAGGTTCGAATGGCAGTTCGCGGTAGGCGCCGTCGTATCGCTGCTGCATGACGTGCTGCTCACCATAGGCCTGTTCAGTTTGTTGCGGCTCGATTTCAACCTGTCGATCATTGCCGCCATTCTCACGATCGTCGGCTACTCGTTGAACGACACTGTCGTCGTGTTCGACCGAATTCGCGAGTTCATGCGCAAATACAAGTTGATGCCGCTTGCCGATCTGATCGACTTTTCGATCAACTCGGTGTTGCCGCGAACCTTGCTGACCTCGGTGACCGCGCTGCTGGCGCTTCTGGCGCTCTACATTTGGGGCGGCGAGGTTCTGCGCGGGTTCACCTTCTGCATGATCTGGGGCGTATTGATCGGGACCTATTCCTCGATCTTCATCGCCTCGCCGATCCTCATCCTGCTCGGCACCAATCGCGATTCATTGGGTGGGCGCGCCAGGGCAAAGACCGAGAACGCGCGGCCTTGACCGCCTTCTATCCCGGCCGTGCCCCGATCGATGGCTATGGCAATGGCGGTTTCGTCTTTGCGAATATGTCGCATAAGGGTTCGATCATCGCCACGGCGCAGGGTATTCACAGATGGACTCCTGTCGACGTAGCCGCGATCACGCCGGACGATCTCGCCATGCTTCGCGACAGTGGCGAGCCGATCGATATTTTCATCCTCGGTAGCGGCGCCACGATGCAATTTCCACGGCGTGAGATTAGGAGAATGCTTGCCGATATCTGCGGAAGCGTCGATGTCATGAGCACCGGTGTCGCGATCAGCACCTACAATATCCTGCTTGCCGAGGCGCGCCGCGTGGCGGCTGGCTTCATTGCCGTCGATCACGCGAGATGACGGACGCCGAACGCACCTACTGCTTCGAGCTGGTGCGGCAGGCAGACAAAGACCGTTTCCTCACCGCACTTTTCGCGCCGGAGGCGATGCGGCCGCACTTGATGGCACTCTATGCCTTCAACGCCGAAATCGCGCGAATTCGCGATGTCGTCAGCGAACCGCGGTTGGGCGAGATCAGGCTCGCCTGGTGGCGGGACAGTATCACCGGCCTCTACAACGGAAACGTGACCGATCATCCGGTGATCAAGGCACTGGCGCTGACGGTCACAGCGGCCGAGCTACCGGCGGCTCCCTTCTTTGCAATGATCGAAAGCCGCCAGTTCGATCTTTATGACGATCCGATGCCAAACATGGGGGATCTGGAAGGTTATCTCGGCGAGACATCTTCCGCGATCATTCAACTCGCCGCGATGATACTTGCCGGAAGGCAGGCCACGGCATTGGCGGAGCCCGCGGGCCTGGCCGGCGTTGCCTATGGACTGGCCGGATTGCTCCGTTCACTGCCGGTTCAGCGCGCCCGCGGCCAATGCTACGTGCCCAAGGATTTGCTGGCGAAGCATGAACTGACACCGGCCCAATGGCTGACGGCAGAGAATGGTGAGAAGACAACCCTCATACTGGCAGAACTCTGCGATCACGCGATCCTGCGGCTCGGCGAGGCGCGCGCTGCCGCATCAGGAGGCCTCGGCGCAGCGCTGCCAGCCTTCCTGCCTTGCAGCCTTACCGAGCTCTATATCGCGAGGATCCGGCGGCTGGGAGAAGCGGCTCTGACGAAACCTGCCGAGGTTTCACAACTCAGGCGGCAAATCAAACTCTACCTAAACGCGAAGAAAAATATGTTTTAAAGCCCAAATTAGGCCATAATTCACCGCTATGGGATATTGCTGAAATAGGGGAGACCCAAATGCTGAAGCGCCTGTCCCGTCTGATTCCCGATCTTTCCCAGACGGTTGCCCGCTTCCCGGTCCCGGTCATCGTCTCCCTCGCCCTGTTCGTCTATGCGAACCTGGACGTCTCCCACTACCTCTCAGATGGCTTCGCGGCCGAGAACCCAGTCTATCTGGCTGGGGCGGCCGCCTTCATGGCCGCGGGCGCTTTGCACTACTTCGCCCTTGGACGCCGCCTCGGCCGCGGCGTCGATTTCCTCCTCGCCCTCATTGCCGCAGCACTGGCGGGCGGGGCCGCCTATTTTGCCCGACCCCTGCACGTATCCTGGATATTCCTCTTCGCCGGTTTGTTACCGGTCCTGATGATCGCCGGTTTCCTCCGCGCCGATGGAAAACAAGGGGCACTGTGGCTCTTTAATCTGAGGCTCGGGCTCGCCGCGCTGCTCGCCATCATCGTCGGCGTCGTTTTCGCCGCCGGCCTCTCGGCGATCGTTGAGAGCCTCAATTTTCTCTTCGAGGCGGGGCTGCCAAACGAACTCCATGGTCACATCTGGGCCACGGCGTCATCGCTGGTTGCACCGATCTATGGATTATCGCTCGCGCCGCGAAACCTGAGCGAGGAAGTCCACATCGCCGACCAGCGCGACACCTTGCTCGAACGTGGCATCTCGGTGCTGGTGAATTACGTTCTGGTGCCGATCGCGCTCGTCTATGCGCTGATCCTGCATGCCTATGCCGTGAAGATACTGATCGACGGCAATCTGCCGCGCAACCAGATTGGCATGATGGTGACGATCTTCGCGCTTGGGGGCACCGGCGCCTGGCTGATCGCCTGGCCATGGCGCGATACCGGCAGCCGGCTGTTGCGCTGGTTCGTGCACGGCTGGTTCTGGCTCACCATTGTCCCCGCCATTCTGCTCGCAATTGCCGTGTGGGAGCGCATCAACGCCTACGGCGTGACACCCGAACGATATGGGTTGGCAATCGTCGCGATCTGGCTCGCAATCGTAACCCTCTATCTCGCCGTTCGCCGCAATCGCGCCGACATGCGCGTGATGCTGGGAAGCTTCGCGGTGCTGGTCCTGATCGGCGCCGGCGGTCCCTGGGGCGCTAACAGCCTGACCATCGGAGATCAGTATGCGCGGCTTTCGAAACTGCTCGTCATGTATGGGATGATTGGAGCCGACCAGAAGCTCGTCGATCCCGTGCCCACGCTCCCGGAAGACGTCAGCAGCGAGATCCGATCGAAACTCGGAGTCTTGAGGGAGGCCGATGGCTTGGATCGACTCCGGCCGCTTTTCGCCGGCAGGGCGGTGGACCCGTTTTCGAGCGGCGAAACCGGCTGGAGTCTCTACAGCTCGCTCGAGTCGCAGATCATCCCCAACCGCTACGGCCTTGGTCAGACCTACGTGAACTTCACCGCCAACAAGCCGACGGCGTTTCAGATGAACGCAGGCGAGCAGCTGATCGGGCCGATCCAGTCGCTCTACACATCATTCCCAACACCGCAGGGTGAGATCTCGGCGATGTACACCAACGCTGAACTGAAGATTCGCTGGAAAGATCGCGAATGGACGGTATCGGCGGCGACGCTTCTGGAAAAGGCCGAGGCCGGGAAGCAATCCGAAGGCGAGCCGATGCGTCTCACCATTGCACCCGGCGTCGACATGCTGCTGACAAGCATCTCCGGCGATAAAGGCACGCCATCGATCCTGCGCGGCGCGACGTTCTGGCTGGTGGTGAAGGAGTGAACCCAGGCCTCGTCAGTCGAACTTGATGTGCCTCGGAAACGCAAATTCGGCGCGGTGATCGACGTCCGGCACGCCCAGTGTACTCGCCAGGTCGAGCGTTCGCCTGCGGAGTTCAATCAGCAGATCGCGTCGGTTCGCGAACCCTTCGAGT
>JAESFU010000730.1_pt1 | contig 12444 bp, 15 predicted proteins | sample 9269461 | NCBI WGS metagenome assembly JAESFU01 (sample SAMN14502556, study PRJNA617107) | algae metagenome | isolation source: Stenomitos rutilans HA7619-LM2 and co-occurring heterotrophs from cave walls | place: USA: Waikapalae cave, Hawaii | collected 2009-07-28
CTGAGGTTGCAAAGGATTGGATGGATAGTTGGAAGCGGCAGGAAAATTACTAATCTATTCGGATGTAGAAAATACTATCCTCAATATTTTTTCATTAAGTGTTCAATCGGCTGAAGTTCAAATGCAGCGGGGATTTCAGGAAATCAGGCTTTTCTTGACTCAGAATAAGATCTGCGGCGGGAAAAGACAATATGTTGACTCTCAGCCGGGTTTGCAAATCAACGTTCAAAGTCGACAATGTATTCAGATAAGTACTCGCTTTTACCATTGAATTGGTCCTTGAAAAAAAGGCGGGCTTTCTTACCGAGACGCAGGCAGGTATTGCGGTTTGTCACGTCTTCTTCCGTATTCATCGGTTGCAACGAGGGGTACCATAATATGTGTCCCGGGCGACTCACAAGCAATTGTGGGGTTGTCCATTTTTGGGAATTGTCTTTAAACCCCAGATCTGCGTTTGTGTTGAATGAGATATAGATATTCCCTCCGCGCCACGATGGACCTTCGGCGCGTGCCATCAGCATTACCCAGCAATTCAGATATGTGTTCCAACTGACCGATGGGCCCCAGTGAAACTTCGATTCGGGAGACGAAGCCGGGCCGCCGCCTTCCGATCGTGGAACCTGAAGCGACGAAATCGGTTGTCCAATACCGTTGTATGCAGCTGCAAATTGTTTACCGTTCCACCGCTTTGCTTTTCCTTCAGGTTGTTTCAGGTCGGAAATGCGAATACGGGCAACGCTGATGCATTGACCGCTGTATTCCTTTTCCGGACTGTAGGAACTGCTGTCGTAATTGCCGGGGTAGCCATACTCGCCATAGAAGAGATAAAGATAATCGCCGCTCCTGACGGCAGAAGGGTCGCCAACCCCGCCGGCAAATGTTACCGATGTATTGTGCGGCTTCAGGATCATTCGAGGTTGAAGGTCCTCGATGAACAACCCGTTGTTTTTCCAACTATGCCCTCCGTCATTCGATTGCATGACGCCGATTCTGCAAACAGCAGCCGGAGTTGTGTCGCCGGTAAGACCCTGCGGCCAGTTTTTGTTGATATACCCTTTCCCGGTTGATGCCTCGAAAGGAAGTGTGGATGGATAATTTTCGTTGTGATAAACTGCGTAAAGAGTTTTCCCTTCCGGGTCAGTCGCATCCTGATAAACGGTTTCGAACCATACGGCGCCGTGAAGTCCCTCGCTGCGAACGGGGGCATTCGGAGGTAAGGCAGGTGGCACGAATTCTTCGCTGCGCCGGCTGAAAGCTTCATCTGCGTTTCGACCGTCGGCGTATTTCAGGTCATGCGCATAACCCCAGAGTGGGTCTTCGCCGTATTTGCCGGGGAAGATGCGAAACGTGTCTTTGATCCAAACTTCAGCCATGTTGCAATCGACGAAAGAATTAAAAAGAAATTTTTCGGTGGGGATGAGAGTTGCCCGCGGAGTGTTCGGTTGTTGCGAATAGTTTGAGAAGAGAATCGCAATGGCAGCAAGGCAAATGAAAAATGCGGATCGGGTAATCGGCTTGTTGGTGAACATATATGGCAATGAAGTGACGAAAGTAGTCGGACCACTTAAGTTATGAATATCGGGCGATATGTCGGAAACTCCGCGCGAAGTGATGGTAACAACATAAAAGGCGTTACGATTCAAGCACCGTCAAACATGTTTTTTCCAGTCTTCGTACGAGATTACACCACCATCCGCATTTGGTTTGCCGGGAAGCATCGAAATGAATTCGAGGACATTCCCGTCCGGGTCATCGAAGTAAATTGCCAATGCAGGCATCCACGCAAACACCATCGGTCGCTGGTTTCCATCATTCAGGAAATTGTAGGGCCGAAGACCTCTGCTTTCGAGGAAGTTTACTGATTCATTCAATATCCAATCGGCGTTGCATTGAAAGGCGAAATGCCGCGTGTGAACTTTCGGTACTTCCCACAATCCAAGCATGGCATTACCTGGCTCGCCGATCCAGTAGAAGGCTATCCGCCTCGCTTCTTCTTTCATGCCAAGTTGCAGGCCGAGAGTCTCCTGATAAAACTGCATCGCGTTCTCGAGATTTGAGACCTCTATATGTGTTTCAAAAAGCGTTGTAATCATACATTAACTCGTTTAATTTTTAAGAGAAGTGAATTGAATCGGTTTAGTAATTCCATACATGAATGACCAATCAGTTGTGAACCCGGACTGTCGTCAGTGACCGGATTTGAAGTCAAAAGCACTCACTATTCTAATTATTTTTAGTGAATGGAACATGATATCCTGCTCGCCAGCTTTCAAAAATTTGTTTCACTGACCGATGAAGAGTGGCAGCTCGCATCTTCACTTGTATCTGAGCGCACTTTCAAAAAAGGACAATTTATCAACAAGGAAGGCGAAGTGAATCGATTTACTCATCTCATCGAATCCGGCAGCGCAAGAGTATTTTATATCAATAGCGACGGACAGGAACATGTTGTTCAATTAGGAATTCGGGGTTGGTGGATCGGAGACTTTCCAAGCTTCATAAATCAAACTCAGGGGATGCTTTACACCGAAGCACTTGAGCCAACAAACATCCTTGCGATATCATATGAAAATCTTCAGGTCCTTTATAATAAGGCACCGGTCTTCGAACGGTTTTTCCGGCTGCTCATTCAAAAAGCATATGCCTCCTTTCAATATCGTGTGCTGCACAACATGAGTATGGATGCCGAGCGACGTTATGAAATCTTCAGCGAAACATATCCGTTGCTTGACCAACAAATTTCACAAAAGCATATTGCTTCATATCTCGGCATGTCGGCTGAATTTCTGAGTAAGGTGAAGAAGCGGCTGCATGAACGACGAAAGGAAAACAAACGCATTCGTTAAAGCATTCTTCTTACAAACAATCCGGTGTTGTGATGAACTTTTCGTGAAGTGCCATATTCATCGAGAGATACACCACCGCCGAATTGAAATCCGGCAAGGTCGACGCCAACTCTCAAAAGTTGATAACTCCTGTTGTGGCTTTGGCGGCCGAAATTGCTCATGGCCTGCAGCCTTGCATATAATTTCACTCCGAGTCGGATCGACGGATTGAATTCAACCATTGTAAACAATTCATACGTCGGATCCCTGTTGAGGTCAACCCGCGGAGCGAGAATTACCACCCAATCTTTCTTGTGCAAAAAGAATTGAAGTCCTGCGGTGGGTGTATATCCACCGGCGTTTGTATAAAACAGTCCGCTTTTCATCGTAAGCAAAGAATGAATACGGAACGTCACATATGCCTGATTCATCAATTCATCCGGCATTGCATTTTTGCCTTTGTTGGGCTCATATCTTTTGATCAGCGTGGCAATATGTTGCCATCCGAACCTCGATTCAGCTTTCAGGGGTTGACTTAGAGAATGCTGGTAATGCAAATACTTGTCGCCTGCCATCAACTCGATTGGGCCGAGTTGTGATTGTGCGTTTTGAATAAAACTCGTTACAGCAATTAAAAGAAGTAGTTGTTTCATGACTTGCAGTTTTAGTACTGCAAACCTCACAACCGCTACGACTAATAAAAATGAACTGGTTCAACTTGTTCAGGTGTTGATGTATTCACTTGCGCCGAATTCATCATCAAAGAAGTTGAACCAGTTCATTTTTTTCGCCTGACCGCTGTTTCATTTTTGCGTCACATTAAAACTTTGTTATGAAACAGCTTTCGATTTTCTACAAAACAAATGAACACCTCACAGGCCTCATTTTACGAATCACACTTGCAGTTGTCATGCTTCCGCATGGTTGTCAATTGTTGTTCGGATGGTTCGGCGGTTACGGATTCGTGGGATCCATGAATTACTTCACGCAAGTGGAGGGGCTTCCATGGATCATCGGATTCACAGTGATCCTTCTTCAATTTTTCGGATCCCTTTTAATTCTTGCGGGCGTCTTTACACGATTGTTTGCCTTTGGAATGGTCATTTTGTTCATCGGCATGGTTGCCACCAGCCATTGGCAGTATGGCCTTTTCATGAATTGGTCCGGTAATCAGGCGGGCGAAGGATTCGAATTTCACCTGCTTGCAATTGGACTTGCGCTTGTGCTGTCGATGAACGGGGCGGGTGCGTATTCAATTGATTCGAGCCTAACGAAAAAATGGAAAACGGATGATCAATTATTTGACCTCGCAAACATTTACCAATGAAAACGACACTGATTGTTTGCGGTCATCCAAAACTGAATGAGTCGACTTCAAACAAAAGAATCATTGAAGACCTGAGCAGCGTTCCAGCTATCAGTATTTGTGATCTTCGAACCAGTTATCCGACAGGTGAGTTAAATGTGGCTGCCGAACAACAAAAGCTTATGGCGGCCGACCTGATCGTTCTGCAATTTCCCTTTGTGTGGTATGGCATGCCGTCGCATATGAAGGCCTGGGTCGAGAAAGTGTTTTCATACGGATTCGCGTTCGGGCCTGGCGGCGACAAGCTGAGAAACAAAAAGCTGCTATTGTCAATTACACTTGGCGGAACTCATGAAGCATACAGTGAGGAAGGGCAACATCAACATCCGGTTGAGACGTTTCTTTTACCGCTTCAGCTTTTTGCGAAGTATTGTGGTATGCAGTATCTGCCGCCGGTATATAGTTATGGCATGGCATCGATACCTGGTATTAATGATGACGTCATTAAAGACAAGGCAACACTTCATGCACAGAAAGTGAGAAGGGTGATTGAGGTGCAGTCTGGATGGACCGAGGAGTTCAACCTATCATTATAATATATCAACGTTCAATCTTTCAATATGTATTTATCCTTATTTGAAAGTATTCAGAAACACACTACCCTTTCCGAACAGGAGTTACGGGATTCCGTTGACTTCTTTCACGTCAAGCGCTATCGTAAGCGACAATATATTATCCAGGAGCACCAACACGACGACAATTCCTATTTTGTTGTTGAGGGGTTAGCAAGGATGTATGAGATCGACGATAGCGGGGTTGAACACATTCTGCAGTTTGTGCCAAACAATGAATGGATTTTGAGTGTGACAGGCAATAGGCGCTTTTCTGCATCCGGTATAAATGTGGATTGTCTGGAGGACACGACGGTATTGGTTCTTACTGCACGCAGGAAAATGGAACTGTTGCAATTGATACCTGCGATGCATTATTTCTTTCAGGGCGAACTTGAAGCGAACTATTTGAAACTCCTGAAAAGGGTCAGCGGTCATTTGTCAAAGACATCGCTTGAGCAGTATTATTCGTTTTTAGATGATCATGCAGACTTAGAGCAGCGGGTAGCAAATCATTTCATTGCATCATACCTGGGTATTGCCGCGCAAAGCCTTAGCCGGATCAGAAACCAGGGGCGGATACTTGCGGCATGAATGGAGTAAGATCTCAGTCGTAAGCCAGGATGAAATTGTGACCCAACGAAAAATCACTCGATACGCGTACTTTAGGGACGCAAAAAATGACCAAGGTTGGGGATTTGTCGCTGATGCAAATGAGTTTCTTCCATCCGGTCAAGATTGGCCGTTGTGGGATGGTGGCAGTTCGAGTTTCGGCGGTGCGATCTTCGCATATACTTGGCCGTATAAAACCTTTTAAATCTTTTAATGTGGGCTGCTCTTCACGAGCGGTCCACATTTTTATCTTTTCTTCATGTTTAAATCCCTTCTGCTTTCTCTATTGTTGCCGATCACTATGATTGCCCAGAAAAATGCGTCAAAGTATTCAATTTCTGGTGGCCTGGGATTAGCCGGAAGTTTTTTCGTACGTAGCTATGAAGAAAATCAACTCGGGTTAGAAACATCGTTTTTCAAAAAGAACTTCATTGGAAAGGGGATGTATTTTAGCGTCGAGCGAAAACTCCGGAACAATTTTCGAATCGGTGTAGGCTATTCTTTTCAACAGTTCAAGCGACGTGTGAAATATTCAGAAGAAATTAATAATGTTTTGTTTTTCATTGATCATTCTATCACCCACACCAACCACATATATGACGTTTCTCTAAAGAAGCAGTTCGATCAACGCAAGTCCTTTCTGACCGCAACTGTCGGGATATACTATCTGCGACCAATCCAGGAGGAAATTGATATTACGAGAACACTTCCCAGGATCGTGACGATTGAAGATCGATCTTACCGAAACGGCAAACTCGAAGAAGCCGGCGTGTTGGTTGGTGGCAGCTACGAGTATAATTTTCAGCCGAGGGTTAATTTCGGAATTCAATCGAACTTTTACTTCACGGTTTCAACAGGAGAACCGGAGTCGATTACTTTGATCCCTTATATTCGGATTCTTTTCTGATGTGAGGTGTGTTTCATCGATCATCAGCCGACCCTGAAAAATTAGAAACCCCGCAATGAGTTGAATTCAACTAACTACGGGGCTTCGTGCTGTAGAGGGAGGATTCGAACCTCCACGGGGCGGTTAGCTATAGCGCAATGTGTGGTGGTCAACCCCAGTCGCTCTGCTCGCGCAAAACGGCATTACACTACGTTTATCCCGTTACCCCCACCCCCGAGACAAGAGGGCATGTCTGCCTAGGTTCCATCACTCCACAGTATATCGTCTAAGGCTGAGACGAGAATGCAATATTACAGGAAAAGAGAAATTTGTTACAAATCCTTCAAGAATTATTTTGAAACTTTCGAGAATATCCAAATATTTGTGTATTACAGTCGATAACTTCAAAAAAAGGCGCTCCGAATGGCAAACAAATTAAATCTTGATAAACTCGATCTCCAGATCATCCACGAGATGATGTCGAACGCCGAAATCTCTTATGCTGACCTTGGCAAAAAGCTTTTTGTATCCGGAGGAACTATTCATGTTCGCATCAAAAAGCTCGAAGAAGCCGGTATCGTTAAAGGTACAAGACTCAGTGTTGATCTCAAACAACTCGGATACGACGTTATCGCTTTTATCGGAATCTATCTCGAAAAAAGTTCGCTGTACGATATCGTCGCCAAAGAACTTTACAAAATCCCGCAAATCATTCGGCTGAATTATACAACAGGAAATTACAGCATGTTTGCAGAAGTTATCTGTAAAGACATTAATCAGCTTAGGTACGTTCTTCACGACGAGCTTCAAAAAATAAAAGGCATCGAACGGACCGAAACGTTTATCTCTCTCGAAGAAAGCTTCTCCCGAAACACACAGGTGTTTACTCCATGAGTTAAGCAAAAAATTTCCTCCACACCCGAGCGATATAAAGACAATTTTCACCACGCGGAAAGTTCTTTCATCACAGACAGCGAGGCCGCCGACAACGATCATTTTCCCAAGTCAGGCTTTCACATCGAAAGCGTCACGCAATCCATTTCCCACAAGGTTGAATGCCAGCACAAGCAACATGATCGCGAGGCCCGGAATCAGGGCGAGCATCGGATTCTGCGTGATGATAAAATTGTAATTCTCCTTGATCATTAGTCCCCAGCTTGGTTGCGGTGGCTGCACGCCAATACCAAGGAAACTTAATCCCGCTTCAATGATAATTGCGGTCGCGAAATTTGAAGCGGCAACAACCATTACCGGTCCAATGATATTTGGAAGTATGTGACGGCCGATGATGCGTGTTGTTGAATATCCCAATGCTTTCGCGGCCTCCACATATTCAAGTTCGCGAACAACCATCACCTGCCCGCGTACAATTCGCGCAACGTTGACCCACATTGTCAGACCTATTGCGATAAAAATTTGCCAGAAGCCTTTGCCAAGCAATAAAGTAATCGCAAACACAAGCAGCAGTGTCGGTATGCTCCAGATAACGTTGATGAACCACATTACAATGTCGTCTGTCCTTCCGCGAAAATAACCGGCGATGGAGCCGAGCAATATTCCGAGTGTCAATGAAATGATAACAGTGATCAATCCTACTGCGAGGCTGACTCTGGTACCGATGATGAGTCTGCTCAAAATGTCGCGGCCATACTTATCGGTGCCGAATACAAATGTTTTTTCAACCACTTTGATTGCTCTTGCGCTGTTGTTGAAGCGCACCGTTTCCGAAACTCCCTTGTCTATCAATCTCTCTGCTACAATGTCGTTTCCTTCTTCGCGCACAGCGACAATGGGCATGTAATCATACCGGTCAGGAGTGCCATACAGAAACCTGCTTAAGATATCGGGTTGTTCGGCTGGTGATTTTTTTGGCAGCAACAGGAATGTTTGTTTGTAGCCTGGCTTCATTCCGCCTATCTCTACCACCATTCGGTTTGCATCCGGCGAAGAATCCGGCGAGAGGAAGTATGCGCAGAGCGAGATGATTACTGAAAGTCCGATAACAACCATCCCTGCAACAGCACCTGGATTCTTGCGCAATCGCCGAAAGATTTTGCTGTCGTTCGTCTTTGTCATTGCACAACTTTTTTTCGGTACACCGTACGACCTTTCCATTGATACTTTCCGAAAGTACCGAGCCAACCGGCAATGAGTGTGTAAGCAACATGTGCGGGCTGAAACAATATGAAATACTTCAAAAGGTATTGTTGATTGTAGAACTTCGAGACCGCGGCAACAAATGGGTATTCAATAATGATCTTACCGATGGTGAACAGGACTAGAAAGGCGAGCCAGCGAAGGTCGACAATGGAAGCCACGAGCATTACAGCGAAACACAGGTTCAAAAAATAAACGAGGTACAGAACCGCAGTAATCCGTTTGTCCGAGTAAACCGTTGCTTTACTCGCCCATCTGATTCGTTGGTGAAGGAACGTGCGCCACGATTTTTCTGCAGGTGTTTCCACGATTGCAGCCGGTGACTTACAATACAGAACCTTTGATGGGTTGCGGATATAAATCTTATGCATCAGCAGCATGTCGTCACCGGAAGGGATCTCACTGATTCCCTGGAATCCGTTTACCGATTCGAACACAGCACGCGGATAAGCAAGGTTGGCTCCGTTGCACATGGTCAGGAACTTGCGGGAGACCGAAGCGGCTGTGATACCCTGAAGAGTGAGGAAGTCGAGCACCTGAAATTTTTCAAACCATGATCTCCCATGTACCATTTTTACAGGAGCTGCAATGAATGCCGCATCGTGCTGTCGGTAGAAAGCGGAAAGCGTCGTAAGCCAGTCAGGTCCGAACCGGCAATCTGCATCGGTGGCGACGATGAGTTCTCCTTTTGCGGCTTTGACACCGCGAGTTATTGCCGCCTTCTTTGTCGATTCATTTTCCGGCAATTGAAGACAGCGAATGTTGCCGTTCTTAGGGATTGACAGTAGTAGTTCTTCCCATGAACCATCTGTTGAGTGGTCATCAACAATAAGTATTTCATACTGGCCGGGAGGATAAACAATTCTCGAGAGACCATCCATCAAGGACCTCATATTTGCCGCCTCATTTCGAACCGGTATTATCACCGAAACGGCCACAGGCAGGTCATTACCCGACGGGTTGAAGGTTCTGAGCGAGTTCCATCCCTTCATCAAATATTGCATCAGTTGCCAGTAGATGCACATGAGAATAAAGAATATGAGGATGAAGACGGCCATGGATCAAAACTACGGAACGGCGGAAGGTCGGCACAACGTAAAATAACGCAAGGGCGGTGGGATTTTTCTTATCAAAAAATTATGGCTGCACCATTGCGACTGCGAACTGTTTTTATTAAGTTTGAATAGTTGTATAAACAACTATATGCCAAACAACCAATTCAGGAAAGGGGAATTATACAGCTTTATCACAGGCAAGGCATCGACGGCCATTGCCCGCCGGCTTCAGAAAAAATTCAATTCGGCGGGACTCAATTTGACGATTGAACAATGGAGTGTGCTGTATCAATTATGGAAGAAGGATGGGATGAGTCAGCAGGAATTGTGCAATGGCACGTTCCGCGACAAGCCGAGCATAACACGCCTGGTCGATAATCTTGAGAAGACGGAGCTGGTGCGAAGGGTAGCATCGCCTGCAGACAGACGCATTAATATGATATACCTGACCAAAACGGGGCAGAAACTCCAGGAGGAAACGATGCAGCTCGCGGAGGAAACACTCAATGAAGCGCTCGAGGGGATTCCACCTGAACAGGTTAACCTCTGTAAAGAAATATTGCAACAAGTATACGACAACCTCCAATAGTCCTTTCATCAATAAAAATCGTTTTTTATGCCAACTACAGACGTTTTAAAAACTATAAAAGGCGGTGAATGGCTCATTGTCCCGGGCCAGCCCTCCGATACCTTTACCCCCGAAGACTTCAACGAAGAGCAGCAGATGGTGAAGGACATGTGTGCCGACTTTCTCGATTCTGAGGTGTTGCCGATCATCGACAGAATCGATAAGCTTGAGCCCGGCCTGATGCCAACGCTGATGGACAAAGCCGGTACACAGGGATTGCTTGGCGCTTCAATCCCCGAGGAGTACGGTGGTTTGGGCAAGGACTTCATCACCAGCACGCTCGTCAATGAAGGACTCGGCGGCGGATTTTCTTTTTCTGTTGCAGTTGCGGCGCACACCGGGATCGGGACGTTGCCCATTCTGTATTTCGGAACCGACGAGCAAAAACAGAAATACATTCCCAAGCTGACCACTGGCGAATGGAAGGGTGCATATGGCCTTACCGAGCCGAACAGCGGAAGTGATGCGCTGGGTGCGAAGACAACCGCGGTACTTTCGGCCGACGGAAAACATTACAAACTGAACGGACAGAAATGCTGGATCACCAATGGCGGTTTCGCCGACATATATACCGTGTTCGCGAAGGTTGATGGAGACAAGTTTACTGCCTTCATTGTGGAGCGGAACTTTCCGGGCTTCACCCAGGGGCCCGAGGAGCACAAGATGGGTATCAAGGGATCCTCGACCGTACAATTGTATTTCCAGGATTGCCTGGTACCTGTTGAGAACCTGCTCGGAGAGATCGGCAAGGGGCATGTGATCGCATTCAACATTTTGAACATTGGTCGCCTCAAGCTATGTGCAGCGGCACTTGGCGGCGCAAAAAGATCAGCGGCAAATTCGATTCAGTATGCGATCACGCGCGAACAATTCAAAACGTCGATCGCAAACTTTGGCGCCATCAAAAACAAAATAGCGGAAATGGCGATCCGCATCTGGGTCTGCGAAAGCGCGCTATATCGAACCTCAAAATGGATCGACGACAAAGAGCAGGAACTCTTGTCGCAGGGAAGGCGATTCAATGAGGCAATGCTCGGCGCAGCGGAAGAATATGCGATTGAGTGCGCGATATTAAAAGTGTACGGAAGTGAAGTACTGGATTATGTGATAGACGAAGGGGTGCAGATACATGGCGGAAACGGTTTCAGTGACGAATACATCATTTCGCGCGCTTACCGCGACAGCCGTATCAACAGAATTTTTGAAGGGACAAATGAGATCAACAGGTTGCTGACTGTAGACATGGTTCTGAAACGGGCGATGAAAGGCAGGCTCGACATCATGGGACCGGTAATGGCCGTGTCGAAGGAGCTCATGAGTATTCCGGATTTTGGTTCAGGAGACGAAGGAGAATTCGGGCATGCAATTAAAATCGTGACGAATTTCAAAAAGGCAGTTCTTCTCACTGCCGGAGCTGCTGTGCAAAAGCTGATGGCCAATCTTGAGAAAGAACAGGAGATCATCATGAACATTGCGGACATGGCGATCGAAACCTTCAATGCTGAAAGTGCATTGTTGCGTGTGATGAAGATCGCCGAAACAAAAGGAACGGATCAGATACAATATGAGTTGGATATTCTGAATACATTCCTTTACGACGCTTCAGACAGGATTGGCAAGGCTGGCAAAGATGCAGTAAATGCGTTTGCGGAGGGCGACGAGCAACGTATGATGCTGCTTGGTGTAAAACGCTTTACAAAAACGCAGGCGTTTAATTCTAAGGAAGCGAAGCGAAGGATTGCGGATAAACTGATAGCTCAGGGCGGATATCCTTTGTAGATCGTTCGTTACCTTCACGTCACAAACACAGTAAATGAGTTCAACAAGAAGAGAATTTATAAGCGGAACCGGCAAAGCAGCCGTCGCAGGTTCATTCGGTATATTTGCGGCAAATCCCGATTCATCGATGAGCTTAAAAAATACTTTTATTCATCACGTGTATTTCTGGCTGAAGAATCCTTCGAGCACCGAAGATTTGCAGAAACTGGTGAAAGGTCTTGAAACACTGACCAAGATAGATTACGTGAAGATGACACACATTGGCAAACCGGCAGGTACAAATCGTGATGTTATCGAAAGATCCTACGCGGTTTCATGGCTGATGGTTTTTGAAAGCAAAGAACTGCAGGATCGTTATCAGACCGACCCCATACACCTCAAATTCATCGAAGATTGCAGTCATGTATGGAGCAAGGTAATCGTGTATGATTCGGTAGATGTATAGCCGTCATCAAATAACCAGTGGACGGCTTTTCTCGGGGAGAAACTTCCAGTATCTGACGGGCATGTGCTGAATGTGAAGCTTCATATTCCTGCGAGCATCGATGTTAACGCTCGAAAAATAAGTTTGCCAAAGACGTTGAT
>JAESFU010000731.1_pt1 | contig 12440 bp, 8 predicted proteins | sample 9269461 | NCBI WGS metagenome assembly JAESFU01 (sample SAMN14502556, study PRJNA617107) | algae metagenome | isolation source: Stenomitos rutilans HA7619-LM2 and co-occurring heterotrophs from cave walls | place: USA: Waikapalae cave, Hawaii | collected 2009-07-28
ATTCCAACACATAATCTGTCGTATCTGTTTTTCTCGTCACGGACTCAGCGAGCCAATATACATCGTTACCAATGCCACTGTGATCATTGTAGCGAATCGAAATTGTAACCGACGAAAAGATCAGTGTTGCAGGATACGCAGTTCCGGGAGAAGGACTGAAAGAAGCTTTATATGTCAATGGCGCTTGTTATGAAGGTGGAAAGTTACGAACGACAATTCGGGTACGGTGACCGGCAAAAAAAATCCTTCCCTGGAAAGGGAAGGATTGATCCAAACATCCTATGAAAAACCACCTATTGAACTAACGTTATGCTTAATGCTGTATTAATGCATGGCAAACATAACAAGTGCAATATCGGTTTGAAAGTGCCGTTGAGTAACTACCGAATTCGGGTAGATGGAATGCACAAACTTTGAGTGGCTGACGAAGGAAACGGAATACTTCAACTCAATTTGCCATTACTTTTACAAAAAAAACGATGAGACCGGCCTCCGTGTTCTTACTTGCCATCCTTTTCATCATCGTGTCCGGTGACATTACCCAGGCGCAAGACCTTACTTCACCTGCTGATTGGCGGTTGGGCGCGTCGGCTATTGTGGTTAAAAATGTCGACACGTCTGAACCCTGGTATCAGGCTGTTTTCAAACTGACCGTAAAAAGCAGGATGGACGATCCGAACGGAGCTTACAAAGTTGTAATCCTTGAAGCGCCGAATTTGATGCTTGAGTTGATACAATTGAAAGGATCGGTGACCCGGGAAGAAGTATTTGCCGGCAAACCACCGGGAACGCAGTTGCAGGGGCATTTTAAGATCGGCTTCAAAGTGCGTGATATCGATGCATGCCTTGCCCACCTCAAAACCGTAAACGTAAATGTGCCAAAAGTCTGGGAAGACAAGTCGACGAAGAAAAGGAACTTCCTCATTTCCGATCCTGACGGGAATTATATTCAGTTCTTTGACTGATTACGGATATCAATACTGAACTTATGGCCAAACGAAATCGATAAATCCTACAGACCATTTTGACTTCAGGTACCCCCCATGCCCGCAAAGTGATTCGCCGCCTGATCGTTTGGCTTATAGTTGTCACAACATCAGTATCATCCTGCAAGACACCAAAGGCTACCGTTGCCTCTGCGCCAACGGGTGGTGATTTTCCCGACCTGCCAATGTCCGAGATTTTCGTGCCGGTGAAAGTGTATTTAAAGCCGTTGCTCGACAGGATGGACAGCTCGACATCGAGAGAATTTACATCGGACAAATGGCCCGGGTTCATTCAGTCGTCGTGCGACTTTCGGTACAAGTACCGATTTGTCCGTTCGCCGTTTACGTTTGCCTGTACTAACAATAGAGTAAACATTTCTTTCAGGGGTCAATACCAGATCGCCGGAAGTAAAACGGTCTGTGCTTTCGGTAAACAGGTGTCGCCGTGGGTTTCAGGAAGCTGCGGCTTTGGCAGCGAGCCATTACGCAGAGTTGACGTTCATATCGGGTCAACGCTACAACTTCTTCCAGGCAATCAAGTCAAGACTTCTACCCGGATGGAGCGCATTCAGGCGCATGACAAATGTGAAGTTTCCATCTTCCGGTCCGACATCACCGGCGAAGTGATGGACAGCATCCGTTCGTCAGTCGATTCATATGTTGCAGCCTTCGATCAGTTTGTACAATCCCTCAACAATCAGCCGGCTCTTGTTTCGTGGCGAGGCGGCGGAAGCAGGGTGTTGCCGGTCAGCAAATACGGATACCTGAACCTTTCACCAACCGCGCTCAACGTAAGCCCTTTTAATTATGTACGGGATACGCTTCAATTCGTGGTCGGGTTCAGGGGATTTCCTCGTTTTTCATCGGACAGCATGAGTCTGGTTACCAATAGCCGCCTCCCGAATGTTACCACGTTTCCATCTCCGGGTCACGTGAACAGTTACATCGATATTTCATACAATTATGACCACCTCACAAAAATCCTCAGCGACAGTCTCAACAACAAGGTGTTCGACATTGAGGGCCGCACTTTTGTAATCAGGGGAGTGAATGTTTCAGGAACCGATGCCGGCAAAGTTGCCATCGATGTAACATTTGCAGGCAACCGCACCGGAACCCTTCATCTCGCCGGGACTCCACAGATCGATACGACTTTGCAGGTGCTGACAATGCCCGACGTCACGTTTTCAGTTGAGTCGCGCGATATGATGCTCAACATTGCAAAAGGACTTCTCAGGAAACGGATCATGCGGCAACTGCGCAATAAATCGGTTTTCGACCTTGCCGCCCTGATCGCACGAAACAAGGAAAAGATAGAACAAAGGCTAAATCAACGGGTTACCGATTGGATGTCAACATCCGGAACTTTGAACCAGCTCCGGATTATGGCCATTCGCTCGTCGACCTCCGGAATCCGCATGCGGCTACACCTCAACGGCAGTCTCACGCTCATCGGCCACCCTCCCCCGTTAAAAATGTTTTGAGGGAAGCAACCGACCCGATTTAGCTGGCGTATCATTACACGGACGATGTTGCCGGAAAATTTGTAAATTTTACAGTTCGGGACCAGCCAACTTGCTTCAGGAAAATACCAAAATAACAGAGTTGTTACGCGGCTGCTGTGCGAATGACCGTCACAGTCAGAAGGAGATCTATTACCTGCTGCGTGGCTTTGCCATGAAGATCTGTTACCGCTACACGACGAGGCCGGAAGAATGCGAAGAGATCGTGAACGAAGGGTTTCTCAAAGTCTTCAAAAACATACATCACTTCGACCATACAAGAAACGCTGATATCCTGCTGTCGTTGAAGGGTTGGTTCAAACGCATTCTTGTAAATACCTGCATCGACCATTACAGAAAACACCAGTCGGCAGTAAACGGGCACAGCCTGAACGAAGATTCGCAAACGATTGAAGACAAATCGGAAAACGGGCTCGATGTGCTGTCGTATAAAGAAATCATCGAAGCGATCAGGTTGCTGTCGCCAGGTTACCGAACGGTTTTCAACCTGTTTGTAATCGACGGACTGAGTCATGAAGAAATCTCCAGGAAGCTGGGTATTTCAGTGGGTGCTTCGAAATCAAATCTTTCTAAAGCCAGGGACAACCTGAGAAAACTATTGTTGAATAAATCGAATTATAACGTTTATGCCCCGATTCTCAGATAAGGACCTCGACCGAATGAGCCGTGAGGCTGCCGAACATCTCGATGTTCCGGCGAGCACAGCCGGTTGGGATGAACTTGAGACGCGGCTGAACGAACACTTGCCGCTCGAGGGCGTCGACCGTCGGCGCAGGTACCTTTTGTTTGTTACGCTGCTGTTGTTTATATCAACATCGGGATTGATTTGGTCCGAAATGAAATCTGACGCAGGTAAACAAACGGTTCTAACCGCTAACGATCCGGGCAGTAAAGCGTTAGACGAGAAGCCCGGAAACGGTTCGTCTGTCGCAGATCCCACCACGAATGCCACAGAAGAGAACGGCTTGAACGTTCCTGCCGTGACAGATCCCGCAAACAATGCATCAGAAGAGGAGGCTCGCAATGTTCCGTCTGTCACAGATCCCACACACGATGCCACAGAAGAGAAGGCCCGCTCCGTTCCATCTGTTCAAGAGGCTCCACGGAATACTGAACAAAGCGCCTCGCGGCAAGATCCAACCGTAACTTCACGCAGTGCTGCGGAGAAGAAAACAAATAAAACCGTCGCTCAGATTCCAACAAATTCCTCCGCAATTACTTCCGCGACGGAGGCCCGGACCACACCCGTCAAGCGTCGGGTAAAGACATCGCCAGCAGTCGCCGCCTCTCCCATTGATAATGCAGATACGGAAGCCGCCAACGCCAAACCCGGCCAACCAGTATCAGTCGCCCCCTCTCCCACTGGTACGACAAATACGGACGCAGCCAATCCCAAAGCTGGCCAACCCGCAAAGGACAAAAACATGAATACTTCATTTGCTACCGACAGCGCGAATCCAATGTACCCTTCAACACCGGTTGATTCGTCCTCCGTCAAAGTGCCGGCGCCGGCTGCTCAACCCAAAACCGCTTCCAACGACTCAATATCGGGACCGGCGATTAGCGCTGAACCTCCGGCCAAAATCACCCGAAAAGCAAAAGAGAAAATCAATGGCAGGTTCAGTATCTCCGTTCTTGCAGGACCCGACTTGACGCATGTAAACCGCGCCGCTGCCTCGGAAGCAGGTTTCAACATTGGCGCAACGGCACAGCTATACATTACAAAAAGATTCGCGATCCAAACCGGCGTCATCTACACAAAAAAGAGCTACACCGCACACGGAAACGATTTTCATCCTCCGAAAGACTACTGGCTGGCCTATGTCGATCTAAAAAAAGTTGAAGGAAGCTGCTGGATGCTGGATATACCGGTCAACATCCGGTACGATATTGTTCAATCGCGCCGCGGCCGGGTATTTGCCAGTGCCGGTGTCTCAAGCTATATAATGACAAAAGAGGATTACGATTATTACTACTACTATAATTCTGTTAACAGTACCGGCAGCTGGCTCAACAAAACCGGGTCCACCGATTTGTTTTCCGTGGGCAACGTCTCAGCCGGATACGAACGAATGATCGGAAGAAACGTTTCGTTTCAGTTAGAACCTTATTTCAAAGTTCCATTACGAGGAGTAGGTTTCGGAAAGATTGACCTGAGTAGTTATGGACTGTATCTTTCAATGCGCTACAGTTTCAGGTAAACTCATTTTACATCGAACCACAACGGTTTCTTGTTGTTGAAGGTTCCATTATAGTTAACGAACAGCTCCTCCCCTTTTCGTATGTTCTTCACCGTTGTAATACGGATCAATTCGTCATCGTATTCCATCTCATATTCGCAGTTCGAATCGAATGAATGATTGTAAAGAGATACATATCCGAGGGCAACGCAGCACTGCCGGTTCGTATCACCCCATTCGAAGATATAATCGTGCATCAGTGTTTCATTCAGCAATTTCTTCTCCTTCTGCTTCATAACTATCACCGGCGAAACCTCTACGATCGTTCCTTTACGTATGTTTTCGGAAGTAAATACGCCTCTCCCTTTATCGGCTGTTTCGGCTACATATATAAAAGGCAGGATTTTAAAGATTCTTTCCACGATAATGATTTCGATTTGATGGAGTTGCTGCAATTTACATTCCCGTCGCCGCCCCGGGGTAAGCTAATATTGAAACACTAAATTTGATTCATGATTGAAGAATCAGCGAAGGATTCAGTCAAAGATGAGTTTCTGTCAGTTGTTCAGACGGATGACGTACTTGCCATACGCCAGTTTCTGAACGATCAGAACATCAGCGACGTAGCCGAGCTGATTGATGAGTATCCTGAGTACGAGGAGCGGATCATCAGCAACCTGAGTATTCATCGTGCATCGAGTGTTTTTAAGATCCTCGATTTTTCAACGCAGAAGACGATCATGCAGGAACTGGCGCCTGCCAAGACCGCTGAACTTCTCAACGAGCTGCCGGCCGATGACCGCACTTCGTTTCTTGAAGAGCTTCCAAGCGAAGTCGTAAAAGAGCTCATCAGACTCCTGGATCCGGAAGAAAGAAAAGTTACGCTGTCACTTCTCGGCTATCCCGAAGGTAGTGTCGGAAGGCTCATGACCCCGGACTATATTGCTGTGCAGGTCGACTGGACCATTGAGGAAGTGCTGCAGCATATCCGCGAAGAAGGAAAGCACAGCGAAACGATCGATGTCGTGTATGTAGTGAACGACAAAGGTGAATTTGTCGATGACATACGGATCCGCGAGATCATTCTTGCACAGCCATCGGTGTTGGTCAGTGAAGTCATCGACCACCGTTCGATCACACTCAAGGTCACCGACGACCAGGAGGTTGCCAACCAGATCTTCAAAATGAACAACCGCGTGGCATTGCCCGTGGTTGACGATAAAAATATCCTCCTTGGTATTGTAACCATCGACGACGTGTTGTGGATAGCGAACGAAGAGTTCAGTGAAGACATTCAAAAGATTGGCGGTACCGAAGCACTCGATGAACCATATCTCGAAATGCCATTGCTAAAGCTGTTCAAGAAACGCGTAATATGGCTGATCGTGTTGTTTCTCGGCGAAATGCTTACCGCCACTGCGATGGGTTATTTCGAAGATGAAATAGCAAAAGCAGTAGTGCTCGCGTTGTTTGTACCGCTGATCATTTCAAGTGGTGGCAACAGTGGTTCGCAGGCATCCACACTTATCATTCAGGCAATGGCAGTCGGTGAGATCAGTTTATCCGACTGGTGGAAAGTATTGCGGCGGGAGATTATGTCGGGCCTGTTGCTTGGTATGGTATTGGGCCTTATCGGCTTTTTCAGGATACTTGTTTGGAATTCTATCTTTCATACGTACGGCGATCATACCATGCTGATCAGTTTGACCGTAGGACTCTCGCTTGTGGGCGTTGTGGTGTGGGGAACCGTAACAGGTTCGATGCTTCCGATCGTGCTCAAAAAACTCGGTGCCGACCCTGCAACATCCTCAGCTCCGTTTGTTGCGACCCTTGTTGACGTCACCGGTCTGCTCATTTACTTTTCTTTGGCGTTTATCCTGATGGAGGGTATCTTGCTCTGACTTTCTCGTCTGACGCATTGCTCCATTGGATTAATAAGAATTTTTAGCTTTCTTAGTGCCTGTTTTTGACCGGGCGCTACCGCATTTAAGGTATTAAATGCCATTATTATACATCATACAAAAAAAGAGAACGCATGTGCGGAATTGTTGGTTACACCGGCCCGAGAGAGGCCTACCCTGTGATATTGAAAGGACTTAAGAGACTCGAATACCGCGGATACGACAGTGCCGGTGTGGCATTGGTCAACAGCGGACTGAAAGTTTATAAGAAGAAAGGAAAGGTTGCAGATCTGGAAGAGACGCTTGTTGGAACACAAGTTCACGCAAACATCGGGATAGGACACACAAGATGGGCCACTCACGGCGAACCAAGCGATCGCAATGCACATCCTCACGTTTCGGCAAATAAGAAGCTTGCGATGATCCACAACGGGATCATCGAAAATTATAACCTGCTGAAACAAGAATTACTCAACAAAGGATACACTTTTTCGAGTGACACAGATACCGAAATACTTCTGAAATTCATTGAAGACATTTACGAGAACACAAAGGTGCCTCTTGAAGAAGCGGTTCGGATTGCTCTGAAGCGTGTGGTTGGTGCCTACGTGATCGTAATCGTCGACCAGGAAAATCCAACGACACTGATCGCCGCAAGAAAGGGCAGTCCATTGGTAATTGGTATAGGCAAGGGCGAGCATTTCCTTGCATCCGATGCGTCACCGATCATTGAATACACAAAAGAAGTTGTATACGTCAACGATTATGAACTGGCGATACTGAAGCCCGACGAACTGATCCTCAAGAATCTTGGAAATGAAAAACTCACTCCGTTCATTCAGAAGCTCGATCTGGAGCTTGCAGCGATAGAGAAGGGTGGCTACGATCATTTCATGCTGAAGGAGATCTTCGAACAACCCAATACCATATTTGATTGTCTTCGCGGAAGAATGGACGCCAGTGAGGGAACTATACGAATGGCGGGCATCGATAAGAATATCGAACACCTAAAGAATGCAAACCGGTTCATCATCATAGCATGTGGAACGAGCTGGCACGCCGGCCTGATTGCAGAATACATCATTGAAGAACTTTGCCGCATTCCGGTTGAAGTGGAATATGCATCTGAGTTCCGTTATCGCAACCCCATCGTGAACAAGGGCGACGTGATATTTGCCGTTTCACAAAGTGGAGAAACTGCCGATACGCTTGTCGCAATCGAAAAAGCGAAAGAACAGGGAGCATTCATCGTTGGTATCGTCAATGTAGTCGGCTCTTCGATTGCACGAATTTCTCATGCTGGCGCCTACACCCATGCAGGTCCGGAGATTGGCGTTGCAAGTACGAAAGCGTTCACTGCACAACTTGTAGTGTTGACGATGATAGCGCTCAAGATCGCACACGAAAGAGGAACCATCGAAACAAAACGCTTCATGCACCTTCTGAACGAATTGCAGGATCTGCCTGCAAAGATCACCAGGATGCTCGAATCGAACGACGCAATCAAAGCGCTTGGCGAAAAATACAAAGATGCCGGTGACGCACTTTATCTTGGTCGCGGATATAATTTTCCTGTGGCGCTGGAAGGAGCTTTGAAGCTGAAAGAGATCTCCTATATCCACGCGGAAGGATACCCTGCTGCGGAGATGAAGCACGGTCCGATCGCGCTGGTCGATTCATCGCTTCCGGTGGTGATCGTTGCAACAAAAGACTCTTATCACGAAAAGATCATCAGCAATATTCAGGAGATCAAGGCCCGCAAAGGAAGAGTTATTGCTATCATTACGGAAGGCGATACAACCATTCAGAACATGGCCGACGACTATATTGAAGTTCCGGAGGCCGACGAAATCATTGCGCCGGTCATCAGTACCGTACCTCTTCAATTGCTTGCGTACCACATTGGTGTTGCGAAGGGTCTGGACGTTGACAAACCGCGTAATCTTGCGAAGAGTGTAACGGTAGAGTAATACTGCCAACGATGAACGAAATACGGAAAAATCCACTCAACTCCTTAGGATATAACTTCATCCGTGAAACCAGTCTGCCCGCCGGGAAGAACGAATACTATCTGCGCGAGGAGCAAAACAACAACGGAATACATTACCGGCAATTGTCTGCTTACGAGATCGAAGTTCTTGTTCGCAACCGAAATACGAGCGACAATTGGAACAACATCCTTGTGTCGGACGCATTCAATCCGGAGAGGGTACATAACTGCAAATTTTATGGCCTGGTAAGAATCGGCAAACTCGAATCATTTTATCTCGAATTCAAGAATCTGCGCCGGCCGGTTGGTCTTTACAACAGCACCATTATTAGTTGCGATTTTGGCGACAATATCGTTATAGACAACGTTAACTACATTTCGCATTATATCGTAGGCAATGAAGTGATCATCGTTAATGTGAACGAACTCGCCACGACCGACTATGCCAAATTCGGAAACGGGATCGTGAAAGAGGGTGAAAAAGAAAGTATCAGGATCTGGCTGGAGGTATGCAATGAAAATGGCGGCAGGAAGATCATTCCGTTCGACGGTATGCTTCCCGGTGATGCGTATTTGTGGACACGCGATCGCGATAACCGCGAATTGCAATCACGCTTAAAAGAGTTCACGATCGCGCGCTTCGACAGCAGACGCGGCTACTATGGTGTGGTTGGCGATAGAACGGTGATAAAGAATTGCAAGATCCTGAAGGATGTTAATATAGGCAGCGATGCATATCTAAAAGGCGCGAACAAGCTGAAGAATCTTACGATCAATTCTTCGCCTGAAGCCACGTCGCAGATCGGCGAAGGCTGTGAACTTGTCAACGGAATCATTGATTACGGTTGCAGGATTTTTTATGGCGTAAAAGCTGTAAGGTTTTTCATGGCGTCCCACTCGCAATTGAAATATGGCGCGCGACTGATCAACTCATACCTCGGAAACAATTCCACCATTTCGTGTTGCGAAGTGTTGAACTCGCTCATCTTTCCTTCGCATGAGCAACACCATAACAATTCTTTTCTGTGCGCGGCTCTTCTTGCGGGCCAAACGAATATGGCAGCAGGCGCCACGATCGGATCAAACCATAATTCGCGAAGCCCGGACGGCGAACTCATTGCGGGGCGCGGGTTCTGGCCCGGCTTGTGTGTGAGTCTGAAGCACAATTCAAAATTTGCGTCGTTTGCTATTGTTGCAAAAGGAGATTATCCGGCGGAGCTGAACATTCCGCTTCCTTTTTCGCTCATCACCAACAATGTGAAAGATGATTGCATCACCGTGATGCCCGGATATTGGTTCATGTACAATATGTATGCACTCGCCCGCAATTCGTGGAAGTATTCGGATCGCGACAAGCGAATCAACAAGGTGCAGCATATTGAATTTGACTATCTGGCTCCAGATACGATCAATGAAATCTACCAGGCCTTGTCGATCATGGAAGAGTTGACCGGTGATGCATGGAAACGGAAATACAATGGTCAAAGTTCGCAGGAGTCTTCGATAGAAATCGGCAAGCGGCTGTTGATGTCTGGCGATGCGTCCCTTAAGGATCTTAGCATCGTTGCGTATGGGTATGAAAACAGTCAGCGTCCAGCAAACATTGTAAAAGTTTCAGCCTGCTATCAATTGTTCCGCGAGATGATCGCTTATAATGCGGCGCGCCTGATCGTCGACCGGTTGTCAAAGACTGACGGCGCTGGCATTGCTTCTTTTCAGTCAACACTGAAACAAGATTTCTTGATTAACGATTGGACGAATGTGGGCGGGCAACTGATACCGACTTCCGAGATCGATGCGCTTAAGAGCCGCATCATTTCCGGCTCTGTCGGGAATTGGGATGAGGTGCATGACTTTTATCGTGAACATGCGGCAAAGTACGAGGACCAACGTCTGCTGCACGCGCTTGCTGTCGTGAAGGAAGTACATGGCCTGGACGTGAGCAACTGCTCCACGGCAGAAGTCAACGACCTTATTCAAAAAAGTGTTGCCACGAAAGAATGGATGGTGAACAAAATATTGGAGTCGCGTGAAAAGGACTACAAGAACCCATTCAGACTGATGGTATACAACAATCCGAAAGAAATGGACGAGGTGATCGGCAGCCTGCAGGACAATGCATTTATCGCCTACGAAAAACAACAGCTTGCCCGGTACAAGCAAGCTGTTGCAGATATTTCGACGACTGTCGCCTGATTGTTTTGCTGGTTATTTGACAACGATCTTTTTCACGTTCGATCTCAGACCATTCACATAACCTGAAAGGTAGTACAGACCGGCGCTCAGGTTCGAAGCATCGAGGGTATACGCGTTCGTTCCTTCGCTCAATCCAAACCTTCCTCTCTTCACAACTTTACCGTCGCTGCTAAGTATTTGATAGTCGAACAGACCAGTGTTTGAAGAACTGATATTTGCCCGTATCGTTCCGGTTGAAATTGTCGGGGTCACGGACAATATCTCGAGACCGGCAGACTGGAAATAGAGCGTGACGATCCGGGTCATTGTAACTGTTCCGTCAGCTTCGTATATCTTAAGACGATAATAAAGAGTTCCCGCTCCCGGCGTGGTATGGGTGTATGAGTACCTGTTTTGGCTCGGGATATAATTTACAGTTCCGATGCTCTTGAAATTCCGGTTGTCGGTAGACGCGAGCACTTCGAATTTCACGGGTCGCTCATCGCCACTTACTTCCCATTGGATTATGCCATTCGTGTTCGATTTCCTGGCAGTAAATGACTGGATATTTATAGGAAGAACATTTGAAGCATCGATCGACCCCAGAGTAAACGGTCCGAAGTTCGATGTAACAATTGAAAGGGTTCCTGCTGTGGGGCCACCCGTTATCCCCGCATTGCCATTGTTCAACCACAGTGATCCATCAAAATATGCAGCAATGAGACTTGCTGGATTTGACACGCCGCTCGAATTGGTAAAGGTGAACTGTACCGATTTGTTGGTAGTACCGACTCCTTGTTCAATTTCCCAAAATTCAAGGGTGCTTATTCTTTCGATGCCATCAGCGAGCGAAGTACCAAACAGTTGACCGGGGTTTCCCCGTGTGTATTCGACACGGAACATGTCGCTTGGATCACTGGCGCCAGTATTGTTCAAAACCAAAGGAGAATATATTCCATTACTGCCGAGGGGGTAGGTGAAATTGGTGCCGCCCTCTCGCAGAATCGGACCGTCTACATAGGAGTTTCCACTACCACCAGTAACTGTCGCGGACTCAAAAAAGTATAAAGGGGATGCATCGGGTGAAATTAACCTTCCTCCAACAAGCTCAAGGCTTCCGGAAATAATGTTTCCAATTGTCATGATGAGTGAGTCGGTGACAGGCATTTGGTTCACACGCAGGGTACCGGACACGACATTCGGCAAGCCGTCGCCAGTGATTTGCTGGTTTGGCCCGTTGTATTCAAAGGTGTTTATGCCGAGAGCGTCAAATGCTCTTCCACCTGCAACCTGGACATTGCCATTTGGCAATACCTGAGAAATTCCTTCTGGCGACGATATGATCAACGTTCCTCCTTCGCCTGAGTAATTTGCGTCACCGTAAATGGTGCTGGTCTCACTGAAATCCAAGGTGCTATTACCAGTTAAGGTGACGGTCCCATAAAGAAAAGTTTGCTGTGTGCCCGTAAATGCAACATCGGCAGAATTGGTGAGATTCAGTCGACCTGCAGAGCCGGATTCACCGATACGCAGTTGTGAAGCAACGTTTCGGTTGAATTGCATTGTACCGGTTGAATAATTGAAAGTTCCTGCTGTTGTTCCAGGCGTGCCGGTCGCTGTACACCAACTACCGCTGGTAAATGTTCCGTTACCTGTGCATATCTGGCAGGTGCTGTTTTGCATGT
>JAESFU010000732.1_pt1 | contig 12366 bp, 16 predicted proteins | sample 9269461 | NCBI WGS metagenome assembly JAESFU01 (sample SAMN14502556, study PRJNA617107) | algae metagenome | isolation source: Stenomitos rutilans HA7619-LM2 and co-occurring heterotrophs from cave walls | place: USA: Waikapalae cave, Hawaii | collected 2009-07-28
TTCGCGCTGGCATGAATGCGGCCACGGCACCGCCTTCAGGACGCGTTGGATGAACGACGTCGTCTACCAGATCGCCTGTTTCATGATCATGCGCGAGCCGACGGTGTGGCGCTGGAGCCATGCCCGCCATCACACCGATACGATCATTGTCGGGCGCGATCCCGAGATCGCCGTCATGCGGCCGACCATGGTGCTGAAGGTGGCACTCGGCTTCCTGGGCGTACCGCAGGTCTGGGCGGCAACCAAAAGCGTGTTGCGCCATGCCATGGGCCGGACGACACCAGAAGAAGCGACCTTCATTCCGGAAATGGAGCGCGCGAAGCTGTTTTCGACCGCGCGCATCTGGCTTGCCATCCACTTGGCGGTCATCGCGCTGGCGATCGCCACCGGCTCGATCCTGCCCGTTTTGCTCGTCGGGCCCTTGCCCACCATGTACGGCGCCTGGCTGCATGTGATGGTTGGATTGACCCAACATGCGGCGCTCGCCGAGGACGTGCTCGACCACCGGCTCAATTCGCGCACCGTCTACATGAACCCGGTCTTGCGGTTTCTGTACTGGAACATGAATTACCATATCGAGCATCACATGTTCCCGATGGTGCCCTATCACGCTTTGCCGAAGCTGCATGAGGAGCTGAAGCCGTGGATGCCGAAGCCTTATGCGAGCTGCCTTGACGCCTATCGCGAGATCGTACCGGCGGTGCTGCGCCAAGTGCGCGAGCCTGGATGGTATGTGAAGCGCCAATTGCCGGCGGGACTTGAACCTGTCGACATGGTGACGCCGGCAACGCTTGCCGGAGCAAGCCCCGCGATGACAAGATGATCGACTGAATTATATCGTCACCCCAGCGAAAGCTGGGGTCCCCTGACGCGCTTCAACCACGGCACCGATTCAGGGGATGCCAGCTTTCGCTGGCATGACGGTTAAATTGGATGGATATCGGAGAGCCTAATGCCCCCATGGATCGAAGCCTGCGACCGCGACGATGTCGAGCCCGAAGACGTGATCCGCTTCGATTATGCCGGTCGCACCTTCGCGATCTATCGGGCTCCCGACGACCGCTATTACGCAACCGACGGGCTCTGCACGCATGAGCATGTGCATCTGGCCGACGGGCTGGTGATGGACCACATCATCGAATGCCCAAAGCACAATGGCCGCTTCGACTACACGACCGGCGCGGCCAAGGGTGCGCCCGTCTGCGTCAATCTCAAGACCTATCCGGTGAAGCTCGAAGCCGGCAAGGTCATGATCGATCTCGCCTGACATGAGCGAAATTGGAATGGTGATCATCGGGGCCGGCAAGGCCGGCGCCCGCGCCGCGATCAGCCTGCGCGAGCATGGCTGGAAGGGAAGTATCACATTGATCGGCGAGGAGGCGCATGCGCCTTACGACCGCCCGCCCTTGTCGAAGGCGGCGATGACCGCGGCGGAGGAACCGGCACCAGTCTTCCTGCTCGATGACGAGTTGCTGTCGGCGCTCGAGGTAACATTCATCGCCAATGCCATGGCGACCGACATCGAACGCGCCAAGCACGAAGTCGTGCTCGCCGATGGGCGGCGAATTCCCTATCAAAAGCTCTTGATCGCCACCGGCGCCAGGGCGCGGCGCCTCTCATTGCCGGGCGCGGAGCGCGCGCTGATGCTGCGCGACTTTCATGAATCGGTCGCCTTGCGCGCCGCTTGCACGCCGGGGCGCAATGTCGCGATCATCGGCGGCGGCTTCATCGGGCTCGAACTTGCGGCGAGCGCCAGTCAGCGCGGCTGCAATGTCACCGTGATCGAAGCGCAACCGCGTATCCTGATGCGGGGTGTCACCGAGGCGATTGCGGGACGCATCGCCGAGCGCCATGGCACGGGAGGCGTGAAACTGCTGACTGGTACGGGCGTTGCCGGCATCGAGGATGATGTGGTGGTATTGTCGGACGGGCGGCGCATCCCGGCCGACATCGTGATCGCCGGCATTGGCGCGGCACCGGCCGTGGCGCTCGCAGAAGCATCGGGGTTGAAGCTTAACAACGGCATTGAATGCGACGCGGAAATGCGGACCAGCGACCCCGACATCTATGCGGCGGGCGATTGCTGTTCCTTCCCGCACGGGCTCTATGGCGGAAGGCGCCTGCGCTTCGAGGCCTGGCGTGCCGCGCAGGACCAGGCGGCGGTCGCGGCCGAAAACATGCTGGGCGGCCATCGCCAGTTTCTTGCCGTGCCGTGGTTCTGGTCGGATCAGTATGAACTCAATCTGCAGATTGCCGGACTGCCGTCGGATGGCGTCTCCTCCTGCACCCGCCCATTGAAGGACGAAGCCTTTATCGAGTTTCACCTTGATGATGCGGGACGGCTCGTCGGTGCCAGCGGCATCGGGCGCGGCAATGCGATCGCCCGCGATATCAAACTGGCCGAGATGCTGATTGCGAAAGGCGCGTCCCCCGATCCGGCGATGCTGTCCAATCCTGATGTCGCTCTGCGCGGCTTGTTGAAGTAGCTCCTCATTAGTCCGTCACCCCAGCGAAAGCTGGGGTCCCCTGAATCATCTCCGCTAGCGGCAACGCGTCAGGGGATGCCAGCTTGCGCTGGCATGACGGCATAAGCGGACCTACCCCGCGAAACCTCCGGCGGCGAGGAAGGCGAGTTCTTCCGGCGTCGACTTGCGGCCAAGCACGCGGTTGCGATGCGGGAAGCGGCCGAATTTCTTGATGATGTCGAGATGCAATTGCGCCCAATAGATCATCTCGCGTGGTCCGCGCGTCGTGAAGAGCGCGACACAGCGCATCTGGCAATCCATGTCTTCGGCATGTTCGAAGGGAAGATAGAACCAGACGGCTGTCGGCGCCGGAAAGGCATGGTCGAAGCCCTTCGCCACAACGTCCTTCGCAAGGCGCAACGCGCGCGCATCGGCAGCGAAGGCAAGCGGCGAGCCGCGATGGATATTGCGTGAGACTTGATCGAGGAGGATGACAAGACCGAGTGCGCCTTTCGGCGTCTTCGCCCAGTGATCGAAGGCGCCGTTGCGCGCATCCGCCAAGGCCGATCTGAAGCGCACGCTGAGCATGCCATCGAAGGCCGGGTTTTTTTCGAACCAGCGGTCTTCGCCGGCAGCATACCACGTATCGATGACGTCATCTTCGGTCATGGCTTCGACAATCCTGCATGGGCAATGATGAAGTCGGCAAGAGCAGTCACATCGTCGCGATCGAAAACGGGAACCGGCGCATCGGCGATCGGCCCGGTGGCGGCGATCGCCACGACGGTCGGATCCTCGCCGGCGAGCTTCGGGTGATCGAGTGTTAAATTGCGCACTTCGATCTTGTCATGGGTGTCGCGCTTATAGCCTTCGATAATGACGAGATCGCAAGGCGCCAGCTTGGCGAGAATATCGGCAAGCGGCGGCTCGGCTTCATCGCGCGATTCATGGATGACAGCCCAGCGGCTGGCCGAGACGACCGCAACTTCGCTCGCCCCGGCGGCGCGATGGCGAAAACTGTCGCGACCCTCGTGGTCGATGTCGAAAGAATGATGCGCATGCTTGACGGTGGAAATGCGAAGCCCTTGCTCCGTGAGATGCCTGACGAGGCGCTCGACCAGCGTGGTCTTGCCGGCATTCTTGAAGCCGGCGACGCCAATGACCTTCTGCGTCATTGGGCGTTTGCCATGATGCGCTCGGCCTCGGCGAGATCGGCCGGCGTATTGATGTTGAAGAAGGGATCATGCGCGGCGACCGGGAATTCGACCATGCCGTGTGGAAAGCGCGCGATGAAACTCTCGACCTTGCGCAGGCCTTCGTCTTCGAGTGCCACACGCAAGGGCACGATGAAAGTCTCAGGCTTGCGCCAAAGGCTGAACACCGGATGTACGCGACCGTGGGAGCTTGCCGACACAATGGCGCGATCTTGAACGGCATCGAGGCGATGTACGAGATCGGCAGGAAAAAACGGCGCATCGCTCGGCGCCGTGATGAGCGCGCGGGCATTGATTTCCTTGGCCCAGATGAGCGCGGCAAGAATGCCGGCCAAGGGCCCGGCGAAATCGGGAATGGGATCGGCGCGGACTGGCAGGCCGGTCGCTGCATAATGGGAGGGGTCATCATTGGCATTGATCATCAAGCGATCGGCCTGGGGCTGGAGCCGCGCAATCGCATGCTCGATCAAGCTGCGATTGGCGAGCTTTGCGAGGCGCTTGTCATGGCCCATGCGGCGGCTGCGCCCGCCCGCAAGAACGGCGCCAACGACGAGCCTGTCAGCCATGCGCATAGAGCCGCTGCGGCGGCAGGAAGAGCGTGATGGCATCGCCGCGGCGGACCTCGCCCTCGCGCTCTACCCAGGCGGTGACGCCGCGCTTATGCGTAGCGGCCTTGATCCAGCGATCGGCGGCATCGCCATGATGCTTGGCGATGACATCGGCAACGAAGCGGCAGGGCGCGTTTTCGAGATCGACGACGAGCGTCGCGCCGGAGGGAAACTGCAAGCGCGTCGAAGGCGGCAGCAGAGTGAGATCAGGAATGCCGGAGGTGACGAGATTGGCGCCGACCCATTCCGGCTTGACCTCCGGGATGTCCATGGCGGCGGCAACCTCGGCAAGCTCTTCAATAGAAAGCAGGCTCAACTGGCGGACATTGCGGATATCGGTGTCGCGGCGATAGAGCCTGAGCGTGCGGGTATCGGATTTGCGCGTGAGGCCGGCATGGCAGTCGCCCGCGATGCCAGCAAATGTGAGCGTGATGGCGGACGTGTCGGATTTCTCCAGCCCGGCGGCGCGATCGGCCCCGATAAGCAGGCGTTCGACCTTGCCCTCGAAGGGCGCTTTTGTGATGAGCGGCATGGGCTTCCGATAGCAGGAGCGGGGCCGCCTGACTATACTGGCCCCCATGGACGATATCGAACTCGACGCCCGCGGATTGCTCTGCCCCTTGCCGGTTTTGAAAGCGCGGAAACGCCTTCTCGACATGAAACCGGGCGCAGTCCTGCGCCTGCTTGCCACCGACCCCATGGCCATCATAGACGTTCCCAACTTCTGTCGCGAGGCCGGCCACACGCTCATCGCGAGCGAAGCACTGGACGGCCATCATCAATTCAGGATCAGGCGGACATGACCTACGATTTCGGCGAATTCAACAATTGGGGCGCGCTCAAGAGCGTGGCGATCCGGGCGCCGGAAGCGGCTTTCGTGTCACAAGACCGCGTCGATGCCGAATGGAAGGGTCTCAATTTTCATTCGAGGCCCGACTTCGCCGAAGCGCGGCGCGAATATGAAGTCGTGTTGAAGGCGCTACGTGGCACCGGCGCCGATGTGATCGCGTTGCCTGCCGGCGACGGATTGACGCTGGACAGCCTCTATACGCATGACGCCTTGATCGTGACACCGAGGGGCTTGGTCTTGCCGCATATGGGCAAGCCCGCGCGCCGCGGCGAGCCCAAAGCCAATGCCGCGCATCTGAAGAGCCTCGGCTTTCCAATTGCCGGCGAGATTACCGCACCCGGCAAGATCGAAGGTGGCGATCTCGTGTGGCTCGACAACAAGACTGTCATCGCCGGCATCGGCTATCGCACCAATCTCGAAGGGGCGCGGCAATTGCAGGAAATTTGTGGGCCGGCGATCGAGGTCAAATGTTTCGACATGCCGCATTACAAGGGCCGCTCCGATGTCTTCCATTTGATGTCGGTGCTGAGCCCGCTCGATCGCGATCTGGCCGTCGTCTACCTACCCTTGATGCCGGTGCGGCTCGTCGAGTTGCTCGATGAGCGGGCGATCTCCTTCGTCGAGGTGCCAATGGAGGAATTCGATTCCATGGGCTGCAATGTGCTGGCCTTGGGCCCGCGCCACGCGATGATGGTGGCGGGGAACCCTGAGACCGAGCGGCGCATGAAGGCCAAGGGTGTGAAAGTCGAAGTCATCAAGGGAGATGAGATCTGCCGCAAGGGCGAAGGCGGCCCGACCTGCATGACCAGGCCTTTGGTGCGGGGCTAGCTCACCCGATCTCTTTGCGCACCTTGTCGCTGAAGCCGACGGTGACCGAGCCGTCGCGATACTCGATCAAAGGGCGGCGGATAAGAGAGGGATTGGCAATGGCAAGCGCGACGGCTTTGGCTTCCGTGAGATCCTTCGTCTCCGACGCCGGGAGCCCGCGCCACGTATAGCCCGCGCGGTTGATGAGCTTCTCCCAGCCTCCGACCGCCTTCGACCACTGCGCGACCTGCTGCTTCTTGAGCGGCTCTTCCTTCACGTCGGTGAAGCTATAGGGCTTCTTGTGCTCGTCGAGCCAAGCAAGCGCCTTCTGGCAGGTCGAGCATTTCTTGAGGCCGTAGATTTTGAGCGCCATGTAAGTACTCCGGTCAGCTAAGCGACAAGGTCTTGTCGGTATGAAAGGCGCCCGCACCGGTGATCTGGTCGGTGAAGGCCCGGAACAGATCCTCGATCAGGCGCGGCTCGATATCCCTGACGATGAAGACGAGGCGGGTGCGGTGGTCCTCGTCGGGCCATGCGGGCAAACGCACCGGCGGATGGAAAATGTGCTGCACGCCATGCAGCACGACCGGGCACGCCTCGTCATCGGCGAGCTTCACGATGCCCTTCATGCGCAGCATCTTCTCGCCGTGGAAGGAGCGCACGAGATCGACAAACATTTCAAGACCCGCCGGACTGATCGGCCGGTCATCGGAAAAAGCAAAGGAACGGATATGATCGTCGTGGCGCGAGACATCGTGATGGTGATGGTCGCCGTGATCGTGGCCATGCCCGTGATGGCGATGCTCGCGGCGCTTGCCATATGCTTCCGCATTGAGCCAGTCGCGCACATTGGCGGACTTGCTCTTGGGATCGTAGAGTCCGGTATTGAAGAGCCGCGCCGCGGTCGCCTCGTTGCGATGCGTGGTGAGAAGCCGCGCGCCGGGCGCCAATTTGCGCAACCGGCCAATGATCGAAAAGAGCTGATCCTCGCCTTCGCGCCCGACCAAAAGGTCGACCTTGGTGAGGACGATGCGATCGGCGACCGCCACTTGCTTCACCGCCTCTTGATGGGCATCGAGCGTCGCTTCGCCATTGACGGCATCGACGACGGTGACGACGCCCTCGAGCCGGCACAGCGCCATGAGCCGTGGCTCGCTCATGATCGTGTGGAGCACAGGCGCCGGATCGGCGAGGCCGGTTGTCTCGATCACGATCCGGTCGAAACGCATGATCTCTCCACGCTCGCGGCGCCGGAAAAGATCGAGCAGGGTATCAATGAGTTCGCCGCGAATGGTGCAGCACAGGCAGCCCGAAGAGAGCTCGACGATATTGTCGTCGGACTTCTCGACGAGAAGGTGATCGAGGCTGATTTCGCCGAACTCGTTGATGACCACGGCGGCGGTCGAAAGCATCGGATCGCGCAGAAGGAAATTGAGGAGTGTCGTTTTCCCGGCGCCGAGAAAGCCGGTCAGGACCGAGACCGGGATGGGGGCGTTTTCTGTCATGGCGGGCTCCTATACCGGATCGAACCCCGCCCGTCAGCGCCTTTCCAGCATGCGCCTTTCGGGCAGGCTCGCCGCCGCCAGCGCCGCAAGAACGAGCCCGCCACCGATATACTGGTTGGACGTGAGCCGCTCGCCCAGCGCCAGCGCGGCGACCAGCGTGGTCACCACCGGTTCGAGGTTGAAGTAGGGTGCGACCACGGAAGCCGGCGCGTTGCGCAGCGACTGCATCTGCACGAAATAGGCGGCGACATAGACGGCGCCGAGGCCCAGAACCGCGGCATAGCCGATGCCGTTCACCGCCCCGGTGCTGAAGATGGCGAGCCGGCCGGCCCCCCACCAGAGTGCGACGGCAAGGGTGAGCGGCCAGATGACGATATGGACGAGGCTGCCAAAAACCGCGGGCGGCAGATAGCGCGAGATCGAACGACCGGAGAAGGACTGCAATGTGGCGCCGGCGGCGGAACTGGCGGCGAGCGCGAGGCCGCCCCAATGAATCGTGTCGAAACTTGCGCCAATGGCGATCGCCAGACCGGCAAAGGCCACACAGGCGATCAGTACACGGACAAGGCCGGGGCGATGGCCTTCGACCATCGGAGCCGCCAGCAGGATGATCACCGGAAAGGTGAAGAAGATGATCACCGCGAGGCCGACGGGGATGTACTGAACGCTCCACAGATAGCTGATCGACAGTATGGCCGTGGCGATCGATTGGATGACGAAGCTCGGCAAGGCGCCGCGCGGCAGTCTGAAACTCTGGCCGCTGAAGATCACGATGCCGCCGAGGACAAGGGCAATGATGGTCGTGCGCACCAAAGTCGCCTCGACGCCCGGCACCCCGTTCTCGAAGCCGAGCCGCGCCAGATTGGGGATGAGCCCATAGATCGAAGCCGCAGCGAGCGCGCATGCGATCCCCAGCCCCGTGCGCGTCTGCATGATGAAGTTCGTCCGGCGTTACTTCTTGCGCTTACGGGCGGTTTTCTTTTTCTTCTTCTTGGGCGGTCCGACATCGACGCCCTGTGCGGAAGCGGGCGTGATCCGCGGCTTGCTCTTGGCTTCGGCGATCGCCATGGCGGAGATGCGGGCGAAGCTTTCCGGCGTCATCACATCGCAATAGGCGTTCTGCTGCTTGAGATAGGTGCAGAGCGCATTGCTGGTCTGCTCATCGAGACTCCACACCATCGCCGAATAGCCGACGCTGCCCGGCATTTTGACAACGCCGCTGTCGCCATCACGCACCCAGTCGCGCGCCGAGAGGACGCGGCCGCGCAAAGCCATATTGGCGATCTGTGCGGTTTCGTAGCGGCCGAAGGAAATGCCCCAACCACCGAGCTTCTCCGCATCCGCGACATTGAGCGGCTTGCCGCGGCACACCGTGCCGGTGAGATCGGCCGGGACCAATGTGCCAAGCGGCGAATTGGCAAGGCCCGCGACTTTAGGCGCGTTGGGCGGCACCGGAAGTTTGAACTGCTCGGTCAACATCTTCTGGGCCTGATCGGCACGCTGCTTGCCGTTCCGCGCTCCAAAGATGATCGCCACCAGGCGATGGCCGTCTTCGCTCGCCGAAGCGATGAGGTTGTAACCCGAATTGCACACGAAGCCGGTCTTCATGCCGTCCGCGGTCTTCATCTGGCGCAAGAGGCTGTTGCGATTGCGCAAGCTCCGCTTGCCGATCTTGACGGCATCCTGCGAAAAGTAATGCGCGTGCTCGGGATACTCCTTGAGCAGCGCCTGAACGAGGATGGCGAGATCGCGCGCGGTGGAAACCTGCAAGGGATCGAAGAGACCGTTCGGATTGACATAATACGTGCCGGTCATGCCGAGGCGCTGGGCCGCGAGGTTCATCTGCTGCGCGAAGCGCTTGATGTCGCCGCCGCCCGCTTCGGCCAAGACATAGGCCATGTCATTGGCGGAATGGACGAGCATGCTCTGCAAGGCGAGGTCGACCGAAAGCGTGCTGCCAACCTTCATGCCGAGCTTGCTGGGCGGCTGCTTGGCGGCAAGTTCAGAGACGGGAATCTTCTGGTCGAGCTTGAGCTGGCCGGTCTTGAGCTTGTCGAAGATGACATAAGCGGTCATCAATTTGGTGAGCGAAGCCGGATACCAGGGCTCGCCGGCGCGCTCCGCCGCAAGCACATCGCCGGTTGCCGGATCGAAAACGAGACTCGGCCCGGCCATGACCCGCCCCATCATGAGGACCAGGCCAAGGGCCACGACCAAGAGACGCAGAGTCGATCCCGCCTTCAATTAACGATTTCCCTCTTGTCGCTAGCCGCAAATAGCGGGGTTATACCCTTTGCAGACCGAGTTCAACGTCATGAATTTGCTGAAAGTGCGGCAGCGAGCCCCGGCATCGAAAAATCGGCCCGATCGAGCGCCGTATTAACCCGTGCCCAGGCGTCATCATCGATGGGAATCAAGGGCGGGCGAGGCCGGGCGAAATCCGGCGCCTGGCCGTAATGCGCCACACAGCGCTTCAGCGAAGCGATCATCGGCGCCTGCTCGAGCGCCTTGCGGACTTCGTTAAGTCCGGCCTGGCGCGTCGGGCTTGCCGAATCACCGGCATGAAGGAATGCCTGAACGATCGCCGCCGGATTGACATTGGCGGCAGCCGAGATGCACCCCGCGCCGCCATGTGCGAGCGTATCGGTGAGAAATGTTTCGCTGCCGCAGAAGACATGAAAGCCCGGAAATTCGTCGAGCATCGCCTTGGTATTGGCGAAGTCGCCGCCCGAATCCTTGATGCCGACGACGGTCTTGGGGTAACGCGCAATGAGCCGCGCAATGAGCGGACGCGTGATCGCGACGCCCGAGAGATGCGGAATGTGATAGAGGCAGATTTTGAGATGCTCGCTGCCGACGCGCTCAATGACATCGGCATAATAGGCAAAGACGCCGTCGTCGCTGACACCTTTGTAGTAGAAAGGCGGCAGCATGAGCACGGAAGCGGCGCCAGCCTTCGCCGCCATCGTCGACAATCGCACCGCATCGGGGATCGCGCAGGCGCCGGTGCCGGGCATCAATCGATCAGGCGCGATGCCGGCGTCGAGAAGTACGGCGAGGAGTTCGAGCTTCTCCTCGACGCTGAGCGAATTTGCTTCCGAATTGGTGCCGAACACGGCGAGCCCCGCACCCTGCCCGATCAGCCAGTGACAGAATCGCACGTAGAGTTTGCGATCCGGCGCCAGCTTTTCGGTGAAGGGCGTCAGTACCGGCGCGAAGACACCGGAAAGCGGCGAGGCGGCCGGCATTCGCGAACTCTAAAGAAGGCCGGTGAGCATCGCGGCCCCGGCGAGCGACATGACAGCACCGCCCGCCTGCATGGTCCGCTTTGAGGTCGCCTTGGCGAGCACGCCGATACCGAGGCCAAGCCCGATGCCGATCGCATGCAGGATCGCGGTGGCAAGGACGAAACCGACGCCATAGGCGAACCCCGAAGCATCGACCGGCATTTCCGCACCATGCGCATGACCATGGAACAGCGCGAAGAAACCAACGAGCGCCATGGCGCCGGCGACCGGAAGACTCCACTGCATGGCGACCGCGAGGCCAAGCACGATGACCGAGGCCGCAATGCCGATTTCGACGTAGGGAAGATCGAAGCCGGAAATGCCGAGCGCACCCCCGACCGCCATCATGGAAACGAAACTCAACGGCACGAGCCACAAGGCGCGACCGCCGAGATTGGCGGCGAAGAGACCCACCGCCACCATGGCGAGGATATGATCAAGACCGCTGAAAGGATGCCCGAAGCCATGGGTAAAACCCATGGTAGCTCCGATCCCGGTATGGGCTTCGGCCGCTGCCGCGGTGATGAATAGGGTGAGTGCCGCCAATGCGAGACGTCGTGCCATGCTGCCGCTCCTTTGCTCTTGCAGCGTCCGCTTCGGACGCTTTCATGACGGGGGCACTATAGCCCGCCGCGGCGCGGCGGCGAGATCAAATGCGGCATCGCAATGTCGCATCCGGCATCATTGCTGCGGTCAGGCAGCCGCCTTGGCTTCGGCGAACAGCCAGTCACGGAACGCCTTGACTTTCTCGCGTTTGAGCGCACCCGGCAGATAGGCGACATAATAGGCAAGATCGGCAGGCAAGCTGATGTCGAAGGGCTTGACCAGACGGCCGGCACGCAGGTCGTCGGCAACCAGTGCGCTGCGCCCAAGCACGACGCCGTCGCCCTGCACCGCTGCCTGCACTGCATGGAAGGATGAATAGAAGCGCGGACCGCGGCGCGCATCGATACCCTTGACGCCCGCTACGCTGAGCCACATCGGCCAGTCGATCTGGAATTCATCATGGATCAGCACGTGATGCTTCAGATCCGCAGGCGTCTTGAGCGGATGCGGGCCTTCCAGCAATTTTGGACTTGAAACTGGAAATACATCTTCGCGCATCAACAATTCGCTGCTGACGCCCGGATATTGTCCGCGCCCATAGCGGATCGCGATATCGATGCCGTCGGTTACGAAATCGGCCAGTCGCTCGGAGGTGGACAATCTCACATCGATGTCCTCGCGCGCCTCGCGAAACCGGAACAGCCGCGGGATCAGCCATTTGGCGGCAAAGGAATCGAGCGTAGAGACATTGACGACGCCGCTTGTCTGATCGGCAACCGAAGCCGTCGCCGAGGCTAGCCGCTCCAATGCCTCGCGCACCGCCGCCGCATAGGCCATGCCGGTGGCGGTGAGCTGCACCGCCCGAACCGCCCGGGTGAACAGCGGGGCATGCAAATGGTCTTCGAGATGGCGGATGGCGCGGCTGACCGCGCCATGGGTGACGTGCAATTCATCCGCCGCCTTTGAAAAGCTCAGATGGCGGGCGGCGGCCTCGAAGCTCGGCAATGTCGACAAGGGCGGCAGGCGGCGGGGCATCAGACCCTCCCATGTGTGAGCAGTGCTCACATATAACAGGCACATTACT
>JAESFU010000733.1_pt1 | contig 12336 bp, 8 predicted proteins | sample 9269461 | NCBI WGS metagenome assembly JAESFU01 (sample SAMN14502556, study PRJNA617107) | algae metagenome | isolation source: Stenomitos rutilans HA7619-LM2 and co-occurring heterotrophs from cave walls | place: USA: Waikapalae cave, Hawaii | collected 2009-07-28
TGACGTGCATCCAGGCGCTCAATCAGGAAACGCTGGTTCCGCAGGTGGCCGAACTCCTGACCCGCGACCACGGCGATGCAGGCAAGCGCGTGCTGGGCACTGCAGACCTTCCGCTCATGAGCGATTCGCGCGGGCGGATGTTCTACGGGAAGGTCTTTGATGCAGACTTGGGCACGATCACGGACCTGCTCATCATCGAGCGCGACCAGGACGGGCTCGCTGCACGGCGGATTACTGCACGCAAGGCGATCTGGAGCGAGGGCGGCTGGAACCTGATCGGTGGACAGATCGCCTCCGACAACTCGCAGGGCACGACGCCGTTTGAACGCGTCGAGACTGACCTTGACCCGCTCACGATCAAGATGCGGCGGTTCAGCGGGTTCAGCCAGAGCCTGAGCTTCCAGCAGATCAGCCAGCTTCTTGATCAGACCTCAGGCAACGACACCGCTGCACGCGACCGGCTCGAGCGCTTCCGCTGGGGCAGGTTTGCCATCATGATGTCGAACCTGATGGCCCTGCTTGTGAGCATGCAGTTCTTCCTCCGGCGCGAGCCGACGAACATGCTCCTCCAGTCGCTCAAGTGTGCACCGGTCGCGGTCGTGACGCTGATGGGCGGTGTGCTTGGTGCCACTGCAGAGATCCCCGGCATTCCGCCGCAGCTTGGCGTACTCCTGCCGGTCCTGATCCTGACGCCCGTCGCGATCTTCTCTGCATCGATGGTCAAGACCTGATCTTTTGCGTTGCGATCAGCCTATCGCAACCAGATCGCATCACTTCTCAATCCTGAGCTTCCACCCCATCCGGAGTTCCTGCCCGGGTTCGAGCACGCGCACGCCGTGCGCCTGCACCTTGCCAGTCAAAGCCAGGTTGAACCCGTTGTTGATCATCGAGACCGGCTCGACGCAGAAGAAGGGGTACGGCGAACCGCTCGCGTGGATCGGCGAGAAGATCACCATCTTGCTGAACTGGTGGGTTGATTCGAAGGTCGCCTTCACGCCGCTCGCAGGCCAGTGGATTGAAATCTCGCCGCTGGGCGTTTCAAAGATGTCATCGAGATCTTCGCGGAGCGTCGTGCCCTTCACGAGCCGGTGACTCAGGTCATCCATCGCTGCAGGGCCCGTGACCATCACGCGCTCGCACGGGTAGCGGCCGGTGACCTTTGCAGTCACGACCGGCTCATCCGCGACATCCCACAAAATGCGGTTAAAGAACGGGTGATAACCGCCGCCAACGGGCATCGGCGAGTCGTCGACGTTGGTAATCGAAAGCTCGGTCTCGAACGTCGAACCCGCAAGCTCATATCGAACCTCGGTCAGATATGCCCACGGCCAGTTCGAACTGTCCTGCTCCCTGCTGTCGATCCGGAGCCGTGCGGAGACAGGCGAGCGATCAAGGATCGACCATGCACGGTCGCGCACGTCGCCGTGGATCGCGGTGCCATCGGGCCAGTTGATGCGCACACGGCGTGGTTCACCTGCAAACGTAAACGCGCCGCCATCGATCCGGTTGCTCCAAGGGCTCAGGATGTAGCACGCAGTCTGCTCGCCGCCGGGAATGTTCGCGGGTGTGCGGCGCATGAGCGGCCACCAATGCCCGCGCGGGCCCTTGATGGCAAAGTCGGTGATGCACGCACCGACGTGCTGATCGACCTCGATGCGCAGGTCATCATTTTCGAGCAGACAGCGTGCGACAGGGGGATTCATCAGCGACAAGCTCCCAGAGTCCGCGATAACCAGCCTTCCCGGGTCGGCACGAGCCTCGCCGCGAGGGGGAAGAGACGATACACACGAACCGGATCGGATGGAACGGTCTGGTTATCGGCCTGGGGCATTTATGAAGCGGTCCATCGTCCGCACGGACGTTCAGAACGCACCCATAAGTGCCGATCAACGACGTGTCAGGATGCGATCAGGAGCAGTGCCGGTACGTTCCCGGTATGTCGCCCGTCGCGCACAGAAGACCCGTCGAAGCGACCATGACCGATCCGTCACCACGCCAAGGCGCCTCCGCAAAGCCCGTCGGGCAGGACCAGACTCCGCCCAAGGGTGCCGCCACGCCCTCAAGCGATGATGTCCTTTCGGTCCTTGAAGAGTTCGAGGCAGGCCTTGACAGCCTCAAGCAGCTCTATGTCCAGCGCCAGCAGCTCGCTGATGACCTCAAGCGGCGTTCCGACAACATGACCGCGGCGGAGAACGAGCTCAAGGAACGCAAGGAAGAGTTCCAGCTTCGCCAGCGCGAGCTTGCGCACGCGTCCTCCTCGCTGGGTGAGAAGTGGAAGCAGCTCGAAGCGCGCGAAGCACAGCTCGAGTCCGACCAGGCATCGCACGAAGCACGTGCAGCGGAGTTGAAGGCCCTCGACGAAACGCTGGCTGCAAAGTCTCGCGAGGCAGATGCAGCGACCAGGCGCGTCGAGCAGCTCGCCGCAGAGATCGAAGCACGCGATGCAGACCTTCGCGCACGCGACAAGACGCAGACCGCTGCGCTTGCCCAGCGACAGCAGGATCTTGCAGACCAGGGTGTCAAGCTCCAGGAAGAAACCGCCAAGATCGCAGCAGCAACGGGCGCCATCGCGACCGAGCGCGACCGACTGAACGCAGCGCGGACGGAGCTTGAAGCAACCGGTCGCAAGCTCGCAGATGACCGTACTGCATTCGAATCGCAAGAGAAGCAGCTCGAAACGCTCCGCGCCGAGCTTGAAGCAGAACGCACTGCACTCAACTCGCTCCAGGCAGAGCTCGAGCAGCGAGCCAACGCCCAGCAGCAGTCCTCGATCGACACGGAGACGCTCCGCGCAGAATCGCAGGCTTTGACCGCTCGCCTCGCGGAAGCAGATAAGAAGCTTCACGAGCAGACGATCGCTCTTGATTCTGCTCACAAGGAACACGAGGCTGCAGTCAAGCAGCTCCGCGAGCGTACGGACGAGCTTGAAAAGCGTCTTGAAACCGAGCGTACAGGTCGCGGCGTGGACAGCCAGCGCTCCGGCAAGACCGAGCAGGAACTTGCTGCAGCACTGGCAGGCGCCGAAACCGCCCGCAAGGAACTGGCAGAAGCCCGTGTAGCTGCACAGAAGAGCCAAGACGAACTCACTGCAGCGATCGCCTGCTGCAGGGACGTCTTTGAAGAGTACGAATCGCTCTGGAAGCACGAGGTCATCGAGCACCTCCGGACGCGCGTCGCGCTCGGTGCCGTGGAACAGTCGCTCGCCCAGCGTGAGGCAACGATCGCTGAGTATGAGGCACAGCAGGCAAGCCAGCCCGAGCCTTCACCTGTTCTCGCACCTGCGAACACCGAGCAGACCGACGCACTGACCGAACGCCTGCGCAAGGCGTGCGAAGCGCTCGTCCAGCTCCGCGATGAACGTCAGGAACTGACCGAGCGGATCTCGACGCTCGAATCCGAGCTCGACCGGACCCGCAAGCTCCTCACGCAGGCCAAGTCATCGCCCGCCCCTGCTGCATCGCAAGGTGCCTTCCCCGCGCAGGTCAAGCGTCGCCGCGATCGCCTGGGCTTTGTGCGAAAGCTGGCCCTTGAGCGGTCCAAGAAGATCAAAAAGGCGGAAGACGCGCTCGCGACCCGCTTTGAAGCGTGCGAGCGGATCCTGAGCATGCGGCAGGAACTCGCGGAAGCTCGCGAGCTCATCACTGCTGCCCAGCGCAAGACCGAACGCCACCGTGCAGGGGGCAAGACTGCGGCGCTTGCGTTCTACGGCACTGCAGCTGCAGCGCTCCTGGGCGTCATCAGCTGGTTCGGCACGCAGGCGATGATCCCCGGTCAGTACGCAGCACATGCACTGATCGCTGCTGATTCCAAGGGCCGCAGCCTCGGCCCGGGTGAATACGCAGAGTGGCAGACATTCCATGAGAACATGGTCACTGACCCTGCGTTCATGGAAGTCGCTGCAGAGCGCATGACGCGTCGTGGCATCACCGAGCTTGGCAAGGCAGCAGACCTCGCGCAGGAAGCCAAGAAGTCGCTCAGCGCGATCGGCGGCAACGACGGCGAATTGAAGCTTGAATGGCGCGGCCAGGGTGCAGAACGCACGCAGCGGATCCTCGACACGCTCGTGACTGCTCTTGCAAGCCAGGCCAACGCAGCCCGCGAGCGGCGGGTTGATGGCTCGGTCACCGCGATCAAGCTCGCATCGACTGCAGGGACCGAACGCCTCGACACCGACTACCGCATGATCGCTGCAGGGGTCTGGGGCGGCTCGATGATCCTGATTTTCGGATTCGGGACGCTGATCTGGCGCCGCCTCGCCAATGCCAAGGCGACGTTTGAAGGCTCGGTGACGGTGGATGCAGCGCTCGATGTTCGCAGATGGAACCTGCCGACCCGCAAGGACGGCGTGTAAATACCTGACTGACTACTTAATCTCACCCGGGCTCATCGCGAGCAGCAAGCTGATTTTTCCACGCTGCGCAGCGGTCACACCTGAGTCAGCGATGACTTCTTCGAGAAACTGCTCACGAGCACTTTCGTTCATTCCGTCAAACCGGCGCGACACAACGAGAATGTGCACATTCCCCTTATAACCATCCGTCACATCGATGGTGTCGCTGGGAAACTCGCTACGAAGCGCGGATTCAATCTTGTTTTTAAGACCGATTGGACCTTTCGCGGTACCTCGATTTCGAGGCTCTGATTTCGCGTGCTTCTTTGCCATTAGACATTGCTCCCGAGCCATCCATGAATCTTCTCGATGGACTGCACGAATCGCGAGGCCTCTTCCGGATCCGGTGTATTCCTGTCATATCGCCACTGCGGGGTCCACTTATTGACAACTCGCCAGTGCGATTGAGTTTGGCGTGATTCAGTTAGTTTTTGATGTATCTCTGACGACAGTAGATCTCGCAACATTCTCTCTAGACGATGAGAGAATACATCTTCATCTTTGAGATTGAGCTTCTCAGCCAGCTCTTTGAGCGTGACGCACTCATGAAGCTCCATGGCGATCGCCTTGATTCGACATTCGATGGCGTAACCCGCGAGGTACATTGCGCCTCGCTCGTGCTCACGACCAGATTGCAGAAGACGCTTGGCGTCAGCCAGTCTCTTCGTCGCAGCCTTCGCCTGCTCTGTAATTCCAGCATACTTAAAAGTCATACGCCAAAGCATAACAAAGCCCGCACGAACTCTGCAAGTACGAGAACGCGATCGGTATAAACCTGGTTCTCAGCAGACTCAGCCCTCGTACCTGCCCACGACCAGCGTCACGTTGTGACCGCCAAAGCCGAAGGTGTTGTTCATCGCGTACTTCACGCGGCGCTCGCGTGCAGTGCCGGGAACAAGATCGAGCCCCGCGAAATCATCGTCGGGATTCTGGAGATTGATCGTCGGGGGGATGATGCCGTCGCGCACTGCGTGGATGCAGGCGATGAGTTCGACCGCGCCCGATGCACCGAGGCAGTGCCCGTGCATCGACTTGGTCGAGCTCATCATGAGCTTCTTGTTCGGCCCGCGTGCATGGTCGCCAAAGACGCGGCAGACACCGGCGACCTCTGCCTTGTCGCCAAGGGGCGTCGACGTGCCGTGAGCGTTCACGTATTCGATCTGGTCTGCGTTCAGCTTCGCATCGCGGAGTGCCCACCGCATCGAGCGGGAAGCACCCGAGCCTTCAGAATCAGGCGCGGTGATGTGCGTCGCGTCGGAGCTGTTGGCGGTGCCGACGAGCTCTGCGTAGATGACCGCGCCACGCTTGCGCGCATGTTCCTCGGTTTCGAGGACGAACATTGCTGCACCTTCGGCGAGGACGAAACCGTCGCGCTCGCGATCAAAGGGCCTGCTTGCACGGCTGGGGTCGTCGTTGCGGGTCGAGAGCGCACGCATCGTCATGAACGAACCGATGCACAGCGCGCTGCAGGCTGCTTCCGCGCCGCCGACGATCATGACATCCGCTTCGCCGCGGCGAAGGACGTGCATCGCATCGCCGATGGCATGGCCCGAGCTTGCACAGGCAGTGGCGTGCGTGCTGGCGGGGCCGCGAAGGCCGTACTTGATCGAGATGTTGCCCGCGGCTGCGTTGGCCATGAGGCGGGGCACGGTGAAGGGGCTGATGCGCTCGGGGCCGCGCTCGATCAGGACCCACATGCCCTCTTCGATGGTCTGGATGCCGCCGATACCCGAACCGATGATGACGCCGCAGCGCTCGGTGTCTTCCTTCGAGAGGTCAAGACCCGAGTGGCGGATGGCTTCATCTGCAGCGCCGAGGCCAAGAAGGCTGAATCGGTCAGTCCTTCGTGCTTCGCGCGAATCGCAGACGCCGGTCGCGACGGGATCCCACCCGCGGATCTGGCCGCCGATCTTGACGGTCCAGTGCCCTGCGTGGCGTGCGAACTCCTCACCGGCGAGTTCGGTGATTCCCGACCGACCTTCGCGCATCGACGCCCAGGTCGATGACGCGTTGAGGCCCAGATTCGTGAGAGCACCCATGCCCGTGATCACGATGCGGGGTGCACCTGACGTGCCGGCTGACGAGCTCATGCGGATCCGATTCCTTACGGGAAGAACCCTACAGGACCTGTGAACGTCCGATCGGCCCACACCTTCCAAGGCGAGGTCGCCGCGACCTGAGTCCGGTCCAACCCTGCATCATTGCAGCGCCAGAGACGGAAGGTCCGCGGAAACGCGATTCACCGAGGGAGAAACGCACCCGGCGGCCTTGGGGATACCGATCGAACTCCGATCTGGCACCGTGATCCACGGCATCTGTGTGTCAACACTGATCCGTGGAGAAACAGGGCCGTGGGCCAAACCCACGGCGCTTGCGTTCAGAGCACGGCTGGCGTTCGAACTGGCCCCTGCAAGGGACTTATTCGGCGCCGGTGGCCTGCTTGATGTACTCGATGGCTTCGCCAACGGTCTTGATCTTCTCAGCCGCTTCGTCCGGGATCGAGGTATCGAATTCGTCCTCGAACTCCATGACCAGCTCGACCGTGTCGAGGCTGTCGGCGTTGAGATCTTCCTGGAAGCTCGTGCTCCGGCTGATCTTGGCCTTGTCGGCGTTCATCTGCTGGGCCACGATCTCAATGACCTTCGCCTCGATTTCCTGCTCGGTCACGGTGTACCTCCGTCTCACTGCTGATGGCGGCCTGAGCCGCCAAACATGCTACCGACCTTAGCCACCTTCCAGAGTCCGAAGATCCTCGGCCCCTGAAACCCGGTCGAAAAACCCGGTCGAATAAATACCGGACGAAAGGGTGGAAGCGATTATACCCGATCCCCGTCCATTGCCCAGCACCGGACACTCTATTCAGGACAGTGCCCTTCCCGGGCCACCCAGGGGTCAACCGGGGGGACAAGGCAGACACGAGAAGCGTATGGGCCCGAATCAGACCGCCCTGCAGATGGACGGCGAGAGCGTTGGGTGAAGGTCCGGGAAGGTTGGGGCGTCCTGCACCCTTGATGCAAGGCTCTGCTCTGTCCCCCACTGCCACGCGATTTCATTTGCTCGCATAGGTCCGAGATTCAGCCGCCCTGCGTGCAGACTGACACGAACGTTCCGGTTGTACCGACCGGAGAACACCCTGAGTGATCTTCACGGCTCAGCCGTTCGTAGCACATGTCGATAGCTGTGCGGGTGGCCGTTCGTTCGCCGCTGCCAGATAGTCTCGACGCAGGCTGCGTCGAAACGGCGATCGGGCGTTCACCTCTCTCTCATTCCGAAGAAGGGACCCGACGCCATGGCCGGCATGCCCCGAGATCCAGAAGCATTTGCAGACGCCGTCGCCAAGATGCTCCGCGGGCTTCAGCCTGCGTATTCCGTTCAGCTCGTCGGTCCCCGCGAACTCCTGGTCAACGGGAGGCGCCTTGACCTCGACAATCTCTTCCGCATGGTGAGCCACGAGCCGGGCCGCGGCGAGGAGATCGTCTCGCACTATCTCGACCAGCTTTTCACCGGCGATGCCTTCCAGGGCCTGTGCTCGTCGCTCGACTTTGCACGCCCCCGCATCATGCCCCGCATCCAGCCCGAGCGGATCTTTGAGCACCTCTCTCGCGAGATGGTCGCGCATGTGCCGTTCGTCAACGACACGGTGATCGTGTTCGTGACGGATCTGCCGCAGATGACGGTGAGCATCACGACTGAGCAGTGCATGCAGTGGAAGCTCTCGCCCGAGGAACTCGACCTGATCGCACGCGAGAACCTTGAGCAGTTCTCGCCAGAGCTTGAGATCCAGTTTGTCGAGAGCAAGGAAGGCGGTCGCGCTGCGATCGTGTGCGAGCACGATGGTTATGACGCGGCTCGACTTCTCCTGTCTGATCTTCACACGCGCCTTGCAGCACGTCTTGGCGGCGACTTCTACGTCGCAACCCCTGCACGCGACATGTTCGTCGCGATGAGCACGGGCCCCGACACATTCCTTGATCGCCTCAAGGACCGTGTGAACCAGGATTACCGGAGGCTGCCGTACCCGATCTCGCCGGAGCTGTTCCTCGTCACCCGCGACGGCGTTGCAGGGACCGAGCCGATTCCGGGGAAGGAAGCAGCGTAAGAAGCAGGCGGCCGACAGCTGACTGCGGGCAGCACGAAAAGACCTATGAAAAAGACCCCCTCGATAATCGAGGGGGTCTTGTCTTTTATCGTGCTGTCAGCAGTCTGCTGCCTGCCGTCCGCTCATCATGCCGGAACCGCGAGCTGGGTAAGGTTCTGCTCTGCCCACTGATTGGTGGTCGGGCTCCACCAGAGGCGGATGACCTCGCCACCTTCGGAGGTGCTGAGGATGCTCATGCTGTTGTCGCCTGCGAGGGCGGTGATGCCCGTCACGGGACCGACGGTCAGCGTGGCGTCGGGGACGATGTCGCGGAAGGATGCGACCTGCCACTGGTCGTTGTTGTAGCCCGGGACCCACCAGTAGACGCTCATCGTGCCGTCCTGCTCGCGGCCTGCGATGTTCATCGCGCCCCACGGCGTCACCCAGCTCGACATGCTGTTGCTCTGGAGCTCAGGCCCGCCGACGATGTCGGTCAGGTTGCTGTTGTTCCAGAGCTCGTTGTTGTAACCAGGCACCCACCACGTCGCAGAGAGCTGGCCGTTGGTGTCGGTGCCTGCGATGTTGATCGCGTTCCAGCTCGTCAGCCAGACGGTCAGGCCGCCGGTGAGCGCGGGTGCACCGGTCTGCTCGCTGAGGTTGTTGGTCGTGAAGCGACCGTTGGTCTGGAGCGACTGGTGCCACCACACTGCCTGGATCTGGCCATCTGCATCAAGGCCGACGACGTTCAGTGCGTTCCACGGCGTCACAAAGCTCGTGATGCGACCCACGAACTGCGGAACCGTCAGGCTCTGTGCACGGAGGTCGTCGCCAAGGTTCACTGCAGCCCAGGTGTAGTTGCCCGAGGCACCTGCACCTGTCTGATAGAACCGCTGGAGGTCGCCGCCCGCGATCACGCCTGCAATGTTCACGCCGCCTGCAGTGTCGATGAAGACCGTGAGGTTGCCGGTGAACTGCTGCGAACCTGCGACCTCGGTCGTCAGGTTGCGGAACGTCCACTCGTTGCCGGTGGTGTTGGTGTAGAGCACCAGGCCGCCGACAGTCATTGCAGCTGCGTAGTTGCGACCGTCCTTCGAATCGACCCAGGTCACGACCTCGCCGATCACTGCAGGACTGTTGGTCTTGGCCTGGAGATCAGAGCCTGTCCAAGTCGTCTGGCCGCCTGCCTGCTGGAGGACGATCGGCTGGCCTGCAGGGTTTTGTGTGGTGATGTTGAGGTTGCCCGAGGAGCCTGCAGAGGCGCCCAGGAGCTGCGTCGGGAGCGACGCGAACTGCGACGACGAGAGCACGGTTGCAGATGCACCGCGAACAGCGCTGACAAGGCCGTCAGAGTCGGTTGCAGTCACGAGGAATGCGACCGAACCAAGCTCAAAGTCGTCCGCAAGCTCGTAGCTGAAGGTGTACCCGCCGTCAGCCTGCGTGTCGGTACCGATGAGCTCGCCCGTGTCCGCGATGCCGTTGTTGTTGGCGTCGAGGTAGAAGTTGACCGAGGTGATCGGGCCGTCGGGATCCGTGATGCCCGTTGCAGTGAGGACGACGTTCTGGCCCTGCGTGTAGTACGTCGCGGAAGTGCCAAGAGCAGTGACGGTCGGTGCACCAGAGAACTCGAACGCACCGATGTCGATCGCGGTGCCACGCGTGCGTGCGAAGCCGGTGCCGCGCTGGTCGGTCAGGAGGGTTGCAGGGTTGACGCCTGCGTTGATCGCGGGGCTGCCTGCCTGGATCGCCATGGTCTGCGTCAGGCCACCGTTCGCAGCCAGGGGCGAAAGCATCGGGTCGACACCGATGATGTTGCCGCTCGAGCCGTGCGTCAGGCCGCCGGAGTTGCCTGCGTCCTGGATCAGGTTGTTCATCGAGCCGTTGGCGAAGGGGCCAACCATCGAGACCGAGTTGGTCCCTGCGATGATCGAGCTGATGAGCGTGAGCGTCGCGCTGTTGGTGATGACCGAGGCGCCGGTGTTGTTGGCGATGGTCGAGTTGCGGACGACCATGATGTTGAAGTTGATGAACGCAGCGCCCGCAAGGTCCGCGGTGTTGAGGGCGATCGTGGAGTTCTCGATCGTGAGCGAGGGGCCGAAGTTGGCGATCGCGCCGCCGTTTGCAGCGGTGTTGCCCGAGATCGTCGAGCCCTCGATGTGGAGCGACGATGCGTTGCGGATGCCGCCGCCGTCGCCGATGTCGCCGTCGTTGTTCGAGATCACGGCGTTGGTGATACGGAGCGTGCCGGTGTTGTCGATGCCGCCGCCGCCGCCCGTCGTCGCCGCGTTGCCGGTGATCACGACGTCGGAGATGCCCAGCGTGGCAACGTTGCTGATACCGCCGCCGGTGAACTCACGACCACCCGTTACGGTCACGCCGCGGAGCGATGAGGTGCCGCTCGTGAACCGCAGAACGCGCGACGCATCATTGCCATCGAGCGTCAGAAGACCCGAGCCCGGGCCGTTGATGGTCAGCGATTCGGTGATCGACAGCTCGGTGCCGCCGAGGGTGATCGTGCCCGACACGCCATCTGCAAACTCGATGACATCGGCGCCTTCAGCACCGTTGGCGTCGGAGATCGCCTGACGGAGCGAACCCGCGCCGGTGTCGTTGAGATTGCTGACCGTGAAGACGGCCATCATCGTCCGGCCTTCGAGTGCTTCGAACATCCGAGGACGGGCAGCACGGACGGCGGCTTCCTTACGAATTCCGAACGCCGTACCGCAACGCTCAACGACTCGATCGATCAGACGCTTCATCTTCTCTGCTCCTGACTCATGCAGGCCCGCCTGTCGGGGGCCTGTAGAGATTTCTGGCTCTGCGGACAATCCGATTCCACCGGATGCCCCCACCGAAGGGGCGACATGCACGTGTACGCATGGCGTAGGGGTTTGGAGCCCGACGCTTGTGGTTTGTTCGTCCATTCACGCCCGATCACGCGAAAAGCCAAGGCAAATCGCGGGGATGGAGGGGCGTGCCCGCCGGTGGCGGGTAGGTCGCAAGGCTCTATCCGCACGGAAGTTGCATGTGTTGCAGGGGTGCTGCAGAAGGCGGATGATTCCCGAACGGGGGCAGGGCGACCCCGAAAGAGACCCACACCGGTATCTTCGCCTCAGCCCTGCACATGGTTTTCCAAATGGACGCATGGAAGGCGAGGGTTGGAACGGCAAGATGAAACCCCGGCACCTGATGCATACACGGGGACCAACAACCTTTCACTGACCCCACGCTCATCGCCTTCTGCGGAGCAATGCAGGACCGAAGGCCAGAAGGATGGATGTTGCAGGCGCGGGGATCACGGTCAGGTTCAGCTCGACGCTCGAGATCGCCAACGCCATCGGGTTAGCGACATTGGCGAGCGCCTCGCCATCGATGTGAAGGGTCAGGTTGTGAAGACCTGGGCTGAGCACGCCCTGCGAAAGCCCGCCCTGCTGCGAGCCGTTGGGGTCGTCGGTTGCTGCAGTCAGGATTGAGCCACCTGGACCTGAGAAGGTAAAGCTGCTGACGCCGATACCACCGAACTGCATGGCGAGGATGGTCCACGACAGCGAGTAAGGTGCTGGCTCATCGACGTTGAAGAGGATCGAGATGCCGCTGAGTGCGGACGCCTCTGCAGTGCCGCTGACTGCCCAGCGTGCGGAGGTTTCAAGACCGAGTGAAGCAGAGATCGACGACTGCGTAAACGCAGCGGATGCACCATTGATCGCATCGGCAGTGACGCCGCCGAGGGCGGCACCGGCGGTCACGTTTCTTGGAAGATCGCCAAAACTGCTGATCTGTGCAGAGTCATTGTCCGTGATCAGCGCACCATCCACCACGGATGCCTCTGCATACATATTGCCGCCAATGCTTATGCCGCTGAGCTGTGCGC
>JAESFU010000734.1_pt1 | contig 12314 bp, 9 predicted proteins | sample 9269461 | NCBI WGS metagenome assembly JAESFU01 (sample SAMN14502556, study PRJNA617107) | algae metagenome | isolation source: Stenomitos rutilans HA7619-LM2 and co-occurring heterotrophs from cave walls | place: USA: Waikapalae cave, Hawaii | collected 2009-07-28
TGCCGAATTCGCCAAGGCGGGAATCGATGTCGATGCGCTCGCGGCAAAGCTCCAGGAGGACGGCGCCAAGTCCTTCGTCAATTCCTGGAATGAGCTTCTCGGCGTCATCGCTTCGAAGAGCGCGGCCCTCAAGAAGGCAAGCTGAGCCATGGCGGTGGTTCAGCCGGCGACAGCGCGATCCTCCTGGAAAGCGCTGGAAGCCCATTACCGCGCGATCGGCGGCGTACATATGCGCAAGCTTTTCGCCGACGATCCCGCCCGCGGCACGCGCCTGGCGCTTGAGGCCGCGGGGCTCTACCTCGATTACTCCAAGAACCGCGTGACCGACGAGACGCTCGGGCTCCTCGTCAATCTTGCCGAGGAGTCCGATCTGCGCGGCCGCATCGATGCGATGTTTTCGGGTGAGAAGATCAACATCACCGAAAACCGTGTCGTACTTCATGTGGCCCTGCGTGCGCCGGAAGGCGCCGTCATCATGGTCGACGGCAAGAACGTCGTGCCGGACGTCCATGCCGTGTTGAAGAAAATGGCGGCCTTCGCCGACCGCGTGCGCAACGGGTCATGGACCGGCCATACCGGCAAGCGCATTCGCGCGGTGGTGAATGTCGGTATTGGCGGCTCGGACTTGGGCCCGGTCATGGCCTATGAGGCGTTGCGCGACTATAGCCAGCGCGACATGACGTTCCGCTTTGTCTCGAATGTCGATGGCACCGATTTCGTCGAGGCGACTCATGACCTCGATCCTGCCGCAACCTTGTTCGTCATTTCGTCCAAGACCTTCACCACGCTTGAGACGATGACCAACGCGCATAGCGCGCGCGATTGGCTCTTGGCTGGTCTTGGCGGCAACGCAAAGGCAGTGGCGAAGCATTTCGTCGCCGTCTCGACCAATGCCGAGAAAGTTTCCGAATTCGGCATCGATACTGCCAACATGTTCGAGTTCTGGGATTGGGTCGGCGGCCGCTACTCGATGGATTCGGCGATCGGCCTTTCGACCATGCTCGCCATCGGGCCCGACAACTTCAAGGACATGCTCGGCGGCTTTCATGAAATGGACGAGCATTTCCGCACCGCACCCTTTGCCAGGAACATGCCGGCGCTGATGGGAGTGCTCGGCATTTGGTACAATGACTTCTTCGGCGCGCAGACCGTCGCCGTGCTCCCCTACGAGCAGTATCTCAAGCGCTTTCCCGCCTATCTCCAGCAGTTGACGATGGAGAGCAACGGCAAGCATGTGACGCTCGACGGCGCACAGGTCGATTACGCGACGGGCCCGGTCTATTGGGGCGAACCCGGCACCAATGGCCAGCATTCCTTCTACCAGCTCATCCATCAGGGCACGCGGCTCATCCCGTGCGACTTCATCGCTTTCGCGAAGTCGCTCAACAAGCTCGGCCGGCATCACGACATCCTGATCGCCAATGTCTTCGCGCAAGCCGAGGCGCTCGCCTTCGGAAAAACGGCGGAAGAGGTGAAGGCAGAAGGCACGCCCGACTGGCTCGTCCCGCATCGCGTCTTCGCCGGCAATCGGCCGTCCAACACGATCCTTGCCGATGAATTGACACCGGCAGCCCTTGGCCGGCTCGTCGCGCTCTACGAGCACATCGTCTTCACGCAAGGCGCCATTTGGCACATCGATTCCTTCGATCAGTGGGGTGTCGAACTGGGCAAGGTTCTTGCCCAGCGCATTATCCCCGAGCTTGAGAGCACGACGCCTCCCAAGCTCGCGCATGACAGTTCGACCAACGAACTGATCCGCCGCTACCGCGAATTCAAGGACAACGCTTAAGGTTCACGTCTCATCCTAGGGGAACATCGATGCAGCTTGGCATGATCGGCTTGGGGCGCATGGGCGCCAATATGGTGCGCCGCCTCCAGAAGGGCGGACACACTTGCGTTGTCTATGATCGCAATGCCGACGCGGTCGCAAGCCTCGCAAAGGAAAAGGCGACGCCGTCCTCATCGCTCGCGGACTTCGTGAAGAAGCTCGAAAAGCCGCGCGCCATCTGGCTGATGGTGCCGGCTGCGGTGGTGGATCACTCGATCGCCGACCTCGTGCCACTGCTCGAAGCCGGTGACATCATCGTCGACGGCGGCAACTCCTACTATATCGACGACATCCGCCGCGCCAAGGAACTGGCGCCGAAGAAGCTCCACTATGTCGATGTCGGCACGTCCGGCGGAGTCTGGGGACTCGAGCGCGGCTATTGCATGATGATCGGCGGCGAAGACGATGTCGTGAAGCGGCTCGATCCGATCTTTGCCACTCTGGCGCCTGGCAGAGGCATGATCCCGCGCACGGAAGGCCGCGAAAAGGTCGGCGGCACGGCGGAGCAGGGCTATCTCCATTGCGGACCGAACGGTGCCGGTCATTTCGTGAAGATGGTTCATAACGGTATCGAATACGGCCTGATGGCCGCTTACGCAGAAGGCATGGCAATCCTCAAGGCGGCGAATATCGGCAAGCGAACTCATGAAGTCGATGCCGAGACGACGCCGTTGCGCGATCCCGAGCATTATCAATACGATCTCAATTTGCCCGACATTGCCGAGGTCTGGCGGCGCGGCAGCGTGATTTCATCCTGGCTGCTCGATCTCACCGCCGCGGCACTACTCTCCGATCCGAAGCTTTCGAATTTCGCAGGCCGTGTCTCAGATTCAGGCGAAGGCCGCTGGACGATCAAGGCGGCAATCGACGAAGCCGTGCCGGCAAATGTTTTGACCACAGCACTTTATGAGCGCTTCAGCTCGCGCGGCGAGGCGGATTTTGCCGACAAGCTTCTCTCCGCCATGCGTTTCCAGTTCGGCGGCCATATCGAAAAGAAGAGCTAGATGAGTACGACGCAGTCCGACGCCCTGGTCTTCTTCGGCGCGACCGGTGATCTCGCACACAAGAAGATTTTTCCCTCGCTCCAGGCGATGATCAAGCGCGGCACCTTGAAAGTGCCGGTGATCGGTGTCGCCAAGGCGGGTTGGACAGTCGAGGATTTGAAAGCCCGCGCCAAGGACAGCCTTGAAAATCATGGCGGCCTCGATCCGCAGGCATTCGAAACGCTGTGCGGGCTCCTGCGCTACGTCGACGGCGACTATAACGACCCCAAGACTTTTCAGACCCTTCGCAAGGTCCTGGGCGAGGTCAAACATCCGACCCACTATCTCGCGATCCCGCCGGTGCTGTTCGGACTCGTGATCGAGCAACTTGAAAAGTCGGGTTGCGCCGAGGGCGCGCGCGTCATCGTCGAGAAGCCTTTCGGAACCGATCTCGCCTCGGCGAAGGAACTCAATCGTATTTTGCACAACGTCTTCGACGAGCGCGACATATTTCGCATCGACCACTATCTCGGCAAGAGCCCGGTGAACAACATGCTGTTCTTCCGCTTTGCCAATTCGCTTCTGGAGCCGATCTGGAACCGCAATTATGTCGAAAGCATCCAGATCACTATGGCCGAGTCCTTCGGCGTCCAGGGGCGTGGCGCGTTCTATGATCGCACTGGTGCCTTGCGCGATGTGGTCGAGAACCATCTCCTTCAGGTCCTGACCAATCTCGTCATGGAGCCGCCGGCGCGTACCGATGCCGAATCGATCCGTGACGAGAAGATCCAGGTCCTCCGCTCGATGCCGTCGCTCGAAGCGGCCAATTATGTGCGCGGCCAGTTCAAAGGCTATCTCAACGAGCCGGGCGTCGCGCCGAACTCGCACACCGAGACCTTCGCCGCGGTCAAGCTCGAGCTTGATTCCTGGCGCTGGAAGGGCGTGCCCGTCTTCATCCGCGCCGGCAAGTGCATGCCCGAGACCTGTACGGAAATCATCGTGCGGCTCAAGGACCCGCCGACCATGTTCCGGCATTTCACGCTCGCGCCCAACTACTGCCGCCTGCGCATTAGCCCCGATGTCACGATTGCGATCGGTGCGAATACGATGGTGATCGGCTCCGAAAGCGAATGCGAGACTGTCGAGATGGTGGCCGCCCGGCAGCCGCGGGCGCATGAGATGGATGCCTATGAGCGCCTGCTCGGCGATGCCATGCATGGCGACCAGACGCTTTTTGCGCGGGAAGACTATGTCGAGGAAGCCTGGCGCATCGTCGATGAGGTGCTGAAGCTCGATATCCCGGTCTATCCTTACGAGCCGGGCAGCTGGGGGCCGAAGGAAGCGGAGAGATTGGCGCCACCCGATGGCTGGAGCGATCCGGTCCTGACCAAGCCGGCGGAGGCCGCATGACCAGCGCCGATCTCGATCTTCTTTCGATCAACACGATCCGCACGCTGTCGATCGATGCGGTCCAGCAGGCGAATTCCGGCCATCCCGGCACGCCGATGGCCCTGGCGCCGCTCGTCTACACGATCTGGAACCGGATGATGAATTTCGATCCGGCCGATCCGATCTGGCCGAACCGCGATCGCTTCGTCCTTTCCAACGGCCATGCCTCGATGCTGCTCTGGTCGGTGCTGTTCCTGACCCGCACCCAGGCGGTCAATGCCGACTATGAAATTCTCGGCAAGCCGTCGGTGACGCTCGACGACATCAAGCACTTCCGCCAGATCGGCAGCAAGGCGCCGGGCCATCCCGAGTATCATTTGGTGTCGGGCGTCGAGACGACGACCGGCCCGCTCGGCCAAGGCATCGCGACCAGCGTCGGCATGGCGATCGCGCAGAAATGGCTCGCCAATCGCTATAACCGGCCCAACTTCGATATCTTCGACTACAATATCTATGCCGTCTGCGGCGATGGCTGCATGATGGAGGGCGTCGGTTCCGAGGCCGCATCGATTGCCGGTCATCTCGCGCTCGATAATCTCTGCTGGATCTACGACAACAACCACATCACCATCGAGGGCCATACCTCGATCACCTTCACCGAGGACATCGCGGCGCGCTTTCTTGGCTATGGCTGGAACGTCTTGCGCGTCGGCGATGCCAATGATCTCGGATTGATTCAGAACGCGCTAGAAGTCTTCCGCAAGACCAAGGGCCGTCCGACCTTCATCATCCTCGACAGCCATATTGGCTATGGCTCGCCGCACAAGCAGGATACTGCTGCTGCGCATGGCGAGCCCTTGGGCGAAGAGGAAGTGCGTCTCGTCAAGAAGGCCTATGGCTGGCCGGAGGACGCGAAGTTCCTAGTGCCCGATGGCGTGATGGATCATTTCGCGGCTGGCATTGGCGCGCGCGGCAACGCTGCACATGAAGCCTGGTCGGCGCTCTTTGCCAAGTATCGTGCGCAGTTTCCAGCGCTCGCGACAGAAGTCGACCAGATGCAGACGCGGCATCTGCCTGAAGGCTGGGATCGCAACCTGCCTGTCTTTGCCGCAGATCCCAAGGGCATTGCCGGTCGCGATGCATCGTCGAAAGTACTGAACGTCCTCGCCCAGAACATCCCGTGGCTGCTCGGCGGCTCCGCCGATCTGGGCACATCCAACAAGACCGTGCTGACTTTTCCGGGCGCCGGCGACTTCGAGCCGGACAATTACGGCGGCCGCAACTTTCACTTCGGCATTCGCGAACATTCCATGGCGGCGATCGTCAATGGCATGTCGCTGTCGAAGCTCCGGGCCTATGGCGCGACCTTCTTCATTTTCAGCGATTATGCGCGCCCTGCGATCCGTCTTTCCGCACTGATGGAACTGCCGACCATTTTCATCTTCTCGCATGATGCGATGGGCGACGGCGAAGACGGCCCGACGCATCAGCCGGTCGAACAGCTTGCATCTCTCCGTGCGATGCCCGGCCTCGTGCTGATCCGTCCGGCCGACGCCAATGAAGTGGTGGAAGCCTATCGCACCATCATGCAATTGCGCCATGAACCGGCAGCACTCGTCGTTTCGCGCCAGGCACTGCCGACATTCGATCGCAGCAAATATGCCTCTGCGGCTGGCGTCTCCAAGGGGGCCTATGTGCTGGCCGGCGGCGAGACCACAACGCCCGATGCCATCATCATCGCGACGGGAAGCGAGGTGACATTGGCGATCGATGCGTATGAGGAACTGGCGAAGCAGGGCATTCGCACCCGCGTCGTCTCCATGCCGTCATGGGATATTTTCGAGCATCAGACGCAGGCCTATCGCGACAGTGTTCTGCCGCCATCCGTCACCAAGCGTGTTGCGGTCGAGCAGGCCTCGACCTTCGGCTGGGAACGCTATGTCGGAACGACAGGCAAGATCATCGGCATGAAGACCTTTGGCGCTTCGGCACCTCTGAAGGAACTGCAGAAGAAATTCGGTTTCGAGCCTGATCATGTCGTCGATGCCGTCAAGGAACTGGTCGGCAAAGCGTGATCCGCGATTCCCATCGCGCCGATCTTGTGTCCGGCCCCCTTCAGGCGACGATATTGCCGAGCTACGGCATGCTCGTGGCCTCGCTCAAATGGCGGGATGTCGAACTGCTCCGGCGTATCGACGATCTCGAGAACGCGGCCAAGAAGGGAAGCACCGCCGGCATTCCCTTGCTCTATCCTTGGGCCAACCGCCTCGACGGACTTCGCTATCATGCCGCGGGTCGCGAGGTCGTCCTCGATCCTAAATCGCCGTTCCTTCATTTCGACGGCAATGGATTGCCGATCCACGGCGTACCTTGGGCGCAATTGCCGTGGCAGGTTTTTAAGTCGACGTCCTCGTCGACCACTGCGAGCCTTGATTGGTCGGGAGATCTGCTCTCGGTTTTTCCATTTTCTCACAAGGTCGAGATGGAGGTCGAGCTAGTTGGCGGGCTTTCGATTGCAGTGACGGTCATTGCCGAACATGACCCCGTTCCGGTGGGCTTTGGTTTCCATCCCTATTTCGGGTTGAGTGATGTTCCGCGCGCCGACTGGCGGTTGCGCTTGCCGAGAATGCAGAAACTGACACTCGATGCGCGCGGTATCCCCACCGGTGCGCGCACCGATTTCGCTGCCAGGGACGATGCTCTCGGTGACACGATCTATGACGACGGCTTCGCGCTGGATCGGAATCCCGAACGGCTTGGCTTGTCAGGCGGTGGTCGAACGATCGCTATTGAATTCGTGCAGGGCTTTCCTTTCGCGCAGGTCTATGCGCCCAAAGGCCAGGATCTTGTCGCGCTTGAGCCGATGACGGCGCCCACCAATGCTCTGGTGACCGGCAAAGATTTGCCGATCGTCAAAGCCGGCGAGCGATTCACCGCCAAATTCCGCGTGACGATCTCATGAAACAATCCCGCCTCGAACTCGCCGCTCCGTCCAACGTCGCGATCGGCTATACCGAATGGGGAAAGCCCGACGCGACGCAGACCATCATTTGCGTGCATGGATTGACGCGCAACGCGCGAGACTTTGACTTCCTCGCCAAGGCGCTCGCCGATCGCGGTGCACGCGTGCTCGCGCTGAACATGGTCGGCCGCGGCACAAGCTCCTGGCTTGCCGATCCCATGGGCTACATCGTTCCGGCCTATGTCGGGCATGTGCTGCAGTTTCTGAAAGAGCGGCGGCTGGATTCCGTTGACTGGGTCGGAACGTCGATGGGCGGCCTCATCGGCATGCTCATCGCCTCAGGTGAGGGCAATCCGATCCGCCGGCTGGTGCTCAACGACATCGGGCCGTTCATCTCGCAGGCGGCATTGGCGCAGCTCAAGACCTATGTCGGCCGCGATTCGTATTTTGCCACGCTGAAGGAAGCCGAAGCCTATCTGCGCGAAATTCATGCAGGCTTCGGCCCTTTGACCGATGCCCAATGGCATCGTCTGGCAAGCAACAGTGTTCGCGAAGCGGATGGCGGCCTGCGCCTTCACTACGATCCGGCGATCAAGGTGCCCTATGCGCAGATGGCCGATGCCGATGTTGACCTTTGGGCCTTGTGGGAGAAAATCCGCTGCCCGACCTTCGTTTTGCGCGGCAGCGAGAGCCAGTTGCTGACCGCGGATACGGCTTCTCGCATGACGATGACCGGGCCGAAAGCGACGCTTGCGACGATTGCCGGCGTCGGCCATGCGCCAGCGCTGATGGCGGAGGACCAAATTGCCCTGATCGCGAAGTGGCTTTCGCCAGGGGAACCTTAGTGAACGCCGGCAGTTCCCTCCCGAGACAGTTTTGGGAGACAGCCATGGCCAACCCTCCGTCCAAACCCGATATTCCGCCGCCGATTCGCGAACACGAGATCGAGACGCCGGTTGAATTGCCGGATCCGAACCGCGAGACGCCGCCCCCCCAAGAAAGCCCTTCAACCAAGGATTAACTCAAGTTCCAAAACACCGTTTGGCGTTTACTTCTCGTCGAGGCCTTCGAGTCAAACTGCACTCACCCCGGAAACGGAAAAAACAAACACCAGCGATCGCCCGGGACAAGCGCATCAGCCGGTTTCGCGTCAAACAGCACAACAGCACAGGCACACCGCCCTGCATCTGATCCTCAGATGCGGGGCGGCGGCGCGACTCGAGATTTTGCGGAATCGTTTGCACACGGAGTAATTATTGCCGGCTCCGATCGGATCCCTTCCAAACCCTTGATCGGGCTATCAAATTAGTAAAGTCCTATTTTTCAGAATAAAATGCTTGACTTGCTGCGCAGCTATTAGTACGAATCTGGTCACGCTTCGATAGCTGGGTTTCGTAGAGCGGCGCCAAGACGCCTCCATCCCACCCGAAGCCTATACTGTCCCCCGAAACCGATTCGATGGAGCGAAAATGACCGGAAACGGCCATGGCAATGATTTGCTGCGCCGCCTTGGGGCGGGCGTCCAGGGCAAGGTGACCTTCATCGAACTGTTTTTCGATCTGGTCTTCGTCTTCGCCATCACGCAACTGTCGCATGCGCTGCTCGATCACCTGACCGTCATGGGCGCGATCGAAACCGCGATCCTGTTCATGGCGGTATGGTGGGTGTGGATCTATACGTCCTGGGCGGCCAACTGGCTCGATCCCGAACGCACGCCCGTGCGTTTGATGCTCCTGGTGCTCATGCTCGCCGGATTGGTCATGTCGGCCTCGATCCCCGATGCATTTGGCGAATTGGGCGTTGCCTATGCCGGTGCCCATGTCTTCATCCAGGTCGGACGAACGCTGTTCATGCTCCGGGCGGCGCGCAAGGCGGGTGAAACGAGCCTCGCTCGGAATTTTCGACGGATTTTGGCTTGGCTCATTGTGGCCGCCATCTTCTGGATGGCCGGTGCCTTTGCAGCGGGTGAGACAAGGCTCGTGCTCTGGCTCATTGCGCTCGCCATCGAATATGCCGGTCCTTCGGCGGGGTTCTTCGTGCCGGGGCTTGGCCGCTCGAGCACCGCCGATTGGAATATCTCGGGCGGCCATATGGCCGAACGCTGCGCGCTGTTCATCATCATTGCGCTCGGCGAATCCATTCTCGTCACCGGCGCGACCTTTGCGGAGCTCGCCTGGAGTTCGGCCGCCATCGCAGCTTTTGTGGTCGCCTTTACCGGGACGGTCGCCATGTGGTGGATCTATTTCGATACCGGGCACGCACGCGGCACGCACAAGATCGAGCATGCGAGCGATCCGGGCCGCCTCGCGCGGCTCGCCTATACCTATCTGCATCTGCCGATCGTCGCCGGCATCGTCGTCTGCGCGGTGTCCGACGAAATCTTGCTCGCGCATCCGATCGGGCATGTCGAAATCCCGGCGATTGCGGCAATCCTCGGCGGGCCGGCCTTGTTCATCCTGGGCGTCGGATTGTTCAAGCGTACTTTTGCGCAGAATTTTCCGCTCTCGCATTTGGTGGGGCTCGCGCTATTGGCGCTGCTCGTCCCGATCGCGCCTCATCTCGAGACGTTGAGCCTGGGCGCCCTGGCCATGGCCGTGCTCGTTCTCGTCGCGATCTGGGAAACCGTGTCGCTGCGCCATTTGCGCACAGAGTTGAGGCACTAGCGAGCCATCGCCTATAACGCTGCCACATTCAGGACAGGACCTGTGAACCATGTGGAATTATCGCAATCCGGTGCGTATCGAATTTGGCGCAGGCGTATTCGGCGAGATTGCCAAGGAGATCGCCGGGCGTCCCTATTGCTTGATCACCTATCCCGACACGCCGTTCACGACGATGATCAATCGGCTCATCGGCGATGCCGGCGAACCGGCAGCGCTCATCCGCGATGTCGAGCCGAACCCGGCCTATGAAAGCCTCGACGGCGCCGCGAAGCAATTTGCCGGTGCCGCGAAAAAACCCGCCGTAATCGTTGCCTTGGGCGGTGGTTCGGCCATGGATACCGCCAAGGCCGTCGCGGCATCGGACGGCGATTTTGCCCGCGTGCGCAATTACGTCGAAACCGGCAAGGGCGCGGAAGAACTTGGCCGTACGCCGATCATCGCCGTGCCGACAACAGCCGGTACGGGCAGCGAAGTCACCTGCTGGGCGACCGTCTGGGACACGAAGAACAAGAAGAAATACTCGCTTGCGCGGCCTGAGCTATACCCGGAGGTCGCGATCCTCGATCCCGAAGTAACTCTCGGCATTCCGCGCGCGCTCACCGTCTCGACTGGCCTCGATGCACTCTCCCACGCGCTTGAAAGCCTGTGGAACACCAATGCCAATCCGGTCTCCGCCAATCATGCGGTCTTTGCGGCACAGGAGGTGCTGGAATGCCTCCCCAGCCTTTCGAAGGATCTACACAATCTCGAACTGCGCTCGCGCCTGATGCGCGCAAGCCTCTTCGCAGGCCTCGCCTTCTCCAACACCAAGACGGCTCTGGCGCATTCGATCTCCTATCATTTCACCCTGTACCACGGCGTGCCGCATGGCATCGCCTGTTCCTTCTCATTGCCATTGGTCATGAAGAGCGCCATGGGCCGCAGCGATCTCTGCGACGGGGCATTGCGACGCATCTTCGGCCATGATCTCGATGCCGGGGTGAAGCGGCTCGAGGACCTGCTGGATGGTCTTGGCGTCTCCCGCCGGCCGGACGATCACGGCGTCGACGGCAAGATCTGGCTATCCGTGGTTGATGATGCCTTTAGCGGCGAGCGCGGCCGCAATTTCATCGGCTCCCGCGAGGCGATGTTCCGGGCTGCCCAATCCGTCACCTGACATTGCCCCCCGGCAAGGCATCGGTTAGAAGCTCCCGCGACTTCACATTTTTGAGGATTTCGGCATGTCCGCCGACACCAAACAGAACCGGCCGAAGGCCCGGCTCGCCAAGGGTTTTCGCGATATCGGGCCGGAGGAGATGCGCGGCGTCAAGCGCATGCTCAGGACCATCGAGGAGGTCTATGAATCCTATGGCTTCGAGCCGGTGGAACAGCCCTTCATCGAATATACCGATGCGCTCGGCAAATTCCTGCCCGACCAAGACCGGCCGAATGAGGGCGTCTTCTCCTTCCAGGATGACGACGAGCAATGGCTGTCATTGCGCTATGACCTAACCGCGCCGCTCGCCCGCTATGTCGCCGAGAACCAGCAGGCGCTTGCCATGCCCTATCGGAGTTACCGGCAGGGCTGGGTGTTCCGCAATGAGAAGCCGGGCCCGGGCCGCTTCCGCCAGTTCATGCAGTTCGACGCCGATACAGTAGGCACTGCCAATCCGGCGGCCGATGCCGAAGTCTGCATGATGGCCGCCGACACGATGGAGGCGTTGGGCATCCCGCGCGGCCAGTATGTGATGAAGGTAAACAACCGCAAGCTGCTCAACGGCTTTCAGGAAACTTTCGGTATTCCGGCAAGCGCGCAGATGACCTGGCTGCGCGCCATCGACAAGCTCGACCGCCTTGGCAAGACCGGTGTTGGGGAATTGCTTGGTGCCGGCCGCAAGGATGAATCGGGCGACTTCACCAAGGGTGCAGGACTCACCGACAAACAGATCGAAGCAAGTATCTCCTATGCGACGGCACCGGCGCTCGATCCGAGCTTTGTCTCGGGTAGTAAGATTGGCGAAGAGGGCTTGCAGGAAATCGATGCGATGCTGTCGCTCTTCAAGGCGTCGAATTACGGTGCGGATCGTGTGCGATATGATTCATCCGTCGTTCGCGGCCTTGAATACTACACTGGTCCGGTCTTCGAATGCGAATTGCTGATGGAAGCGCGAAACGAGGATGGCCAGCTCGTACGCTTTGGCTCTGTCGGCGGCGGCGGGCGCTATGACGATCTCGTCGCGCGGTTCACCGGACAAAAAGTACCGGCGACCGGTTTCTCGATCGGCGTGTCGCGGCTTTATGCGGCGTTGAAATTGCTCGGCAAGGCGGAAGAGGGCGGCGCCGCGCAGGCGCCTGTCATCGTCTTGGTTCTCGATCGCGACCGGCAGGGCGATTATCAGCGCATGGTCTCGGACCTCCGCAAGAACGGCATCCGCGCTGAGATGTATCTCGGCACGTCCGGTATGAAGGCGCAGATGAAATATGCCGATCGCCGCGGCGCGCCGCTCGCC
>JAESFU010000735.1_pt1 | contig 12247 bp, 8 predicted proteins | sample 9269461 | NCBI WGS metagenome assembly JAESFU01 (sample SAMN14502556, study PRJNA617107) | algae metagenome | isolation source: Stenomitos rutilans HA7619-LM2 and co-occurring heterotrophs from cave walls | place: USA: Waikapalae cave, Hawaii | collected 2009-07-28
ACCTTCCTCTTCAAGACCGAGCCTGGCGAGTTCTCATACACAGACCTTGTGAAGGAGAAGCGTTCGTGCTGGAACGGTGTCAGCAACAACGCTGCACTCGCCCACATGCGCACCGCAGCAGTGGGGTATGAGGTCCTGATCTATCACACGGGCGATGAGAAGGCCATCGTCGGTCTCGCGAAGGTCGTGAAGGCTGCATACGAAGATCCAGAGCAGCCGGGCAAGAACGCCAAGGGCGAACCCAAGTTCGCGGTGGTCGATCTCTCGCCCGTGAAGGCAGCCAAGACTCCCGTGACGCTCGCAGAGGTGAAAGCGGATGCGAAGTTCAAGGAGTTCCCGCTCGTGACGCAGGGGAGGCTCAGCGTGATGCCGGTGCCTGCAGCGCTCGACAAGGCCTTGCGATCCATGGCAGGGTTGTGATCGCTGCCTTCGTCTTGCTCAACCCAATCTACCACTCAATCTCGTGGCACAGGCGTCCCGCCTGTGTCTACTTCGTCTCAATCCCCATCGAGCCCTTCATCCACGCGATGATCTTGTTTGTCTCGCGCGGCAAAAGCTCAATGATCAAGCCTTCGTGCCCCGTGGGGTACGACCAGCGCTCGGGCTTGCCCAGCCGTTCCCACAAGACATCCGCAAGCTCTGCAGGGACTGCACGGTCGGTCTCCCCGTGGAACATCAGGACCTTCCTGCCCTGCATCGATCTTGCAGTGTGAAATGGATCGAGCGCTGCATGCTTGAGATACAGCCCGTCAAACGCTGCCCAGTCAAAGCCGTGTGAACCTTCGGGTGCAGGTCCCTTTACGCCCTTGATCGTCACCGCAACGCTGCTCGCGTCGTGCGTGTACGCACTCCTGCGTGCGATCAGCCACAGATCCGCAGCAGAGCCGATCAAGACAGCAGCGGAATACCGCTCAGGCTCCCGTGCATACACCACCGGCAGCGTCATTCCGCCGCCGGAAGTTCCCATGATGGCCTTGGGGAGCTTCGCAAGCTCGGGCTTTACAGTTTCGAGATGCTTCCACGCACCTTCAACTGCGTACGCACACTCCGCTGCACGGTTGGTCAGCGTCGCGGCGACCTTTGTCGCATCGCTCTCCATCGACGCGGGATCGAGCTCGATCCGCACACGCTCGGTAAACCGTGAAGGCTGCGCAAGCATCCGCAGAACGCCAAACCCGCTCTCGCGGAGCTTCAGCGTCATCGCATCAAAGATCGGTTCGGGCGTGCCGTACAACCCGGGCATGAGCATGATCACGCCGATCGTCTCGGCGATTTCTTCTTGTGGCGGGGTGCCTTCTCTCGCCGCGCGACGGGCCTGCCTGCGTTCTTCGGCAGTCATCACGGCGATCGGTGCGTAGTACGCAAACCACGTTCGCTGGATCTCGACTTTGCCTGGCTTCGTGCTCGATTCCTCGCCCGAGACAAATCGAAACACCATCGATGCATCGGGCCCTGCTGCCCGCGCGGGTCCCTTGCCGAATCCCTTGTTGCGTGCTTCTTGCTCGCTTCCGAGCCGGAACGTCAGCGAGCGGAAATCTTCCAGCTCAAACCCTGAAGCAGGTTGAGTGCTCTCTGTACGTCCTTTTACCAATCGTGCAAAGTCGAGCTCATCCAGCTCCGTCGGCGCACGGTCAGAAGACATCGGTCGATCGGGCATCAACCTCGAAACTGCAACACCCCAGTCGATCGTCACGCCCTGCACGCCGCTCTGGCTCGGCCTTCCATACCTCGCAGGCCAGCGATCTGCATACTCCACAAACGGCAGGCTCGCATCGGGGAGGTATGCACCTGCCCCATCAGCCGCTGCAGTCGTCGTGGGTTCGCTCGCAGGTTGCGTACCGACGCCGAGCAAGGCAGTAGATGCAGCGACGATCGCGACCTGCCACGCGAGCCGATGTCGACCGCCCATCATGCATCTCCGCCTTTCTCACCGTGCATTGCAGCACGATCTGGCTCAAAATTCGATTACTCGCCGTACCCCTTGGGATTCTGGCGGAACCACTTCCATGCAGACTCGATGATCGTGTGGAGATCCGTGATCTTCGCAGACCACCCAAGCTCTCGCTGGATCTTGCTCGCATCCGCAAAGAGACGCGGCGGATCGCCCGGCCTCCGGGCCTGCTCGCGTACCGCAAAGTCGCTCTTGGTCACTGCACGAACCGCCTGGATGATCTCCTTGACGGAGTACCCCTTGCCGATGCCAAGGTTGTAATGACGCTCCTCGCCGGGCTCGAGCATCCCCATCACCTTGACGTGCGCATCGACCAAGTCTTCGACGTGCACGTAATCGCGCACGCAGGTGCCGTCGGGCGTTGGGTAATCGGTCCCGAAGACCGACACGCCATCGCGCCTTCCAAGAGCAGCCTGAAGCACGACCGGAATGATGTGCGATTCGGGATCGTGGTCTTCACCCAGCACACCCGTCCGATCCGCGCCCGCGACATTGAAATATCGCAGCGCTGCATACGAGAACGGCCGCTTCGAGCGCCTGCACGATTCCGCGACATCACGCAAAAGCCGCTCACCCTGGAGCTTGGTCTCGCCATACGGCGAGATCGGGGCCTGCGGGCAGTTCTCCGGGATCGGCACCATCTCCTCGGGGGGCACGCCGTACGTTGCGCAGCTCGAAGAGAATACAAACCGCTCAACGCCCGTCGCGAGGCACGCTTCGAGGAGCGAGACCATCCCGCAGGTGTTGTTGCGGTAATAGAGGAGCGGCTGTTCAACACTTTCGCCAACTGCAGCGAGCGCGGCAAAGTGCATGACGGTCTCGATCTTGTGCTCTCGCAGCATGCGCTCAACGCCCGAGCGCTCGTTCACGTCGAGCTTGGCGAAGATCAGCCTTCCGCCAGCCGCACCCGAAGTGGGCCTGAGCCGGTCGATCGCCTTCTCATGCCCGCGGATCAGGCTGTCCATCGCCAGGACGGTGTGGCCATCGCGAAGCAGACGCTGCACGGCGTGCGAACCGATATACCCCGCGCCGCCCGTCACAAGAACGTTCATTGAGATCCCTTTGCCTGGGCCATCCGCATCGCAGGACACCAGCAACGCAGACCAGCCGACACCGCGCTCCCCCCGATCGCGCTTGCTCAACGCCAACACCCCAAACACTGTCAGGCGACTGTACGCGCCCTCCCCCAGCCCCCGAGCTTCTCGTTCTTCTGCGACCTCGCGACAATCGCAACTGCCAGCCCGCACACGATCATCCCCACGCTCAGCCACTGACCCCGGGAAAGCCCCGCGATCCTTTGAACCGCAAGCTGCGCATCCGGCAGGCGATAGAACTCAGTCACGATCCGCAGCACGCCGTACCCGATCAGGAAAATCGCTGCGACAAACCCCGGCGTCCGCGGCACCCGCCAGAAGACCCACAACGCAGCACCGATCACCAGCCCCTCTGCAGCTGCCTGATAGAGCTGCGAGGGATGGCGTGCAGAGATCCACGGCTCCAGTGCGTTGGCAAGCTCCGTGTTACCTCCCTGGATCTTCTCGAGCACCCTTCGATACCCGGTCGCAAGGTCTCCGTCGTACCCCGCGCTGCGCACGATCGCGGCGATCGCGCGCGTTCTTTCTTCTGCAGCTTCGGGCGTCATCTGGGCGGAGGCATCGTGCCCTTCCAGGAACTCCTGCGGGAACTTCACCGCCCACCACGGTGCAGGTTCGCCCGGCATCGCCACGATCTTGCCCAGGAGTTCACCGTTCACGAAGTTCGCAAGCCTGCCGAGCATCAGCCCCGGCGGTGCGAGGAAGCCAGTGACATCGAGCATGTGGAGGAGCGGCATCTTGCCGACGCGCGTGCCATCCTGGGCGACGAACCCGCGCGACAGGTAGCAGCAGGCCAGGAACACACCGATTATCCCGCCGTGGCTCGCCATGCCGCCGTCGTTCACTGCAAGCACATGCCACCACGGGAACGAGGGGCTGAACGTCCACAGCATCGAGGGTGCGTAGAAGAGGACATACCCCAGCCGCCCGCCGACGACCGCGCCGATCACCAGGATCATGATCGCATCGCCCGCGCGTTCAGGCGGAATCAGTGTCGCGCCGCGTTTACCGAGCCAGCGCAGGATCACAAACGCGATCACAAAGCCCAGTGCGTACGAAAGGCCGTACCAACGCAGGCCAAAATCCCCGGAGATCCGCAGGAGAAACGGCGACAAGTCGTGCAGCCACGCCAGCATCAACGCTCCGCGTTCAATCGGGTCACACAGGCCAGTCCGGCCCGCCTGCCAATGGAGTCAGCTCTTCTTTTCCTTCTTCGCGTTGGATCGTTTCGCGCGATCCGAGCTCGTACGCCGCCAGTTGGCCCAGCTTCGGAGCGTGCAGCTCGCAAGCATGCCCGGCGTACCCAGCCACGTTTCGCCCGCCGGAACGTCATCGAGCACGCCCGACTGTGCACCGATCCGGCTGCCTGAACCCATGTGGTGGCCTTCTGCAATGCCGACCTGCCCGCCGACCATGACACCATCGCCGAACGTGCACGACCCGCCAACTGCAGTGCCGGAAGCAAAGAGGCAGGCACGTCCCATCCGGACGCCATGGCCGATCTGTACGAGGTTGTCGAACTTGCACCCGTCACCAACGACCGTCGCGCCGAATTTCGCGCGGTCGATGCAGGTGTTGGCGCCGATCTCAACGCCCGAACCGATCTCGACGGTTCCCGTGTGTGGGATCTTCACCACCCCGCGCCCGTCAGGGCTGGGGCGATAGCCAAAGCCGTCCGCACCGATCACAACGCCAGGGAAGAAGTTGCACCCATCCCCGACCTTGCAGCGGTCAAGGATCGAGACGTTGGCGTGCATGTGACACATCCGTCCAACGCTCGCGTGTGCTCCGATGAACACATTGCCACGCATGACCGTGCCATCGCCGACGCTCGCGCCTGCTTCGATGATGCAACCCGGACCGATCGTCACGCCCTGGCCGATCCTGGCCGTGGGATCGATCGATGCAGTTGGATGAATCCCGGGTGCGGGCCGGGCAGGCGGCGGTGTGTACAGCTCAAGTACCGTGTTGAGCGCGAGGTCCGCGTCCTTCACGACCAGGAGCGCACGCGAAGCGTGGTCAAACTCCGGGATCACGAGGCCCTTGGTGATCAGCGCGGCGGGCGACTTTGACGTGTGCCACTGCTTGGCGAAGTTCTTGTCGCGGATGAACGTCAGCGTCCCGGGCCCTGCACGTTCGATCACTTCCAGGCCGCTGAGCGGAAGGTCGGGACTGCCGATCAATTCAGCACCGAGGCGCTGCGCCAGGGTGCCGGTGGTGTACGGGGGTGTCATGCAAACCCACTCTAGCACTCACCGAAAACCAGTGCGAGCCCCAAGCCTCATTCTGAGGCAATCCCGCAGGTTTCAGGAGCCTGCAAGCGCCTGTCACACGCCTACTTGTGTTCACGGCTCGGGCTTCTCGGCCTGCCCGAGAGAGGCAAGATCGACCGCAGGGGCCGCGGGCGTTTTACCGACCTGCCCACCTGCAGGTTGTGCAGCGGCGGTTGAAGGTTCTGCTCCGGGCTTTGCTCCGCCATCTGCAGGTGGCGGGGGTACTGGCGGAACGATCGCCATCGGCCTGCCTTCAGAATCCAGTTCAAACCCAAGACCCGCCAGCACCTTGGCGTCCCACGGATCCTCGCTCGCTTCACCGGGCTTGGGCGAGCGGGTCAGGACGACCGAACCCTCGGGAAGGCCGCCGGTGATCTCCGCAAAGCTCGTCGAGATCCTCCCGATCGTGACCGGTACGCGCTCTGCACGTTCGCCATCGTGGACGTAGACGAACTTCAACGCACCATCGTTGAAGACCGACTGGATCGGCAGGGCAAGGACGTCCGTGACCTCGCCGAGGATGATTGTCGCGTCTGCACGCATCGATGGCTTGAGATCGATCCCGCGATAGGACTCTGGTGAGATGGCGATCTTGACCTTGTACTCGCGGGTCTCCTGGTCGCGATGGTCGCCCGATTCTGCAAGGACGCCCAGCGATTCGACTGTTCCGCGCAAGACACGTCCGCCTGCAGCATCGATCTTGATGTCAACCGGCTGCCCGGGCTTCACACGCCCGGAAAGGCTCTCGTGGATGCTCACCCCTGCAAGCATCTCGCTCGTGTCGGGGAGGATCATGACCAGTTCGTTGCGGTACACGGGCTGGCCGATCTGGAGTGGCGTTTCACGCCAGCCGATCCCCATGCTGAAGGCGTAGACCACAAGCCCATCGACCGGCGCCTTGATCGAGGCCTTTTCAAGTTGCTTCTGAAGCTCCGCAAGACGTGCATCGCGGATCTCAAGCTGCTTGCGTTTGGTTGTTCGCGAGGATTCCTTGCTCGTAAGCTCGATCTGGTTGTTGAGCTTCACGCGCTCAAGCTCACTCTTTGCTTCGTCGAGCGATGCAGTCTTGGTTTCCAGCTCTTCTGGGTGCTTGAAGTTGCGGTAGATGAGGTCATCCATCTTCGCTGTTTCCGCTGCAGACCTTGCCTCGGTCTCCGCGATCTCATCAAGCTGGAGTTCGTTCTCGCTCAGAAAGCCCTTGGTTTGCAGGGCGCGTGAAGTCTCGACCTTCTTTACCAGCCGCTCAAGGTCTCGCGTCGTCTTCTCGATCGCAAGCTCAAGCTCCTTGTGCTTCTTCTTGACGTCGCCCTGCTCCCACTGCTGGCGTGCAAGTTCCGCGAGCTTGAGCTTCGATTCTGCCTGCCGCAGCTTTGATGCGTTCTCGTTGACCTGGATGTCGTACCCGTTGTCCGCGGCGACCGTGTCCGCGCGGGCAGTCTCGACCGCCAGTTGCTCCTCGCGAAGCTGCTGCTCAAGCTCGTCGGTGTTGAGCCTGAGGAGCTGTTCGCCCGCTTTCACTGCCTTGCCCTCGGGCACAAGCTCGACGATGTTCGAACGCCAGTCGAGCTCGCTCCGGATCTCGATCTGCCGACGTGCTTCAAGCCTTCCCGTGCACGCAGCGGTGATCTTGAACGACGTCTTGCGCAGCACTGCACAGTCGCTGGGGACCGAGCCATCCTTGTGCGTGGCGGGTGTGCCGCCCCACAGGCCCCATGCAGTGGCGCTGCCCGCGATGATGGTGAGTGCACATATCCCGACGACGACGCCTCGGCGATGCACCGTGCTCTGCTTGTTCATGGCAAGCCCCCATCGGCCATTCAGGCCCAGAGACGTTCGATTCGCGTGTGCACACCAGGGCGACGAGACTGCGTGGGCAATGAAACTACCCACCGGGAGTTTTCCGGCCCGTGCCTGCAAGGTTGCACATTCCGGGGATCCATTTGGAAGCAGTCCCGTCGCGTCAGGACCACTTTCTCCCCGTCGTCAGAAAACCTAACAAAGACGCCCCATCGGTGTATTCCGATCGGGGCGTCCGATTGAGCAAATGAGTTGAATGGGCCCGAACGTGTCCCGGAAAGGGATTCTTACTTCGAGTCCTTGCCCGTGCCTGCATCGGTTTTCACCGAACTGGCCTGCGTGGCCTTCGAATCGGCCGATTCGGAGGCTTCCGCGTCGCGGGTAGTTGCACCATCGGTGGGCTTTGCGTCCGTGCCTTCGCCTGCGTGCTCTTCCTTGGCGGGCTTGGTCGCGATCGCGTCGGTTTCCGATGTGCGTGCAGGCTTGCCTGCAGCGTCAGCCTTCGCGCTGGTCTGAGATTCGCTATTCGCTTCGCCCGAGGCTGAACCTGCAGGCGCCTTCTCGGTCGCTGCAGTCTGGTCGCCTCGGCCACGCTCGCGAGCGCCACGCTGACCGCCGCCGCCGGGCCCACCTGCAGGGCCGCCGCGTCCGCCGCCGCCTGCACCGGGAATCGTCGGGTGGCCATCCTCGCCCAGCGAGTACCCTGCAAGCTCGAGCTTGGCCTTGTCCCACGGGCGAAGGAGCACTTCGCCTGCAGTGGGCTCGCGAAGCAGAACCACATCGCCCTGGCTCAGCCCTGCAGTGATCTCGGCAAATGCATCGCTCCTGCGTCCCATCTTGACAGGGACCTTGATGAACTTGCCGCTCTCCTGTGCATACACAAAGCGAACCGGGCCTTCGTTGAAGACTGCCTGCACCGGCACCGCGACTGCATCCTGAACTTCGCCCAGGATGATCGAGGCATCGACACGCATGCTTGGCTTGAGCCCCGCGCCCTGGAGTGCTTCCTGATCGAGCGCCACCTTCACGGTGTACTCGCGCAGGTTCGGGTCGCGCCAGCCGCCGGTCTCCGCGAGCACGCTCGTCGTTTCGACAAGCCCATGGAACGTCTTGCCGCCCGCTGCATCGACCTGGACCGTCGCGGTCTGTCCCGCACGGATGCGGCCTGCAAGGCTCTCCTGCACGCGGACCGAGGCCATCATGTCGCTCGTGTCGGGGAGGATCATGAGCAGTTCGTTGGGATAGATCTGCCTGCCGATCTGGAGCGGGCCTTCACGATCGCCACCAAAACCGCGGCCGCTGCTCATGCTCGTCGCGTAGACGACAAGGCCATCCGACGGTGCACGCATCGTCGCTGCAGTGAGCTGCGTTTCGAGGTTCTTGAGCTTCTCCTCGCGAACCGCGAGCTGCTTGCGGCGGTTGGTCCGCGCTGCTTCCTTCGAAGCAAGCTCGATCTCATTGTTCATCTTGACGCGCTCGACCTCTGCCTTGGCCTCGATCAGCGCGCTGGTCTTGGTCTCGCGCTCTTCGGGGTGCTTGTACTTCTCGTACGCGTCGTTGGCGATGTCCGCACGCTTGATCGCTGCTTCCGCCTCGGTGAAGGAGATCCTGTCGAGGTCCAGCTCGTTCTTGCTCAGGAAGCCCTGTGCATGGAGCTTCTCCGAGCGATCAAGCTTGTCCTTCAGGCGGTCAAAGTCGCGCTTGGCCTTCTCCGTGTCGAGCTTCAGCTCAAGACGCATCGTCTCGACGTCGCCCTTCTCCCACTGGGATAGCGCAAGCTCCGCGAGCGTCACCTTCGAGATCGCCTGGCGGATCAGCGATTCGTTCTCGTTGACCTGGATGTTGTACCCGTTCTCCGCGGCGACAAGCTCCGCACGTGCAGACTCGACCTGGAGCGTCTGCTCAAGAATGTCCTGCTCGATCTTGTCAGAGTTCAGGCGGATGAGCATCTCGCCTGCCTTGATGAACTTGCCCTCGGGCGCGAGCTCGGCGATCGTCGACTGTGATTCGAGCCTGCTCCGGATCTCGATCTGGTTGCGTGCTTCAAGCTCGCCGCTGGCCTTGGTCGTGATCTGGAACGAGTTGGTCCGGACGATCGCGCGGTCGCTCGTGTGCGCGACGCTCGATGCGCCTTCCTGCTTCGCGTCGCCGCCGAATGCTGCGTACCCGATCGCAGCCACGGTCCCCGCGATCGCAACGACCGCCACCACGCGGATCGCCATCGTCCCGCGGCGAGACCTCCCGCCCTTGCCTCGGGAAGCATGCGTGTCGATGCGATGTCCTGCGTTCAGACCCATGACAGCTCTCCGATGGTCGACCGAACGGGAGAAGAACTACCCGATCAGATAACTCTCGCGGCAGAACGAACGTTCCGCCCTCATCTTGCCAGTTCCAGGCCAGTTCCCGGAGAATCCACCCGGATTCTGGGTAAACCCACCACGCCACCCAACCCCTGCTCATTCCAATGCCTTGAGTGTATCGCCCGCCCCACCGATTCCTCGCCAAACTCCGTCCGATCCGGGCTCTCACCCCAGCGCCGGACATCCCCGATTGCAGGGCCGCGTACCCTCCTGCATGGCCCACGGTGTTCTGGAGACGTTTGGAGATGGTCGCCCAATCCTGATCGCCATCGCCGCACCCCTGGAGTTCAAGCCCCTCGCGAGGGGCTTTGCAGGGCAAGACATCCAGATGCCCCCCGTCTGGCAACCCGTCCGGATCGGGCGGTGGGATCTCCTCTTGACCGGAGTCTCTAAGACCAACGCCGCTGGAGCGGTCGCGGTTCACCTCAATCGCGAGGTCCACGCAGCGGTCCTCTCGATCGGGATCGGCGGTGCCTACCCGGTCGATCCATCCCTCGCTCCACCCCTCGTTCTGGGCCAGACCGTCGCAGGGACCGCCAGCAACATGGCCGACGAAGGCGTCCAGGCGTCCGATAGCTTCATTCCCTGTGCAAAGCTGGGGTTTCCCCTGACCGGCTACGCAGACGGTGCGACCGCAGCCCCCCGTCTCCTTGATCTGGTCTCGCAGGTCGTCGACCGTGCAGGCCCGATCGCGACCGTCTCAGCCTGCTCAGGCACCGATCAGCTGGTGGAGGCTTATCGGGCCAGGACCGGCGCGATTGCAGAATCCATGGAAGGTGCAGCGGTGGGGGTGGTGGCCCACCGGCGCTCGGTGCCGTTCCTGGAGCTTCGCGTCCTGAGCAATACGACCGGCGAGCGCGCGCGCCAGGTCTGGGATATCCCAGGCGCGGTGCGCGGGCTTGAGCGGCTGGCGAGCAGGCTGTAAAGCCCAGGCCCTTCAACATCCATTCAGCAAGCGTGGTCCGACTTCTCGGACGTGTTCCATCTGCGCGGTCTGTGACGTCTGCGCTAGGTGCGCCATGTTCAGAGTGTGCGGAGGAGGTTCGTATCGCCGGTAGGGCCTGAGCATGCCCCGTCATCCTGCCGATCCTGCCATCTGGTGTCTTTCGCGCGGCGCTGCGGCGTCGCTCCTAGCTGGCGGCAGGGGACGTGAGGTCATCGTTCGATGGCTCTGAATCTCAAATTCAATCCCAAGGAACTGCTGAACGGCTTGTTCGGACAGAACAACGGCCACGTGGCGGTCGACTTTGGCTCAACGGGCATCAAGGTGATGGCCGTCGAACCGGGTCAACCCATCAGGCTTGAGGCGATCGGCTATGAGCCGACCCCCGTCGAGCTCCGTTCGGACGTCCGCAAGCGGTTCAATCACCAGTTCGAGCAGCTCGCCAGGATGGCACAGAAGCTCGGACTCCGCGGCCGCAAGGTCGTGTGCTCCATTCCCGCGTCGCAGACATTCTGCAAGCACATGCAGTTTGAACGCACGCCCGATGTGCCCGTCGCGATCCTCGCGGAATCCGCGGTCGCGCAGCAGATCGGGTGCGACCCCTCTGCACTCGTCTACCAGACCGTTGACGTCGGCCCACTCGCCGCCGACGCGACCAAGAACGAAGTCATCTGCACTGCAGTGAGCAGAGAGCTCGTGACCCTGATCATGCAGGCCTCGCGCTCTGCCAAGCTTGAGCTGGCGGGTGTGCACGGCGAGTTCATGGCGCTGGCACGCGGGTTTGACCACATCACCAAGCGTGCGGACGACGCGACGCTGGGCTCGCTCTACCTCGATGTCGGTGAAACGAGCACCAAGGTCGTGATCGTCCAGGGCACGCGGACCGTCTTCATGCGTTCGGTCGAGATCGGGACCCGCACGCTCGACGAGATTCTCAGGAACAAGCGTGGCTGCACGCTCCAGCAGGCCGCGACGCTCCGCCTTGAGCACTCTGCATGTCTGTCGGAAGAGCCCGCATCAACGTCGCTCCTGCCCGAGCCTGTCAACGCGGTGACCGCTGGTGCTGCAACTGCAGGTGGCCTTGGCCTCCTTGCACTGATGCCGCAGGACCGTCGTCGCACCGGTGGGCGCCCCGAAGCTGCTGCAGAGGACAATGCGCTCTCAGAGATCAACGAGCAGGTCGAGATTCTCGCCGACGAAGTCCAGATGTGCGTCCGCTACGCAGAGTCGGTCGTCTCGGGTCTACGCATTGATCGCCTGATGTGCATGGGCGGCGGTGCCGCGGATCGCTCGCTCTGTCGCCGGATCGCCAAGACCTTGCGTCTGCCTGCACAGCAGATGGACCCGCTCGCCCGGCTTGCACGTAAGCCCGGCGCACCGACCATCAACGTCGATCTCGCCAAGCCGCATCCGGAGTGGGCGGTGGCGGTGGGTCTTTGCTCGTGCCCGCTGGCGCTTTGAACACCAACTGGAACTTCTGAGGATTCATGGGAATGAACACCGCCTCGCAACGCCCCGATTCTGCAGGTAGCTTCCTGCCCGACGAGTACGTCTCCAAGCGAGCCGAGCTCCGTGCAGGCATCCTGGGCATGGGTCTCTTCTGCGTCGTCATGGTCCTGGTCGTTGGTGCGTTCATCGTGACCAACCAGCGCTGGCGTGCAGTCCGTACCGAGGCCCGCGCGGTCGAGGTCGAGTATGAAGAGCAGCGAGCACGGATCGAGCAGCTCGAGAAGCTCGAGACCGAGCGCGAGGACATGCTCGAGAAGGCGGAGATCGTCTCTGCCCTGGTCGAGAAGACTCCCCGCTCGCTCATGATGGCCGAGATCGTC
>JAESFU010000736.1_pt1 | contig 12232 bp, 10 predicted proteins | sample 9269461 | NCBI WGS metagenome assembly JAESFU01 (sample SAMN14502556, study PRJNA617107) | algae metagenome | isolation source: Stenomitos rutilans HA7619-LM2 and co-occurring heterotrophs from cave walls | place: USA: Waikapalae cave, Hawaii | collected 2009-07-28
CTCCAAAGCACTCGGCCAAAGCACTCAGGCAGCCTCGATGCGCATGCTTCAACGCTGCATCAGGCCGCCTGCACGGGGCGGAGTCTACTCGTTCGTCGCATCTGCACCAATGCCATCACGCACGCGTTTGGCAATGAAACAGCAGTGGCGTGCGATGTAACGCAAATGTTAAGAAGTGCGATAACAATGCAGGGGCACGATGCACGTGCCCCTGCGTTCAATGCTCATTGATTTTTCGAATCATTCGCCTGTTCACTGGCCTGCTCATTGGCGAAAACCAGACTCGACCTGGTGCGCAAGCGTCGAATCAAGACCCGATGCACGGGCTTCTGCGATCAGCTTTTTGGCCTGCGTATCAAGCCCTCGCGCATCCATCACCACCGAGATCATGAGGTACGCGGATGCAGACTTGGTGTTACGTGCATACGTCAGGAGCCTTCCCGACATCTCGCGAAGGTCGCCTTCGCTCAGGCCCATCGCTTCGTACTCGAGCGGAAGCTCGGCCATCGCGTCGTTGATCTCGTATGCACGGAGGAAGGCGTAAGTGGCTTCCTTGCTCTGGCGATCTGCAGAGAGCGCCATCGCGAGCCAGCGCCATGCACCCGCATCGTCGGGGTTGCTGAGCGTGTACTGACGCAGAGCGGTCGCTGCACGTGCAAAGCGGCGCGAGTGCATGTGCTCTGCAGCGAGCTGCACAAGCGGATCGACGGGACCGGGGCCAGCATCGGTCGCCATCGATTCGCTTGCATCGAGAGGTGCGGTGATCGACGTCGGGTAGAACATCGTCGGGTCGTAGTTTGACCAGCCGCTCCCGTACACCGGGCCGTAGTAGCGAACACGGTCGTACCACGTCCACCAGCCACGGTCCCAGCCGCAGTTACGCGGCGGGGTATAGCAGCGACCCACTGCATTTGATCCGTGATATCCGCTCGAAGAACCCCACGACACGCCATCCATCGGATACGTGCCGTAGATGCTGCTCCAGTTCGAGGATGAATCAGAGGTGTAGATCGGCGGCTGCGTCCCGAGGCTCACCTGGAGGTTGCCAAGGTCAAGGTTGCCGCTCACGCCACTGCTGCCGACCGAGAGCGAACTGCCGCTGTTCTGGACTGCAAGCTGGTTGGCCGAGTAGATCGCGCCTGAGGGGCCGATCACCGAGACCGTCGAGCCGTTCTTGTAATAACGCGGTCGCGGCTCGGGGCAGGGCCACGGGCGCGGACCGGGCGACGGATTCGACGGTGGCCGCACGAGCACGGGGCCCCAGGTCTCCGGCACGCTTGAGCCCGACCTGCTCAGGACGTTCGGGAACTTCATCTTCACGCCGCCAAGACCACCGCCTGTGCGCACGGGACGCTCAAAGCTCCCATGCACCGGGGTCGGAATCGGGTTGGCAGGGCGGGGCTTTTGCGGCGCACGAACGATCGAAACCGGGACCGTTCCCAATGGCTGCGGCACCGTTGTGTACACCCAGGGCTTGCCCGGCTCGATGATGAGTCGCGGGTTGGGCTTGGTATAAGGGCTCTTGGGCGGCGCCGGAGCAGGAGTAGGTGCAGGCGCCGGTGCTGGTGCAGGGGTTGGCGTTGGCTGGATGTTCTTGGTCTGGCCGATCGAAGTCGTGGCAAGGCCAGACAGGACCACCACGGTCCATGCAGCAGCGAGCCGGACGGAGCTCGGGTTGGATCGAACTGAACTCATCTTCACAAGCCTCCTCGCTCGCGGGTGCTCGATGGGTTCATCGTGCACATCCTTGCGGCGAATGTCCGGTCGCTCCGGGCTGGTCCGTGCGGCGTTTCCGCACTGGGCCACCCCTTGTACCGGTCCTGGGCCAATTGGTCTCAGTAAATGGTACACGAAACTCGGCAGGACGTTCCCAATATGGCACTCCCAGATGAGAGATATCCGGACCTTGCGAACAAAACCCGGTCTGCGATCGTTTCAAGCAAGATCGTCCCAAGCAGGGCGGGCTTGATCTTCATACCCTGACGAGTCGTTCCCCGTTCGGGGATCTGGTCTGAATCGGGCAGATGCGTTTCCTCAAGAACTGCCCACCCCATAGAGCACCCCCACCACGCCGATGCACACCAAACTACATGCCGTTCTCGCGTCCGTTCTCGCAGCAGCTGCCGCCCCGGTTCTCGGACCGGTTGGACGAACCCGCAGCGCAGCACGAGTCCGGAGCGCTGCACGGATCGGGCTTGCATCCGCTCTTCTTCTTGGCACGCCGCTGCTTGGCGGGTGTTCATACTTCACTGGCGGCGGACCGATCATGACCCAGTCGGTCGATGCAGACATGGATCTGCTTCTTGAACCGACGATCCGTGCGTACCGCTCGCACGACTCGAACACCGCGGACATCTACCTCACCGATCTTCCGCGCGAGCTTTGCCAGCCTGGTGCAGCGCTTGGCGAAGTCTCGGGCCAGCTCCTCCACATTCATCTTTTCATCTCGCCCGAAGCAGGTGAGACGCCCATCGACGACACTGCATGTTCGGTCGCGATGCGCCTGGTCGTGATCTCGCGCGGACAGGTCGGCGTGTATGGTGGCGGCGGGTTCCTCTATCCCGATACCGATGTGGGTGATGAGGATTTTGAAGGAGCGATCAAGCAGGGCACGCTGAAGTTCATGTCGGGCACACCTGCATTTGTCGATCGCCTCGGCCCATCAGAACTCAACGGCGGGATCGAAGCACCGAAGGATGAACCTGCAGCACGGATCCTCGCTGCACGGCTTGATGAACTGCTGGCGATGACGCGGAAGAGTTCGCAGTAAGCAGTGTCAGCGGCACAGCGGCACAGCGGCACAGCGGCACAGCGGCACAGCGGCACAGCGGCACAGCGGCACAGCGGCACAGCAGATCTTACATCCTGTGCAGTTCTGGTTTTGAGCTGCGAAGCAGCGGCTTTCGACAGCCCCGCGGCGCAAGCCCTGGGTGAAGGCGATCTAATGATCGGAGCCCGGTACGGGTGCCTCCCTGTCCGCCTGCACACTGTCCACATGCTGGCATCTCTTCCGTGCCCGGCCTCCAAGCAGGCCGGACACGGGCACCCAGTTCAAGCAGCGCACACAAGGACCAGAAAACAAAGACGGGGCCTGGAAAGGCCCCGCCCCAAGAAGCATGTGAGCTTGATGCACGTGATGTGATCAAGACGCAGCGCGGGCATGATCAGAACGGGATGTCGTCTTCTGCCATCGGCGCGCCACCGTCGTTGTTGCCTGCAGGTGCGTTGTTGTAGTTCGACTGATTCGAGCGACCACCGCCGCCTCCACCACCACCTCCGCCGCCGTACGAGCTGCGACCACCGCCGCCGCCGGAGTACGAACGTGCAGGTGCACCGCCGCCGCCACCGCCTTCGCCATCACGACCACCGCCGCTATCAACGAACTGGAAGCCTTCGACGACGACGCGGAGCTTCGAGAACTTCTGGCCTTCCTTTTCCCACTGATCGAGCTTCAGGCGGCCCTCGATGAAGACGGGGCGGCCCTTGGCGAGGTACTGGCACATGACTTCTGCAGTCTTGCCCCAGGCTTCGCAATCAACGAACGTGGTCTCTTCGCGCTGCTCGCCTTCGGGCGAGCGCCAACGGCGGTTGACCGCAAGGCCAATGTTGGCAACTGCCTGGTTGCCCGAGGTGTGACGGAGCTCGGGATCGCGCGTGAGATTGCCGAGAAGGATGACCTTATTGAAACTGCCCGCCATGGGTGGGACTCCGGAGTGAGGATAACCCGCAGGCACATGCAGACGTGCACACGCACACCACGCAGCCCTGCAAACAGAGCGTAGCAGGGTTGTGGACGTGAATCCTTATAAACACCAACCGACAGGGTGCGGGCGATGGGCACTTGGCACTGGGCAAGAAGCATCGAGATCGCAAAGCCGATCTCGATGGCACGGGCCTGGCGAGAAAGCAGAAAGGCACCGAGGAAAGACGACATGCTCGCCTTTCCCCAGTGCCCAATGCCTGATGTCCAGTGCCTTGTCTTTCCTGGCTTTACGCCAGTGCAGCGGCGCCGGAGATGATTTCGGTGAGTTCGGTCGTGATCTGTGCCTGGCGGGCACGGTTGTAGATGCGGGTGTACTTCTTGCCTGCCTTGCCTGCGTTGTCGGTCGCGGACTTCATGGCGACCATGCGGGCGACGTGCTCGGAGACCACTGCGTCGTTGAAGACCTGGAAGAGGGTCGCCTTGACTGCAGCAGGGAGCAGCGAATTTAGCAGCTCGCCTGCGTCAGGGCTGAACTCATAGATCTGTGCACGGCCCTTGGTGGCGGTCTCGGTCTTGGCTGCAGCAGGTGGCTTGAAGGGGAGAAGCTGGAGGATCTCAGGGCTCTGGCGAGCGGCAGTGAGATACTTCATGTAGATGACGCGGACCGAACGGATCTGGCCTGCAGTGAAGCGTTCGATGTATTCCTGGGCGAGTGCCTCGACCGTGAGGTAGGTGGGCTTGTCGCCGAACTGCTGGTGGTGCTTGCTGACAGCGACCTGGTTGAACTTGAGGAAGCCTGCACCCTTCTTGCCGACGAGCTCGATCTCGCCGCCCCGGATCTCGGGGTTCTGGCGGAGGAAGGCCATGGTGGCACGAAGGAGCGAGCCGTTGTAAGGACCGCAGAGGCCGCGGTCGCTGGTGATGACGAGCGTGAGGTCCTTGGCACCCTCTGCAGCCTTGCCTGCACCGGTGACAAGGGCGTGCGAGACGTCGCCGACGTTGGCGGCAAGCTCGCTGACGAGCGCAAAGAGCGTGGAGGTATACGGCTTGCTCGCGGTCGCAGCCTGCTGCGACTTGGCGAACTTGCTGGTCGCGATCATCTGCATCGTCTTGGTGATGCGGCGGATGTTGCCGACCGCCTTGATGCGCTTCTTGATCTCACGGGTCTTTGCCATAGGGGCACAAGGATAGGCAGGGAGGGGGGGAAAATCGGCAAAATGGCAAAGGGGGCAAAGGGGGCAAATAAAGCAGCAGAGCGGCAGATTGGCAAAGCGGCAAATAGAGGCAGCTTGGAAGGAAGCCTGAGTGGTCGGGAGGGATTAGGGAATCCGCAGACGGAGAGCGGCGATCAGGTCGTCGAGGCTGACGCGTTGACGGAGGAGGCCGCTGCACGCTCGAGCGTTGCGAGAAGCGTGGAAGCGCCGCCGGAGAAATAGGCAGGATTGAGCGAGAACGTGCGGCCGCCGCTGAGCGTGATGTTGAAGGATTCGGAGGGGGAGGATTCGGTGGCAGGGGTGTAGGTGATGGAGCGGATGTCCGCGAATCGGGCGACGACGCGCGTGCCGCTCCATGAACCCAAGCAAATGAGCTGACGCGTGTGATCGATGTCGACCCGGGTGATCGTCCGCATGAGTGTTGCGTCGATCCATCGGAGCGATCGAGGCACCTGGCGGATCGCAAAGAGCGCGAGCAAACAGAGAATCGAGCTCACGGGGATGCGGCCCGTGAACATCATGTATGGGTAGATCGCAAGGAAAAGAAATGCACCGAAGATAAGCCCGAGCGATGCCAGGCAGAGTGCATACTCGTGCAAACGGCTCTCGCGGTTCAGCGTCAAGGACTCGCTCGTGGCGCAGGACATCGGTGCAGAGTGTACCTCAAACGAGAGCGAGGATCGGGAGTATTCCACTGCGAATATGGTACCTGGTCGATTACTTTGCCTTCGCAGCTGCCTCGCGCTGCGCCAGCAGGTCGCGCCACTCGGCGGTCTTGGCTTCGTCACCCCTGTCCGCGTAGTGCGTTATCAGGCGTTCGACTGCTTCGTTCACGCGGTACTTGTGGCGCGGCGGGATGATGGCTTCGTTCTTGGAAAGGCCTTCGTACCCCGCCATGAGCATGGCTTCCGCTTCCTGGTACTTCTTGGCACTGTTCAGGGCCGCGCCGAGCATCGACTTGGCCCAGGCAGTGGACCAGGCGTTGGGCTGGGCGGCCTCGACGATTGACACGCACTCGGTGAGCTCTGCTTCTGCCTGGCTCCATGATTTGCGATCGACCAGGACCTGCCCGTGCTCCATGAGCGCTGCAGCGAGTTCCATGCTGCCAGCAGGGCGCGTGGAGCGGAGCGTGGAGATCACTTCATCCCACAGGCGGTCGCCCTCCGTGGAGCGTCCGAGCTTTTCAACGACCTTGGCGACTTCCGTCGCGGCCCGGATCACGTCGCGGTCGGAGGAGGGAGCGACGCGCCTGCGGTGCACGAGCGCTTCCTGATAGAAGGTCTCCGCCTCTGCGTAGCGCTGCTGCCGGCTCATCAGCGCGCCCAGGTCACTGAGGCTCTCGACGAGATCGGGGTGGTCGGGCGAAAGGACTCGCCTGCGGATCTCGAGCGTCTGGAGGTAATAAGGCTCTGCTTCCGCGAAGCGCTCCATGTTCTGCAGGAGAAGGCCCATGTTGCGAACGATGGAGAGCGTGTCTGGGTGTTCCTCACCCATCAGCCTACGGGCTCGTTCGAGCGTGTCGCGACGGAGAGGCTCAGACTCTGCAAACTTGCGGAGGTTTTCGAGGAGTGCAGAGAGGTTGTTGGCCCACACGATGACGTCGCGGTTTTCATCGCCAAGCACGCGCCTGCCGGTTTCGTACGCCTCGCGCCACAGTGCTTCTGCCTCGGGGAACTTCTTCTCAAGGACATACAGGAAACCAAGCGAGTTGATCGCTATGAGCGTGTTGGTGCTTTCGTTGCCGTGGAGCCTGCGGTGCTTCTCGAGTGAAGACTCCAGGAGCGGGCGAGCCTCGTCAAACCGTCCCATCGCCCGGTACACGTTCCCCAGGTTGCTGACCGACATGAGCGCCCTGCGCTCGTCCTCACCCATCGTGCGGACGCGTCGCTCCATCGCCTCCTTGAAGTACTTGGCCGCTTCATCCATTCGCCCGAGATCCTGAAGGACCGACGCGAGCCCTTCCATCGAGTTGATCGTGGCCTCGTGATCGTCTCCGTGGACGCGCCTGCGTGTTTCGAGGGCGACCGTCATAAGCGGCAGAGCACGGTCGCTGAGGCCAAGATGCCTGTACCTTGACCCAAGCGCGTAGCGGAGCTGCGCATCGATCGCGGGCTGCTCCTTGAATCGCTCGTCGATCGTGGTAATGGCGGGACGGAGGATGGTCTGATCAATCAATTCGCGGGCGGCATCGGTCGCGTTCACGCGTGCCCACTGCGAGGTGAAGCTCTCGATGAGCTTCGCGCGTTCAGCCTCATCGACGGGTGGATCAGACTTTGCGATCGCCGCTGCAAACTTGGCAAGTACGTCCTGCGTGAGCTTCTTTCCTGCCTCTGATGGTTCGATCTGTTCGAGCATGCCCGACTGGAAATCAGAGACGACCTTGAGATCGTCCGCACGGGCCATCGCTTCTGCTTCCGCCTTCTGCGCTCGTTCGGCCTCGCGCTGAGCGACCTGCTTGGCGAGGGCTTCCTTTCGGAGGCCGTAGGCAGTGCCGACGAGGCCGAGGATGAGCGCAGTGAGGATGACCGATGCAGCGGCGACTGGACCACGATGCCTGTGGACAAACTTCTTGATGACATAGGCCTTGCTGGGCGGTGCTGCGACCACTGCTTCGCCTGCAAGGTACCGCTGAATATCCATTGCAAGACCGCTGGCGGTTTCGTACCTGCGCCTGCGGTCCTTCTCGAGTGAACGCATCACGATCCAGTCGAGCTCGCCGCGAATGAGCATGCCAAGCTTCTTTGGCTCGGTGTGACGACGGGCGGCGACGCTCTCGATCGTCGCGGTGCTGTTTGAGATGCGCGTGCTGGGCTTGGGAGGCTCGACCTCGCGGATGATGCGCTGGATCTCCGCGTATGCAGCGGAGCGGAGGTCCTTGCTGCTGAAGGGTGTCGAGCCCGTGAGAAGCTCATAGAGAAGAACGCCGAGCGAGTAGACGTCGGTGCGAGTATCGATGTCGAGCGAGCCTTCTGCCTGCTCGGGGCTCATGTACTCGGGCGTGCCGATCAACTGGCGATGCTCAGTGAAGAGCGTCTTTTCAGTGAGCTTGCTTGCAGTGGCCTTGGCGATGCCGAAATCGATGACCTTGATGTTCGGCTTGCCATCCTGCGTGCTGACGAGGATGTTGCTGGGCTTGATGTCGCGGTGGATGATGCCCTTGGTGTGAGCGTGCTGCACTGCAGCGCACACCTGCGCGAAGAGTTCGAGCCGTTCGCGGATCGGAAGGTTGCCCTTGTCGCAATACTCGACGATCGGATCACCGCGGACGAGCTCCATCACGAAGAACGGGCGACCGGTCTCCGTCGCACCTGCATCTAGCACGTGCGCGATGTTGGGATGGTCCATCATCGCCAGGGCCTGTCGCTCCTGCTCAAAGCGGGCGACAACTTGGCGCGTGTCCATGCCGAGCTTGATGATCTTGATCGCGACGCGGCGCTTGACGGGGTGTTCCTGTGCAGCCATGAAGACGCTGCCGAACCCGCCTTCACCGATCAACTGGAGGAGCTTGTAGGGGCCGATGTGCGTGCCGACTTCTTCACGAACCGGGACGTGGGTGGTTGCCTGCGCCGAACCTGAGACTGGTGCATCGATCGTGGCTTCGATTCCGGAAGTATCGACACTTCGGAGAAAGTCCCCTGCGTCCTGATCCGCACGGAGGAGTGCTTCGACCTTGGAACGGAGCGAGGCATCGTTGCCGCAGGCACCGTCGAGGTAGGCGTTGCGCGTCTCGCCCGGAGAACGCTCGCGGGCGAGGTGAAAGATCTGTTCTGCACGCTGGCTCATACCGACCTCCCGCGCCCCAAGCCAAAAATTCCAGACACTAGTTCAGCCCCGGTCCTGAACCCGAGCAACTGGCTCCCAATCTTGGCCTGCACCTTTGGTCCGCACTCTTGGCCCGAGCCCTTGGCCCGAGCATAGTGCAGCGGGTCAATGCGTACCGGGCCCTGCACATATCAATGCGTAAGCAGATGCACGGGTATCCCACGCTGCGTTCAAGATTCTTTCGAACCCGAAAGGGCATCGAACAGCCAGGCACGTGCGTAGGACCAGTGGCGGTCTGCAGTGCTGATGGAAATGCCAAGGACCGCAGCCGCCTGTTCCTGCGTAAGCCCTGCGTAGAACCGGAGTTTCACGAGGGCGGCCTTCTGCGGTTCCTCTGCTTCAAAGCGGGTGAGTGCTTCGTCAAGATCCGCGATTTCGGAGGGCGTCTCATCAAGCGTCAGGAGGGCAGGGTCGAGGCGGAGGCGGCGTGCAGACCCGCCTCGCTTAATCGCGCCGCGCGAGCGTGCACGGTCGATGAGGATTCGACGCATGGCCTCTGCAGCAGCTGCAAAGAAGTGGCCGCGATTGTCCCAGCCCGGGCCTGCATGGCCTTCAGGGCCCAGGAGGCGGAGATATGCCTCGTGGACGAGTGCAGTGGCCTGAAGGGTTTGGCCGGGCCGCTCTTTGGCGAGCCTTGCTTCTGCAAGTGCACGGAGCTCGCGATAGACCAGCGGCAGCAGCTCGCTCGATGCCTGAGCGTCGCCGCCGTCAATCGCTTCGAGGATCCTGGTGACATCGGCCTGCATCGTGGCGGGATGGTATCACGGCAGGGTGGGTATCCGGCATCGACTTTGGCATGTAACGGAGAGATTGGCGTTACATCGGGTAGGCGAGTCGGATCAACGCGTAAGTCCTGTGGAAGAGAGTGTTGCCGATCAGGCTTTAGGCTTGACGCTTGATTGGGGCGTGCCACATTCGGGGCAGGTGGGCGAAGTCAGACCTTTGAGGGAGTAACCGCAAGCTGCACACGTCAGGGGAGGAACAACAGGCTCTTTCGCAAGCTTTCGGTAGATGATCGCAGGACCGAGGATGCTGAAGACCAGGCACATCCAAGGGGCGATGAAAATCACCACGAGATCAACCATCACCATCGCGGCAAGGGCAGCGACAAAGAGCAGTGAGACAACTGCCGAGATCACAGCAGCAGCGCCTGCACGGGCAGTTGGTGCATGTCGCCGGAGAAACCCGCAGACGGCAAGCGACGGGATGTGAAGCGTCGTCGCGATAAATAGCGGGATGCTCACACCCGAACCCTTGTCAGAAACGATCAGGCAGATCATGAAGTCAAACACGATAACTGCAACCAGCACGGCCAGGTTGCGTTCTGCACGTCTCTCGCGATCGGTCTTGGGAATGTGCGTGGACATCAGTGTGCGTCAGGCCCGCGGTGTGGGGCAGCGTCATGAGCTGCAGTGTCGGTCGGCTGGATGGTTCCGCACTCGGGGCAGGTGGTGGTGGTGAGACCTTTGAGGGAGTAATCGCATTTGATGCAGCGGCCGGGCGGTGGTTTGGGTTTATCAAATTCCAGACCGAACACAACCGGTGGCCCTGCCAGACTGACGAGAAACCACACGCCCAGTGCCACTGGCGGCAGCAGAATCAATACGAAAATCAACAAGAGCACACTTGTCACGATGCAAAGGGCTGCCGCAGCGATGAGCGCACCCCGGACTCTGGCTGGATCCTGTTTTCGCCACTGAATGGCGCTCACGATGAGCATGGGCACATGCAAGGCCATGCATATAGCGACCCATATCACAAGTGATGAACGATTGAGGGCGGGCAAGTTCAGAGGAAAGAGCACGCAGATACAAAGGTCGATCAAGACGACAATGCAGAGTTGTCGCATGTTGCGTGCGGGCCATCGTTCTTGTTCTGCAGAGGGAAGCTGCATGGGCACTGACGCTCCCGGTTCGGGCGTGCTCGTCCTGGATGGTTGATCAATCTTGTTCAGGTTTTACGCCCAGTTCATCGCCCCGCACTCGGGGCACTTTTGAAGACCCTGGAGGGGGTAGTCACATCTCAAGCAGCGTTTGCTCTGCTTCCTGGGACGACGGCATGTCTCGGTAAACAGGAGTAACGGCCCGCCGACGCTCAAGACAAACCAACCGGGGATACCGAAAATCATCGCGAAAGGGACGAAAAGTATGATCCAGGGCATGATGGCGGAATACAAAAGGCAGATCACCGCAGAGAAGATCGTTGCGGCCCTGAATCTGCGCGTGGCGGCTTCGCGGTGAAGGAGGGCGCTCACGGCAAGAGAGATCGTGTGAAAGAGCATCCACGCGAGGTAGACGAACCAGAGAATGTCCGACCTTGAGAATGCCCAAGAGGAGATGGCAATCGCCAGCACGACCTCGATCGCGATGACTGCGATGAGAAGGTGCATGTTGCGGCGTATCTGGAGATCACGGTCCAACGACGGCTCCGAGCGTGCGAGTTGTGCAGCGCGTGATATCCTCTCAGGAACGTGTACGGATCTCAAGCGTCATCACATTCTTGGAAGCTTGTCGCACAGACCGGCATGGACGGCCTGCGTGACTTCGGCCCGTACGTCCCTGCATATGGCGATGATGGGTGCGTGGCGTTTACTGCAGGGATGGAGGATGGATCCGCGTGCGTGTGGCGGATGCGCGGCGGGAAGCTGGCGCGTTTGTGGCAGTCTGATCGGGAAGAACTGCAGGCGGCGAGCCACCCCGATATCAACTCTGCAGGCGAGTGGTGCGTGTATGCAGAGCGTGCGGATGGGTCGCGGATGCTGGTCGTTTCGCACGATGACGCTGCACACGACACGAAGATCGCTGCAGGTCTGCTCGGGCCGACGATGAACGAGTCGGGCGTTATCGCGATGCGCGGGGAGGATTCGATCCTGCGTGTTGTGGATGGCCAGGCGGAAGTGCTCGCCAAGATTGGAAGCGAGTACGCTGCGTTTCACGGGATTCCGGTGGTGAATGCAGGGGGAGATGTTGCGTTTCGCGTGGATACGACGGATGGGCGGTCGGTAATCGCGGTTGCGATGGCAGGGACGGGACGTGTCGAGCTTGCGTATGCGTCTCGATCGTCTGCAGTGCTCGGGAACTTTCCGTGCATGAACGATGCAGGGGCGATTGTGTTTGCGTGCACGGATGAGCACGGCACAAGCAGGCTGCATTGCGCTCACGATGGCCGAGTTGAGACGCTGCTTGAAGATCGTGGGCGGTTCGCGTCGATTCGCGGAGGTGTGCACGGCGATGATGGCGTGGTGTACTTTTTCGCGACCGAGCACGGGGGTGGATTGGGGCTGTATGCAGGGCGGCGTGCAGGGCTCGATGCAAGACTGGCGCAACCTGAATGTCTGCTTGCAGTCGGTGGTGCGTTCTTTGGCTCGATGGTGCGAGAGTTTGCGTTGAACTCCGCGTCGATCGGTGCACGGGACGGGATTGCAGTGCGCGTGGGGCTGGCGGATGGGCGAGGGGTGATTGTGGAGAGAGAGTCACGTACATCTGCGTCGAGG
>JAESFU010000737.1_pt1 | contig 12207 bp, 8 predicted proteins | sample 9269461 | NCBI WGS metagenome assembly JAESFU01 (sample SAMN14502556, study PRJNA617107) | algae metagenome | isolation source: Stenomitos rutilans HA7619-LM2 and co-occurring heterotrophs from cave walls | place: USA: Waikapalae cave, Hawaii | collected 2009-07-28
CACGAACGACACGCGTAATCAGCCTGCAAACCCCGCGGCTCGCGATCGCGATGATGCAACACCCGGCCAGCCCGGCACGCAGCCTCGCACGAGCGATCATGCAGGCAGCAACCATAAGCAGGGCGGCTACACCGGGATGTCCTTCCTTTCTTTCGACGAAGCGACCCGCACCTACTCGATCGTCTTCATGGACGACATGAAGGGCGAGATCCGCTACGACACCGGCACGTTCGACGCTGCAGCCAATCGCATTGTCTTTGACGGTCGCGACCCGGTGATGGGCAACGAAAATCCCAATCGTCCCTCCAGTGCAGTGTCGCCCGACGCACCTGCAACCGGCACTGCTCGCAACGACACCAACCGCACTGCATCTAGCCACGACAACGTCCGTGTCGTCCTTGAACTGCTCGGCAACGACCAGCACCGCGTGACGATGTACAAGGTTGGCGGCATGGCAGCCACTGCAGGCCAGCCCTCAAACGAGCCCAACGACGCAAACACCGACACCAACATCAACAACCTCAACAAGAACAACGGTCGCACGCCCCCGCTCGCAAGCGAGCGCGACTTTGAAAAGCCTGCCAACATCATCTACCAGGCCACCTTTACCCGCACCTCCGGCACCGACAACGAGCGCGTGCAGGAAGCACTCCGCGAGGCCGAAGGCCGGTCACGTACGAACACGCCTGCAGTTCCCAATCGCAGCGTGAACCCCACCAGCCCCGAGCGTCGCTGATCCTGCCTTCGGCAGTTCGGCGACAGAATGAAAACCCCCGCATCGGCTTCCGATGCGGGGGTTCTTCTTTTCTGAATTGATCATCAACCAACTTCAGATCGTTCCGCCAAACTACTGCCAGATCACTTCGCTGCAGGCATCGTCACCGGGAACGACGAAACCCGCAGCCTCGCCGCACCCATCGGCACAAGGGTCACCGTCTCGACCGGTGCGTCTGTCGCTGCAGGCGACGCGGGGACCTTCCCTGCAAGCCCGTTTTTATCGATCTGCCAGCTCTCGATCAACCGTGCAGGCACCTTCAGCTCGATCGGCACCGTTCCAACCGTGAACGGACGATTGTCGCTCGGCCAGGACTTTGATACCACCTCGATCACCTCACCTGCATCACGCGGATCGATCGCGAGCCCGTAATTCCACACAGATCCCGGCATGATCTCGTACGACGGCCACTTCGAAGGATCCGCGCCCGGCTGCCAGCGTGAATCCCACTGTGCGTGCTTGTCGCTCTGGAGCTTCTCGTACTTCTCCTCGATCTTCAGCGAATACGTCAGCGGCCCGCGATCAACCGAGATCGACCCGCGGTTCTGCGCCCACGTCCGGGTCCTGATCTCCATCGGCAGCGTGATCGTGATCGTGTCACCTGCCTTCCACTCGTGCGAGATCCGCGCAAACGCGCCGTTCTTGAGTGCCTTCGAGTCCTTCGCTGCCCCACCGCTCTTGACTGCGATGCTCGCGCCATCCGCCCACTCGGGAATCCGGACATAGATCGGGAAACTCCCTGCAGACGTCTCCTTCACCGCGATCGTGATCGTCTCCTCAAACGGGTATCGCGTCGTCGTCTCGAGCGTCACGGCCCCCTTGCCTGCCTTCGCCTTCAGCGTGCCCGGACCATGCACCACCGCAGCAAGCCCGCCATCGAGCGTCGCCATCCACACATGCTCGGTGTAATTCACCCACGCGCTCGCGTGGTTGTGCTGGCAGCACCTGCTGCTGAACGGATTCATCAGGAAAAACGGCCCTTCATTCGCAATCCCCGGCGCGTGATTCTTCGAATCGCTCATCACCTGGTTCGGCGCCGTCAGATACCGCAGCGCACGGTAATCCGGCGTGAACGCGGCAGGCATCGTGTTGAACGCGATGTCCTCCGTGTTCGCCGCCCACATCGGATCTCCCGTGATCTCGCTCATCATCATGTTGGACTGAATCTGCTCGACGAAGCTACACGTCTCTGCAGCCTGGTGCGGATCAACGTGCCCGCTCCGCGCGTTCTCGTCCGCGCCGAACATCCCGCCCGGCACCTGCCCAAACCGCTCGCGCGGCAGGAAGTGATTCCGATACGAGGCGGCAAGATCCGACTCCTTCCCGCTCTGAAGGAAGTACGTCGCAGGTGCACGGAAGCACTCTGCAATGTTCACGACGTGCCAGTTGGGAAGATTGTCATCCTGCCGCCAGTTGGCCGTGTTCTTGTCGATCTTCGTCGCAAGCTCCAGCAGGAACGCATCGCCCGTCCAGTTGTACAGCCAGTACACGCTCGCGAGGTTGTCGCCGCCCCTGCTGTTCTCCCAGTAATCCTCGAGGAACTGATCATCCGGAATCGTCATCTGCCACCTGCAGTACGCGGTCATGAACGGCAGCACGCGCGGGTCCTCGGTCGTCTCAAAGTACGCCTGCAGCACCTGGAGCATCAGCATCTGCGCCCACAGGTCTCGCTTGCCGTTCTTCACCTGCGATGGCCCGAAGTCACCGTTCTTGCGCTGGCTGCTCAGCGTCGCTTCAATCCACGCCTTCGATTCTCTGATCAGCTTCTCATCGCCCAGCACCGTCCCCAGCCGTGCATACCCGCGCAGCCAGTACGGCACCTCTTCCCATCCATACTCGCCGCCGCCATCGGTCCTCAGCCACGCGTTGTCCTTGCGCGTCAGCCACACGCTGATCTCGCCAAGATTCCCTGCAAGCCCCTCGCGCTGCAGCGTCAGAAACTCACCAAGCCACCCCGACGGCCGGAACGCACCGACCGGAAGCTTGATCAACGGACCTGCACGGAGCGGCGCACGGTTCGCCACGTACTTCGCATCCGCGCCCGTCGCAGGCGGCCGCGAAACAACCGAGATTTCCTGGCGCCCTTGAGCGCCGGCCGCCGCGAGCATCATCGCAGCGATGCCGCAGGCAGTGGTCAACGCGGTGGTGATCCGATGATTCATCACAAGTGCCTCCGAAAGTATCTAGCTCGACACTCCCAGCGTATCGCGTACTCGCATCGCACGCGACCTCATGAATCTCGGCCTACCTGCGTTTATGAACGCGCACTGCACCAACCTCGCGCGATCAACGGACCTGCTTGCTAACCAAGCCCACACAGTCTCAAGCCACCGTCCACCGCCACGCACGATCCTGCTTCTCAAAGACCGGCTTCCGCCCAAGGAACATCCCCACGATCTCCGAGTTCGTCAGTGCATGACGCGACGGCGGCAACGTCGTAAACGACGACGGCCCCGTGCCCCTCGCTGCAGCGATCGCCAGTGGAACCATGAGCTGATCCGCAAGGTGCGTCCCGACCGGCGCGGTGTGCGAGTTGTACCGCCGCACCTCATCGATCGCCTCGCCTGCCACCGATTCGCACGGCTTGCCCTGCTCACCCAGCGAGCAGAACACCTCCGTCACAAACTCCGATTCAACAAACAGCGACAGCGCATTCCCCGGGCTGATCGCACCATTCACCTCGATCACGTTCTCATGATCAAACGACCACCCCAGCCGCCGCTCAACCTCTTCAAGCTCGCGCTCCGCGATCTTGCGAGGCAGCTTTGAGTAGATCGCCCTGCCATACGTCGCCCGCAGCGCTCCACGCTCGTGCAGTTGCAGCGCTTTCATCTTCGCAGCAGGCGTCACCTCAACACAAATCCTCCCGCCACCTGCAGGATAAAACCCGTGCACCTCAAGCGATGCAACCACGCCGTGCCCAAGCTTCTGCAGCAGCGGCACCATCGCCCCAACGAAAAACTCAAACGGCGGCGCCCACCGCGCGTGCGTCCCACCCTCCACGACCACCTTTGACGGCCCCTTCGCTGCAAGCAATGCAGGCAAAATCGCCTGGAGCACAAGCGTCGTGCTCCCTGCAGTTCCTATCGGAAACCGGTACTCGCCGGCCCGCACCTCTCCCGGCTCAAATACCACCACCGACGACCCTGCAGTCGCGCCGCTCACCTTCGCCCCGCAGATCTCCGCCGCTGCAAGCACTGCAGTCAGGTGCTGACGCATCAGCCCCGGCTTCTCCCGCCCTGCACGCACATTGAACAGCCGAAACGGCACGCCCAGCGCCATCGACAGCGCGAGCGACGACCGCAGCACCTGCCCACCGCCCTCACCTTGTGATCCATCAATCTCAAGCACGTTCAACACTCCCCAATCACGCCCTAAGCTGCGTGTACTGTACTCAAAATCGCCTCCGCCACCGCAAGGTGGCAGAGGCCATGTCGAACCAAGCTCGCACGTCAATCAATGAACGACACGCTCCGCATCGAAGGTGCACGCGACTCGTCATTCATTACCACGCGATGCCAGCCATCAAGAACCAGCGTCGCATGATCCGAATGCCGGATCCTTCCCTTCACATACAGCGTCGCGTCTCGCTTCATCGAACGCCAGTCGTGCTTCCTCTTCTCGGGCTTGTCAAGCAGAAGCTGGCGATAGCTCGCCATGTCCAGCCCACCCGGATAGAGGTACGACACCATCACGGTCTCGCCGCCGAATCTGCACGCAAACTCCGCGACGTGCGCCTTCCCGCCCGTCGACCGCCTGAACGGCTCGTTGCGGAGCAGCGGCCGATCACCCGGCGCAAACGCCGCATCGTGCAGGAAGAACCACTCGCCCTGCCGCATGAACGCACTGTTCTTGCGCGTGTGGCGATCACGCTCGCGCAGACCAGCGCGAAGCTGTGCATCACGCACGACAGAAGGCTTCAATGCCTCCATCGCCGTCTTCACACCGCTCACGCCGCGATCATCCGGCACGCCCGCGACAAACCAGTGACGCTCGTCGTGCCCGCACAGGAACTTATACGGACGCATCGCATCACTCTCGCGACCTGCATGCAAAAGCAGATGACGATCACCACGCGATGCATCAACCACGCGTGCCCACGCATCCTCGCGGACAAGAAGCTCAAACGTCTCAACCTTGCGTCGATCCGTGCGTACATCGACCCGGATCGGATCTTCGAATGCCTTTACCGAAGCGACCGACACCTCTGCTCGTGCGCCGATCGCCTCAAACCGCTGAACCAGACTTGCAACATCCATGACAGAACCCCCTCGCGTTCTGTTCAGGCAGGCAACGCCACATCAAGTGCGATGTGCACGCAACCACACCCTCGCCAGAATCGCGGGTATGCAGTACAAGAACTGCAGGAAACACCATCGGTGTGCGATGGCACCCGTGCAGCATGTTGGAAAATTGATGAGGATCCGAATGGATCCCGCGGTCACGCCCTCAAACGTGCCGCACGAGGCGGCCACGAGGGCATGTGCACGCACTGCTCGGAGTTGGCACGTGCTGCAATTGAACGGGATCAGTGATAGCGTCGCGAAGGACGTCGTTGCATGGTGTAAGTGATGATGTCCAGAGTATCTCCTTCCGTCATCTTCAAATCAACTGTTTTCCAGCGTGTTTTTGAGGATTTTGCACTGCGCGATCATTGAGATCGATTCTCGACAGGCCCCCATCAATCATCCGCCTTGTCACCATCCTTGATGACAAACTTCGCATCAAGCCGTGCAACCTCGCTCGCAAGACCCGCAAGTTCCACGCTCCTGATCACCTCGTCAAAGTCCTTGTACGCCTTTGGCGATTCATCCAGCGGGTAATTGCGGCCGTTATAGAGAATGTCCGCACGTTCAAACGAGTCGTTCACTGCACGCTGATCAAGGTTCTTGATCGCTGCAGTCCTGCTCATCCGTCGACCCGCGCCGTGGTTCACGCTGTAGCACGAAAGCCTCGCACCAGGATCCGCCACCATCACCGACGAACCTGCCTGCGGATTACCCGGCAGCAGAATCGGGTGGCCCGTCTCATAGAACGGCGTCGCCTTCAGTGCATGATGCCCTGCAGGGAACGCGCGCGTCGCACCCTTGCGATGCACCCACGTCTCCTTGTCATCAAGGATCTCCTTGCGTGCGATGTTGTGGCTGATGAAGTACACAAGCGAACCCTTGATGCCCGGCAGAATCTCCTCAAACGCTTCCAGCACCAGCGCATTGATCAACAGGTGATTCACCGTCGCGAAGTTCGCGCCCAGCGCCATGTCATCCAGGTACGCATCTGCTTCGGGCGTGCCAAGTGGTGCATGGACCAGCTCGCGGTCGTTCCCCGGGAGCGGGATCCCCCACTGCTCAAAGTGCTTGCGCATCGCCTTGAACTGCCGATCCGCAAGCAGCGCACCCCAGCCGCGACTACCGCAGTGAGACAGGAACGCCAGGTGCTTGTCGCGCAGCCCAAAGACCTCCGCCACGCTCTTTGCACGATCGTTCTCCGCGATCCGCACCACCTCGCACTCGCCAAAGTGGTTACCGCCGCCATAGCTGCCAAGCTGCGTCATCTTGTCCGCAAACACCTGGTAATCCCGCGGCTCGCGCGTCGTCAGGCTGAGCCGTTCGCGCAGAGCGTCCGCCGTCCCATCGTGGCCCGTGTGATGCGAATCCTCGCACCGCGTAACCCACTCTTCAGGAATACCAAGCTCTCTGCACACCTCGGGCGTCGCGCCCTCGGTCACGATCTTCGCGCCAAGCGTCGCGTTCACGTGCCGACCCTTGGGTGCATGCCGCTTCCCGCGACCCATCCCCGTCGGCGTCCGCTCAAGAATCGCCTCGATCAGCCGACGCCGCGTCGTCTTGTCACGCACGACGTGATCACGTGCATCGAGCTGCAGAAGACTCATCGAACACTTGATGTCCACGCCCACGGGGCCCGGGTAGATATGCGTCGGCGATGCCATCGCGCACCCCACCGGCGCGCCATAGCCACAGTGTGCATCCGGATTGAGCACCAGCTCCGTCACGCCCGGCGCACACCGCGAGTTGATCGCCTGCTGAATGCACCGCGCATCAAAGGTCTCGCGGATCGCCGCGGTACCGATCACGGTGATTGGCGGCACCTCTCCGTTCTTCACCGGCAAAATGCCCGTCGCCTCGCCGGTGGGGATCACAACCTTGTCGCCCGTCAGGTTCGCATTGAAGTTGGTGTTGCTCATGACGCTTGTTTCCTTCTGTAGTCTTTCAATCATTCGCGGGTTTCAAGCCATCGCTTCCCGCGCTTTTCCATCAAAGTTGATCGCGACAAGGAGGTGATGAGACCGTCCTGCTCTAACCACTGAGCTACGGGCCCAGAACTTGGGAATGGACCCGGCGGGATTCGAACCCGCGACCTGGCCGATAGTAACGGTGTAGTCCCATCTGCATTCGCAATCAAAGGGCCCTGCGTGCAGTCAAGCACCTCAAGGCCAATGGACCGCCATCCGCTCGGCAAACCTGGACAAGAGCGTGCACTCATAACGAGTGCTTGGGGTTTCACATCCCGTTTTGGGCCTGATCTTGCGATCCGGCTACCAAAGACGTGTACTCCTGTCACGCATCCGAGCTATCACGGATGACGATCAGATATTTCAACCGGCACCTCCGGCGGCAAACACGTTGTGAAGAGAGCCTATGTACTCCCCTGCACGCATCCGCCGGAGGTTCCGTTCGCATTCATCTTCTAAACCGCGACCTTCTCGATCTGCCGGACCCAGTGCCCGGCACTGTACTCACCCTTGAAGAACTCGCTCATCGTCGTGAACACCTGGTCAGAGAATCCCCCGACGTTCAGGATGTCACGCCGATCACTCGCCTGCGTCGTGTTTCCCGGCTGGAGATCAATGCAGATGAGCTTGGCATTCGGATTCCTCGACTTGAACACCTCCCACTCCCGCATCGTCCGCGTTCCAAACGACGTTTCCTTGTCGATCCACGACTCGTTGTCCGAGACGTAGATCACAAAGTCACCCACCGCGCGATCCTCGTTCAGCTTCGAAAGCGGCAATGAGCAGTTGGTTCCGCCCGCCGCAAGGCCCGCAAGCTTCGTCGCGTTGGTCATGATCGTGTCACGCGAGTTGATGTCGACCTTGTGCAGAACGTGCGAGAACGGAAGCACTTCCGCCGATTCGTTCATGCGGAGAATGCACGCAGAGATCAGGGCCGCAACGTCCACGCAGCGCACCGCCGTCGTGGAACCCTTGCGATACCCCGTCACCGGGCTGTGCATCGAACCCGACACGTCCGGCAGCACCCACACGCGACCATCAAGCGCGGGGATGTTCCCCGTCGCGATCTCCATCGCATCCTGGAGTGCCTCGCGGATCTTCCGCGGCACGCCAGATGCCATCTGATACGCGACCATGAGCTGGTACGGGAACGCCCGTGCACGCTTGATCAGCTCGCGATTCCGCAGCCGTGCAGCGACCACCGACGCAACCTCTGCATCCGCCAGGACGCCGTGGCGATCAAACGTGTTGAGGTTCATCCGCGTCGTCTGCCACGAGGCACCCATCGCGATCTGCTTCCACTCACGCTTGGTCAATGGAAGGCTCGTCAGCATCGCCATCGGCAGGCGGGAGAAGAGCGATTCATCGATGGTGTTGAACTTTGAAGCAACCATTGTGCGATCCCTTTGCCACTCGATACCAAATCCAGCCACATTTCCGGCCGTAAATCAGCTTGCTCAACCCGCTTTCTTCAGCGCGTCCTTCAGCACGAGATACTCCCGGACAATCCCAGGCAGCTGCTCGCGCTCAAAGGGCTGCTCAACCAGGTACGCATACAGCGCCTTGCGTGCTTCCGTCGCGGGCCGCGGGTGAACCATCCGGATCACGTCCGCCATCGATGGCGAGGTGCCCACCGAATCAAAGAACAGCCCCTCATCCGACCGCTTCTCAAGCCACTGGCGAACCAGCCGCTTGGGACGCGAACCGAGGCTCTTGCGCCCCGTCACGCCCGAGCGAACGACCTGGACGAAATTCCGAAGCATCTTGCCCGTGTCGATCACGCGAGGGAAGACCTTTTCCAGCATCTCGCCATCGCGAACTGCAAGCACCGCGCACAGCACTGCAGGGACATCCTTCATCAGCCCCTCTTCACGTGCATAGATCGCAAGCTTCGCCACATACTCCGCCTCGACATCCATCGCGAGCTTGAGCACGCGGCCGACATCGTCCTTCGCGCCGCGATACGCAGTCGGGTTGAAACAACCCGTCATGGCGTACTGTGCAAGCTCGTGACGCGGCGAGTAGACGTATGCAGGCGAGCCGTGCGCGTTCTTCCCCGTCGCACCGGGGATCAGCTTGCCAACCAGCGATTAAAAAATGGACTTGCTCGCCATGACCCTGTTCCTTCCGCATTCAGCCGCCCCCTGCACCATGCAGCTCGCGTCTGACGGATATCCCCTATGCACAGGCCATGCCAAACCCCGTAACTGCACCGGCAGCCCCCAAATGCCCTCCGCCCACCTTGCTGGCTCATTCGCTTGATACAAATAGATAAACAGACGATACTATTATCTATGTCCAAGCCCATTGTTGTCCTCGGCCAGCTCGGCACCACCCTCGACGTGGGCAAGGGACCAGCACGCTGGGAACGCTGGCGTCCCTCGGTCTCCGTATGCCAGCAGGAAGAGCTCCTCGTCAGCCGCTTCGAGCTTCTCCACCCTCCGAAGGTCACCGACCTCCTCAGGCAGGTCGTCAGCGACATCCACTCGGTCTCCCCCGAGACCACCGTCATCACGCACCCGGTCGACTTCACCGACCCCTGGGACTTTGAGAGCGTCTACGCCAAGCTCGACGACTTTGCCAAGAGCTACCCCTTCAAGCCCGACGAAGAGGACTATCTCGTCCACATCACGACCGGCACGCACGTGATGCAGATCTGCCTCTTCCTCCTTACCGAGTCGCGCAGGTTCCCTGCCCGCCTCCTCCAGACCAGCCCGAAGTTCAGGAAGCAGGACCCTGCAGGCGACGCCCGCATCATCGATCTTGACCTCTCCAAGTACGACGTTCTCTCGCGCAGGTTTGAGCGCGAACATGCAGGCCACGTCGCGGGGCTCAAGTCCGGCATCAGGACTCGCAACGCTGCATTCAACCGCATGATGAACGAGCTCGAGGACGTCGCGGTCCACACGGCAGAACCCATCCTCATCACCGGCCCCACCGGTGCAGGCAAAAGCAGGCTCGCGCGACGGGTCTACGAGCTCAAGAAGCACCTCCACCAGGTCAAAGGCTCGCTCGTCGAGGTCAACTGCGCCACGCTGCGCGGCGATGGCGCCATGTCCGCCCTCTTCGGCCACAAGCGCGGCGCCTTCACCGGCGCTGCATCCGACCGCCCGGGCCTCCTCCGCTCTGCAGACGGCGGCGTGCTCTTCCTCGATGAGATCGGCGAGCTCGGCCTCGATGAGCAGGCGATGCTCCTCCGTGCACTCGAAGAGAAGCTTTTCCTCCCGCTCGGTTCAGACGACGAAGTCGGTAGCAATTTCCAGCTCATCGCAGGGACCAACCGCGACCTTGGCCGTGCAGTGCGCGATGGCACGTTCCGCGAGGACCTCCTCGCACGCATCAACGTCTGGACCTTCGATCTCCCTGCACTCCGCGATCGCCCGGAAGACATCGAGCCCAACCTCGAGCACGAGCTTGAGTCCTTCGCGACGCGGAGCGGCCGGATCGTCCGGTTCTCTGCAGAGGCGAGGCGAAAGTTCGTCTCGTTCGCCACGTCGCCGCGTGCTGCGTGGTCGGGCAACTTCCGTGACCTGGCTGCATCCGTCACCCGGCTCTGCGCACTCTCCCACTCCACCGGCCGCATCACCGATGAGATCGTCGATCGCGAGATCTCTCGCCTCGAAACGACGTGGGGCGGAGGTTCTTCAAAGTCCCAGCAGCAGGGCGAATCGCACGATGACGCCAGTTCGCTCGCCCGCGTCATGACTCCATCGCAGATCGCGGATCTCGATCGCTTTGACCGCATCCAGCTCGCGGACGTCGTTCGCGTCTGCATGGCCGCGCGGTCGCTCTCTGAAGCAGGTCGCGAGCTCTTCGCTGCCTCGCGCGAGAAGCGCAGATCTGTCAACGATGCAGACCGTCTGCGGAAGTACCTCGCCAAGTTCGGCCTGACCTGGGGCCTCATGCACGGCGAGTAAGCTGCTGCAGGCTCTCTGCCTTGTCACGTGGCATACGCGTCCTGCGTGTGCTCTAGATGCTCTCGTACATTGCAATATGCAGCAGATGTAGCGGGTGTAGATCACGAGCCAGAGGCCTGTGCCACGAGACTTGTAGAAAACCACTCCAAAAAGAACACGGCCCGCTCATAAGAAGCGGGCCGTGCGTTCGATTCACTCGAATGTCTGACTGGCTCAGCTCGCTGCCTTCTCGGTCTTGCGGACCTTGGCGGCAAATGCCGTGCGGCGGTCGGCAGTCCTGCGGCGGGTGCTGGGACGGCCGCCGATTTCGGGGCCTTCTTCAGCGCCACAGAACTGGATCACGCACAGTTCAGCTGCGTCGCCGAGGCGGTGGCGACCGAGCTTGACGATGCGGGTGTAACCACCTGCACGGTCCTTGAAGCGGGGCGCGACGTTCTCGAAGATGTGCTTCACAAGCTTGGGGCTCTTGCGCAGTTCGCCGTAGCGGTTGCGCTCGACCTTCGAGCCTTCGGGGAGCTTGAAGAACTGCTCAGTGAAGTCCTTGAGCTTGTTCACGTGCTCCTTGTCGGCGTCGGAAGCGTTCTTGGCGACGTACAGCCACTCAAAGCCGCGACGATCGCCGCCCAGGCGGGCGATGACCAGACGGCGAGCGTGCAGATCGCCACGCTTGGCGAGCGTCACGATCTTCTCAACAAAAGGCTGGAGTGCCTTCGCCTTGGGGATCGTGGTCGTGATCTGACCATGCTCAAAGAGACCCGCAGCGAGGTTGCGGAGCATCGCGTTGCGATGCGTGGAAGTGCGGGTCAGTCGGAATCCGGCTCGACGGTGACGCATGACTCAAAACTCCTGCGGCACTCAATCGCCGCGGGGGACAAAACTCGTGGAAGGGATGATATGCACCATCCCTCAGGCGGTCATTCCCTTCCCGTGCATATCCCGCACGGTCTGAAACACCGCTCTCAAGGCTTAGAAGCGGGAGATCGTGCTTCCGCACGACCGCCCGTGAAAAGTCAAACGTTCGGGACTTATGAGGGAATCGACGGCTTGGCGACGTTGTAGCCCTCGGGGAGCTGCATGCCAAGGTCGAGCTGGAGGTCCTGAAGCTTGCGCTTCACCTCGCGGAGGCTCGTGCGGCCGAACGAACGGAGGCGGAGGAGGTCCGCATCGGTCTGCGTGACGAGCTGGCCGACCGTCTCGATGCGGGCGGACTCAAGGCAGTTCGATGCACGGACGGAGAGCTCGAGCTCGCCGATGGGCATGTT
>JAESFU010000738.1_pt1 | contig 12144 bp, 9 predicted proteins | sample 9269461 | NCBI WGS metagenome assembly JAESFU01 (sample SAMN14502556, study PRJNA617107) | algae metagenome | isolation source: Stenomitos rutilans HA7619-LM2 and co-occurring heterotrophs from cave walls | place: USA: Waikapalae cave, Hawaii | collected 2009-07-28
CTTAGTCAACTTGTTGGCAGGCTTAATCGCCTATACCTACCAGGAGAAAAAGCCTTCCTTAGACTTAGAGTGCAAAGGCTTACCAGCACTGCCTCCAGCGATCTTTTGACCTCGTCGAACTGACGTTAAATTAACGACGCACGATATCCAGCAGAAATTCTGTGAGGCAACGTTCTCCAATCGTTTCTAGAACGCGAGTATTCACAATATCGAACTTCGCCCCCGCGTTGGTCAGCAAGTCTTCATCCAGAGCCGTCAAAAAGCCTCTGGCGATCAGGTCATCGCCAATCTGAGCAAAGCCAATCCCAAGCTCCTGGTCTCGATCCATCTTCTGCGTTGCATGCACGATCGCTCTAGCAATCGCCATGCGATCGTGCGGTTCCCCATCAATCAGCACAATAATGATTTCGCCATTTGCTTTGGTTTGCCCCACTGCCTTCTGTGCAAAATAGTCATCTAACGCGGCTTGCAGACCATCCAACAAATTCAAGCTATCCGGTGGATAATTCGCTTCAAACAGGGACTCCAACTTGTCGGGAGTCACCTTCCTGGACTGCTTGAACGAGTCAGATGCCTCTTGCCGCGAGGAAATGTAGAGAGTAATACCGTCGGGATCAAGCTCCTCGCATTTTTTCACGAGCGCCATTACGGCATCATGGGCAGCAACCCAACTAGTAGTAAACCCTGGCGACGTGGGCGTAACGCTAGAGGCTGTCTTAGCAGCAATGACAGTGTAGTCACGATTTTCTAGCAGTGGCTCAACCATAAAATAGCGCTCTCTTCACACAGGCTAGTAGATTGCCAGCTTTAAGGAATGGGTGGCTGAGGGATTATGCTGAACGACTTATTGACGTCTCCACTCCCTCCCATAAGTTTGATCTTGATCAGCCACTAGTCTTAATGTCTGCCATCTTGGAGAAAGTATGTCGGGTCGGCAAGAAGCAGGCAGTTCTTTTAGTAAGAATTCGTGGGTCAAAGATGTCATAAAAGAAGCATATGGTACATCTGTCATATGACATCGAAAACATCTTAAGGTAAACGGCGACTGAGGCTGAGCCTCTACTGCCTGACAGCCTCTTAAGTTTGATGCCTTCGTATTCTAGGCAATTATTTAGCAATTCATTAAAAATCTCTGGCTTGAGATCTTGATCGATCCTCGTAGCCAGAGATTGATTCAGTCACGTCGAAGTTTTTTAGAAGACAGCCTTACTGCTTACGAGAGACGCTCAAGAACAGGTGCTTTCAGTAGCTTCGGCTGAAGCGATTGAAGTACTCCTGCTTCAACTGGAGTCGTCTGCGCGAGAGATGGCACCTGCTCCCGAAGCCGAGCCGTTACTTGCTGGGTCTTCGCGTCATAGATCTGAGTGAGCAGTTTAGGATACAGGCCAATCCCAATGATAGGGATTAACAGCGCTGCAATGATAAATACCTCACGCGGTTCTGCATCTGCCAGCACTTCGTGGGAGGTAAGCGTTTTATTTTCAGGTCCGTAAAAGATCTCGCGTAGCATCGACAGTAGATAAATGGGGGTAAGAATCACACCGACCGCTGCCAGTAAGACCACAAGCACCTTAAATGGTGGTGCGTAAGCATCGCTCGTGGCAAACCCAACAAACACCATGAGTTCTGCTACAAAACCACTCATACCGGGCAACGCTAGGGATGCGAGTGAACAGGCGGTAAACATGGAGAAAATTCTGGGCATTTTTTGACCGACCCCACCCATTTCGTCCAGCATCAGCGTATGGGTGCGATCGTACGTTGCGCCCACCAGGAAGAACAAGCTAGCACCAATCAAACCATGAGACACCATCTGCAGTACGGCCCCACTCAAACCCAAATCGGTAAAAGACGCGATCCCCAGTAGTACAAAGCCCATGTGAGAAATTGAAGAATAGGCAATTTTACGCTTCAAATTGCGTTGTGCAAACGAGGTGAGCGCAGCATAAATAATGTTGACGACACCTAAAATAATCAGTGCTGGTGCAACGGTAGCGTGAGCCGCAGGGAGCATCTCTGCATTCATGCGAATCAGCGCATAGCCGCCCATTTTTAGCAGAATGCCTGCCAGCAACATATGTACAGGAGCCGTCGCCTCGCCGTGTGCATCGGGTAGCCAGGTGTGCAGTGGGATAATGGGTAACTTCACTGCGTATGCAATCAAAAAGCCCGTATACAGCCAAAGTTGAAGCTTCAGAGGAAAGTCTTTTTGCATCAGCGACTGCATATCAAACGTTACGGTATCGCCATAAAACGCCATCGCTAAAGCAGACAGGAGAATAAATAGCGATCCTCCGGCGGTATACAAGATAAATTTAGTCGCCGCGTACTGACGCTTCTTACCACCCCAAATTGATAGCAGCAAATAAATGGGGATCAGTTCCAGCTCCCATGAGAGGAAAAACAACAGCATATCCTGTACGGCGAAGACCGCAATCTGTCCGCCATACATGGTTAACAGCAAGAAGTAGAACAAGCGTGGCTTTAAGGTTACAGGCCAGGCAGCCAGCGTTGCCAGCGTGGTAATGAACCCCGTCAGTAAGATCAGCGGCATCGAAAGCCCATCCGCCCCAACTGACCATCTCAGATCAAGCTGAGGTACCCAGGTGTAGCTCTCGAAAAGCTGCATCTTTGAGCTAGAAAAGTCGTAGTAGCTGTAAAAGGCATATACCAGCAGCGCAAAGTCGATCAGCCCAATGACAAGGGCATACCACCGAATCGTCTTACCGTCTTTATCGGGGATAAACGGAATCAGCAGCGAGGCTGCGATCGGGAACAGGATGCTAGTGGTGAGCCAGGGAAAATGAGCAGTAAGCATCAGTAACCAGTGAGTAGTTTTTTGTGATTAGCTATTAGCGGTTCGTTGCCAAAGCAGATGCTCAAGCAATTCATTTCAGGCGGCTACAGCAATGAAGCCTGCTTTTATACTTAGCTCAAGCACTAGCGATCTAAAGCCCTGCCCAGTTGTTGCTAGCGTTGCGCGGTTAGCTGCAAGAAAATTGTATCTGCCTCTCACAACGAACCACGAACAACTAACAACTTCTTAAGCTATGCCTGAGAAAATCACCAACCCCAGTACCGCTGCAAAGACAATCAGCGCGTAGAACTGAGCACGCCCGTTTTCAAAGTACTTCAGCACTTCCCCCGTGAACAGAGTGACTAGACCTGCCAAGTTAACCACCCCATCGACAACCTTGGAGTCCACCTCTAGAACCTGCCGTGCCAACCGACGACTGCCCACTACAAACACGTCGTAGTAGATATCGTCGATATACCATTTGTTCTTAGAGAGCTGGTATAGCGCTGGGATCTTAGCCGCGATCGCCGCTGGATCAATCTTCTTCTGCGCGTACATCAAAATTGCCAGAGAGATACCAATGAGCGAAATCCCAACAGAGCTACCTGCCATCACGAAAAATTCGCCCAGATTCTCGCCGCCTTCTGCCGCTAGCTCTAACGCTTCGCCTGGAGGATGAATGAAGGCTTCAAAGTAGTTGGCAAAGGGTGTACCGACCAACCCGATCAAGATCGACGGTACTGCCAGGACAACCAGCGGCAGAGTCATAGTGAAGGGAGATTCATGGGGAAACTCGCTGTGATGCTCGTCGTGACCGTGACTTTCTTCAGCGTGACTGTGAGCAGTCTCCAGCGTTAGCTCTTGGGGATTCATCGCACCTGGCCCGATCGAGGCTCCTTGCAATTGCAATTGTTCGACCTTAATCGTTTGGCGCATGAACGGATCATTCCCCCGGAAACCACCTTCAAACGTGGAGAGGTACATGCGGAACATGTAGAAAGCTGTGATCCCTGCTGTCAGGTAGCCCACACCCCAAAGCACTGGATTGGCAGCAAACGCATTCCCCAAAATCTCATCTTTTGACCAGAAGCCTGCAAAGGGTGGAATGCCCGAAATCGCTAGCGTCCCAATCAAGAACGTGATAGCCGTGTAGGGCATATACTTCCGCAGTCCACCCATGAGCCGCATATCTTGAGCATAGGCTGGGTTGTGTCCAACCACATGCTCCATCCCATGAATGACCGAGCCAGAACCCAGAAAGAGCATTGCCTTAAAGTAAGCGTGCGTCATCAGGTGGAACATCCCCGCACTGTAGGAACCAACGCCCATCGCCATGACCATATAGCCTAGCTGGGACATCGTGGAGTAGGCCAACCCTTTCTTAATATCGTTCTGAGTAATGGCGATCGACGCGCCGAGAAAGGCGGTAAAAGCACCCGTATAGGCAATGACATCCATCACCACCGGGATGCCTTCAAACACCGGAAACATGCGGGCGATTAAGAAAACGCCTGCGGCTACCATCGTTGCAGCGTGAATGAGCGCCGAAATCGGGGTTGGCCCCTCCATCGCATCGGGCAGCCAAACGTGGAGCGGAAACTGAGCTGATTTTGCAACAGGCCCCAAAAAGACCAGAATGGCAAACAAAGCGGCAAGTCCACCACTCAACGCGCCTGTCTGTACCAGGTCTTGAAGGCGTTCTCCGATCGTCGCAAAGTCGAAGCTACGCGTTGACCAGTAAAGCCCCAAAATACCCAATAGCAGGCCAAAGTCACCGACCCGGTTAGTCACAAATGCTTTTTGGCAGGCATCAGCCGCCGCTTTGCGATCGAACCAGAAGCCGATCAGCAAGTAGGAACACATCCCTACGAGTTCCCAGAAGATGTAGACCTGTACCAGATTCGGGCTGACGACTAGCCCCAGCATCGAAGCGCTGAATAAACTTAAATAAGCATAAAAGCGTACATAGCTAGGATCATGCGCCATGTAGCCATCGGTATAAATCATGACGAGGAAGGCAACCGTAGTCACAATGACCAACATCAAAGCCGTGAGGTGGTCGATCGTGTACCCCATGCTGAGATGAAAGTCGCCTGCTGATGCCCACTCAATCATCCGTGTGTAAGGAGCATGACCACTAAACTGACTCCAAAGCAGCGCCAAAGAAAAGACCAGTGCTGCGCCGATCAGCGAAACGATAAAAACTGAATTAACATGCCGTAGCTGATTCGTCGTTTTGTTAAAGGAGATCAGACCCAAGCCGACAATCATCGCACCAGCCAGCGGCAGGACTGGAATCAGCCAGGCGTACTGATAAATCGCTTCCATTGCTCATGCCTATGGTTAATGTTCTTCGTTAGGTGGTCGTGAAAACCGTTTACATTGTGACACACGCGATACAGGAAACTGTCAGGTACGAACACAACATTCTGGGGTTTCTGCGGTTTAGCATTCCCCAAATCTGAAGCGGCTGCATCTGTAAAAAGGTGAGGTCTATCTAGGATTTATAGCGAAAACGCTCTTCTTGTAGAAGCACTAAGCTCCTACAAGAAGAGCCAATTTCAGGCATTCTTAAAGATTAGCCCACTCGCTGTTACGCCTAGCACAGCTTCGCTCAATCAGGGTTGTATCCCTTCCAAGAGCCGCATAGTCACCCCAGTCATCAGCGTCTTTCACGGCTGCAAAGGCAGTTGTTTTCCCTTTGACGAGCAGTCAAAAGTTTGATTAGAAAAGGTGACCTTAAGGCTTTCCGCAGATTAGAAAGTTAACGCACCAGCCTTAGCAAGGTGCTAGAGCGCGTCACCAATTAAGCTCAAAAACCTTGTCTGTCAGCCTTACCGCGCCCGTCCTCACAAACAAGGCTAGGGGCTGGAACCCTTGCTGCAAGTTATGTGTATGAGTCATCGACGACAGCCCCTAGCACAAGCTGCATAAGTGTCCGATGAATAGCTTATACAGGGTTAACTCACATCTTGCATCATGCTCAAGAAGCCGTATTTCAGGCATGGCTGGCGATCGCCTTGCCCCACACTGAACTCAAAGTCATGCCTACCCTACGGGAAGCTAAAGCTACGGAAACACGATGCGAACGGGCTAACAACGGAAAGCCCGTTATAGGCTCCGCCTTCCCGAAGGGTAGAGGACTGAAAGCGACTGGCAAACCGTTTGAACGGGTTTCGCACCGTCAGCCCTGCACTTTAGTGCTATGCATTATGCAGAAGTGGGTAGCAGTGTAGCGGGATAGGGTTTTTAGCGTCTGGTTGCGAGAAGAGAGTGAGCCATGACGAGCGAGCAGGATGAAAAGGCTAGGCAGGATGGGACAAGCTAAGCAATCAGCGAGGCTAGCTTGGAAGATGTTCGACACGGGCAACACTGACGCTCCGTCTTGCGAACTCTGAGTACCTGTCCCAACCAAAGCGTGTCACAAGCGAGCGCCAATCGGATTGAAGCTCAGAGTCTCTACCGATTTTGGTTCAATCCGCGCGTCAAGGCTCCCCAAAGGCTCGCCAGCCCACGAGCAGGCGTGCGGCAACAGGTGCGTCGCCATCCGGTGGTCTTATCGCTGCAAGATACCACGGCTTTAAACTTTGGCACCAACCGCAACCTAAACAACCGGGCTAGGTAGCTGCAGGGACAGCGCTCAGACAGCACCGGGCGTAAAAACCCTCTGGCGAAGCATGGGCAAGTTGCATCATTTGATGCAGGGGTGCAACTGCCGACCAAAACCTCAGCCCAGGGCCGTTTCCTCCGGCTGTTGCGTAAGCCATAGCCTTTGAGTGCAGGGCCGATGAGCAACGGAGCGGACAGCCTTGCAAAACTTTTGTCTGTCAATCAGCCTGTAACTATGGGGCACTTGAAAAATTTACCTGCGTCAGTACGACTAAGACTGCTTCCTGCCGTACCATAAGTTGCAATGGAATGGACTGCCTTTGCTCAGTCATTGCGATTAGCTGTTTATGCGACGCAAATTCAAGTTACAGGCTTGTGACTGTAAGGGCTAGGGCATACTGCATCGGTTCGCTATCCATCATCGAAGGTGGTGGAATCGATCGGTCACATGGCAAGAGCAATAGGAGGTTGGCGAGACAATCCATTGCGTTGTGTCACCGTTTGCCTCATCTCAAGCCGCTAATTTTCTAAATCCTTACAGATTACTGGAACTTATCGCGTCTAAAATAATTCAAAGCTTATTGAAACCTCTAGTGTGCTAGTTTTTGCAGTGTCACACACAACTATGATGCAACGTTCTGTCAGCCTTTTGCGACCCTCTTTTAATGCTGCTACACAGATTTTTGTGGTTGGCGCTCTTTCAACGATGGGCTTATTGGTCAGCTATGCTCCACTTTTGATGCAGCAGTCTCCCTTCATAGGGGTTGCTTATGCCCAATCCAGCTCCACTCAGGTGAGTCAGTATGCCCGTGCTGCGTTTTATATTGAGCAGCAGCGCCAGCAAGACTACGCTGAAGCGAAAAAAATCATGGGTGGTAATGTCCCAGAGGATGTTTGCCGACAGCAAAACATTCCATCGGCTGTTCATGATATCTGTGGTCGCTTTCTGAAGCGTTCTGCCGAGATTATTAAAGACAGTGGCTTAACCATCTCTCAATTTAACGAACTGACTCGCCGTAAAGAGGGTGATCCGGCGCTTCAGCAGCAGATTCAGAGCGAGTTGCTCAAACTACAAAAGTCTGCACCTTGAGATGGGACAGTCAGATGTGCACCGATCGCGATGGAATTGGTGCCCTAAAGCAACTAAAAAGTGCTGCTTGATACTCATTGAGTGTCCATGATTCTGTAAATCCTTATTAAAAGCGCAGTTATGTGCTGGCGTTAGACCGCTGAGTTGGACGATCGCGTTGCTTTACAGCACGGTCGTCTCACGTCTAAACTCCAGATGGTATAGCTCTGCTATCCCTACCACGCAACCAGTAGGAGGTTTACATGAGTGGACTTGGCGGCTTAAATAAGTCCCCCGATGGGGTTGTACTCGGTCTAGTGCAATTGCAACTGCCCAACGTCGTCACCCCTGATGACTTGTCAGCCCAGACAGAGCGCATCGTGTACATGGTTGGTAAGGCACGGCGCAATATGCCTACGATGGATCTGGTCGTTTTCCCAGAGTATGCCCTTCATGGCCTCTCAATGGATACCAATCCAGAGATTATGTGCCGTCTGGATGGCCCCGAAGTGCAAGCCTTTAGCGCTGCCTGCCAAGAGCATAAAATTTGGGGTTGTTTCTCTATCATGGAGTACAACCCTCACGGCAGCCCTTACAACAGCGGCATCATTCTCGACGACAAGGGTGAACTAAAGCTCTACTACCGCAAGCTCCATCCCTGGGTGCCTGTAGAACCCTGGGAACCCGGCAATTTAGGGATTCCGGTTTGCGAAGGGCCGAACGGTAGCACGCTGGCTCTCATCATTTGCCACGATGGCATGTTCCCTGAAATGGCACGAGAATGTGCATACAAAGGGGCTGACATCATGCTGCGAACCGCAGGCTACACGGCTCCCATTCGGCACTCCTGGCAAATTACCAACCAGGCAAATGCCTTCTGTAATTTGATCTACACCGCATCGGTCTGTATGTGTGGCTCGGACGGCTCCTTTGACTCAATGGGCGAAGGGATGATCGTCAACTATGATGGCGTGCCGCTTGTGACGGGAAATGGTCGCCCGAATGAGATTATTACCGGAGAAGTGCGTCCTAAATTACTTCAGGAGGCCCGTCGCCACTGGTCAGTGGAAAACAATATCTACCAGTTTGGGCATCGTGGGTATGTCGCCGTGAAGGGGGGCGCTCAGGATTGCCCCTACACCTACATGCAAGATCTGGTCAACCACGCCTATCGCCTCCCCTGGGAAGATGAGGTGATTCATACAGACGGCACATCTTGTGGCTTTTCTGCGCCGACGCGATCGTACGAAGGTGTCCCTCTGAAAGATTCTGTTGTGAAATAGCGCTCCATCTTTGCTTGCGTCTTTGGTTCGATCGCGACTCATTCCTCTGTAGCAAAATGCCGTCAGCAGCTTAAAACGTCATTGCGGGCGGTACTGCTCTCTTTCCCAACCACCCTTTTGGAGACTCGTCATGGGCTGCTACGTGACCTCAGAGCCATATCTGTACCCGTTCAACGGCGATTTGCGTCCTGAAAACACGGTGTTTCTCATTATCGACATGCAAACCGATTTTTGCGGCATGGGTGGCTATGTGGATCAGATGGGCTACGATCTCTCGTTGACACGAGCACCGATCGCGCCCATCAAAGCGGTACTGGAGGTCATGCGAGCAAAAGGCTTTCACGTGATGCATACGCGCGAGGGGCATCGTCCTGATCTAGCGGATCTGCCAGAAAATAAACAGTGGCGATCGCGCCAGATCGGGGCAGGCATTGGCGACCCAGGCCCATGCGGTAAAGTGCTGGTGCGCGGGGAAGCGGGCTGGGAAATTATTCCCGAACTCGCTCCCTTACCCGGTGAACCGATCATCGATAAACCGGGCAAAGGCTCCTTTTATGCCACCGATTTAGATTTGCTGCTCAGACGTCTGGGTATCCAAAACATTCTGCTAGCAGGCATTACCACCGATGTTTGCGTCCACACCACCATGCGCGATGCCAACGATCGTGGCTACGAATGTCTCTTGCTTTCTGATTGCACCGCTGCCACTGACCACAGCAACCACTTAGCTGCCCTCCACATGGTCAAAATGCAGGGCGGCGTGTTTGGTGCGATAGCAGATTCTAAGGCGCTTCTGGAGGCGATCCCTTGGGATGAGCCGTGCTGATAACCTGAACTATCTAACACATAATCGCTCAGTGGTTGGCTACCTCGATTTGTTATGCCGCGTCAAAATCAGACTGTATTCAGCTTGCCAGCAACAATTCGTTCAGCTTGTTCTTCAGGCTTGGGGATGTCATGAGCGGATTGTAAATTTCACCTTCGTAAGGCAGCCAGATATAGCCGGGACTGAAGGTTCGATAAGCTGAAGACAACTGTAATTGTTGCCCAACCTCTGTGGCTAAAACTAAGCCTGGAATGGACAACTCAGAAGTATCCTCCAATAACTCGCTGTAAGTCCTGAACTCATCAACTTCGACCCCAACTAAGGCATAACGAAATGCGATCGCTGATCGTAAGTGCTGATAGAAGAAAATTCCCAACTCTGTCATTAGATAGGCACTTTCAGGAGACTCAATTCCAATCTCACTAGTATTGTTGGGGCAGACTCGGCACCACCTAGTTTTCGTCACTATCTTGAAAGATATCCGCTCTGCATTGACAGTGGCGACCATTTGAGAGTGTCCAGGTTACTCCATCAAAATGTTGAGCAAACAGCTTCGCTTTGCTTCCATCTGAGCCGCATTCTGCTGACAGACTAAATATCCATACCATCGAATAGGCTCCAAGTATTGATATCAGATTACTCAACCTTTTCCCATTCGTTTTGAGTATTTGCTAATGCTGCTTCATATTTCTCTAAAAGCATTGTAACGCTTGGCAAAATGCTAACGTGTGAGGGCTATCCTGAACCGCTTCCAGATCATCGGTAAGCTTGTTGTCATCAATTTGCCAAAGTAGATCTCGACTCGTACCGCCAAATTTGACAGGTTTACGAAACGCTGGCAAACCTTCGATCGTCAGTGAGACAGACATTCCTTTGCCATTTTTGAAGGCAACGGCTACAGTGTTCCCTTCATACTCCCGTTCAGCTTCCGGTCTCAAATAGCCTTGCTCATCTACACATCCAGAAGGCATCTGCTCGATATCAATGTCAACGTTAGGTCTGACTCCTAACAGCCGGGCACTTCGTCCAATCTTGGGTTTGCCGTTTTGCTCAACCATGCCGCGGTAGTAGAGTTTCGCCATTCATTAACATCGATTCAGACCTACAGAATCATAATGCCACTGAGGGGGTAACGGCATAACGACTGTTTATAGCCGTACATTCTTCAAGTTACTGCGTGGATCAACGCTGCGAATGGAGCGAATTTTTTCGTAGTATTCGCGTTCGGTAGCGCTGATTTCTTTAGGGGTGGCGATGACAACCTTCACCATTTGATCGGTACGATCGCCCTTCGGATTGCGCCAGCCTTTCCCCTTCAGCCGTAGCGATTGTCCAGAGCGAATGCCCGCCGGAACATTTACCGTGACGTTGCCATCCGGTGTCGGGACTTCGATCTGAGCGCCTAAAACGGCTTCATCAGGCGCGATCGCCACTTCACAGGTGAGATTATCGCCCTCAAACTGGAAGAACGGATGGGGTGCGATCGCCACCATGAGATACAAATCACCACGCTGTCCGGGAGTATAAGCGCTACTCCGACCTTTGCCCTTGACCCGAATGCGGCTACCCGGTTTCGCACCAGGCGGAATGCGTACCTCAAACTCTTCGTTGCCTAACATCAGCCGCTTCTGCGCCCCACGAAAAGCATCAGCCAGCGTCAACGTAATCGTGGCCTCCGCATCCAGTCCCCCACCTGTAGCGTCATACCCCGAAAAATCTCCAAACCCTCCAGGGGCACTTCTAGAGGTACGGGCACCTGTTCCAGCTCGACCAAAGCCGGGGTCACTGCCCATGCGTCCCAAGAGTTCGTTGATGAAGTCATCAAAGTTGCGGTACTGACCAAACTCAAAGTCATCAAAGTCAGGATTAGAGCCGCGCGGCTGAGTTCTAAAGGGCGACCCTCCTTGCCCTGCTTGTCTCCAATACTGACCAAACTGGTCGTACTTCTGTCGCTTCTCTGGATCTGACAAAACCTCGTATGCTTCACTAACTTCTTTAAAGCTGGCTTCAGCCGCTTTATCGCCGGGGTTCATATCCGGGTGATATTTTCGCGCGAGCTTACGATAAGCTTTTTTCAGCTCATCAGCACTGACAGTTTTATTCACTCCCAAAATGGCGTAATAATCTTTGAAGTCAGTTGCAGCCATTAATGCCTCTCCTCCGAGGATTCAGCGTCTTTCTCTTAAAACATGCCCGCATTGTCTTGCAGGTACGACAGCCTAGACAGCGCTTGCAGTAGAGGATGAACCCTTAGCGTTTCCTCTACTCTACACCCCGCATCCAAAGCAGGCTTACAACGTTGCCGTTGTCTTCATGCCTAATCTATCAAAAATGCTGCTTTCAGTGAGTTCGGCTCTTGCAAAGCCTCAAGGTGCAATTGCCGTACTTTGCGTTCAGTCTTTATCCATAGGACTTACGCAAAGGTTACTGGAATTCGCCCCCTAGCCCCCAAGTTTGGGCAGGGTGGTTTCATACAAGCAAAAGAAAATGAGGATGGACTGAGATGTAATTCAAACGGATTCAGTCCATGACCCTCATAGCCCAATTAAAACAAATTCCC
>JAESFU010000739.1_pt1 | contig 12122 bp, 12 predicted proteins | sample 9269461 | NCBI WGS metagenome assembly JAESFU01 (sample SAMN14502556, study PRJNA617107) | algae metagenome | isolation source: Stenomitos rutilans HA7619-LM2 and co-occurring heterotrophs from cave walls | place: USA: Waikapalae cave, Hawaii | collected 2009-07-28
GTGGACTGCACGTATTCGGTGTAGCCGCCGCCATAGGTGTGGACGCCTTCCGGCGTGAGCTCGAGCACGCGGTTCGATAGCGCGGCGAGGAAGTGGCGGTCGTGCGAGACGAACAGCATTGTGCCCTCGTAGGCGGCAAGCGCCTGGATCAGCATCTGCTTGGTCGCGATATCGAGATGGTTGGTCGGCTCGTCTAGGACGAGCAGGTTCGGCGGATCGAACAGCAATAGCGCCATGACGAGGCGGGCCTTCTCGCCGCCCGACAGCACCTTGCATTTCTTGTCGATCTCGTCGCCCGGAAAGCCGAAGCAGCCGGCGAGGGCGCGGAGCGGCGCCTGCCCGGCCTGCGGGAAATTGTCCTGCAGGGTTTCGAACACGGTGCGGTCGCCGTCGAGCACATCCATGGCGTGCTGGGCGAAATAGCCCATCTTGACGCTCGGGCCGCGCTTTACGGTCCCGTCATCGGGATCCACCGCACCGGCGACGAGTTTCAGCAGCGTCGACTTGCCGGCGCCGTTGGTGCCCATGATGCACCAGCGTTCCTGCCGGCGGATGTGGAAGCTGAAATCGTCGTAGATGGCGCGGCTGCCATAGGCTTTCGACACGCCCTTCAGCATCACCACGTCCTCGCCGGAACGCGGCGCGGGACGGAACTCGAAGGCGATGGTTTGCTGCCGCTTCGGCGGCTCTACGCGGTCGATCTTGTCGAGTTTTTTCACCCGGCTCTGCACCTGCGCGGCGTGGCTGGCGCGCGCCTTGAACCGCTCGATGAAGGCGATCTCCTTGGCCAGCATCGCCTGCTGGCGCTCGAACTGCGCCTGCTGCTGCTTGTCGGAGAGCGCGCGCTGCTGGGTGTAGAACTCGTAGTCGCCGGTATAGCTGGTGAGCGCGCCGCCATCGATTTCGACGATCTTGTTGACGATGCGGTTCATGAACTCGCGGTCGTGCGAGGTCATCAGGATCGCGCCCTGGTAGCCCTTGAGGAAGCTCTCGAGCCAGATCAGGCTTTCGAGATCGAGATGGTTGGAGGGCTCGTCGAGCAGCAGCACGTCGGGCGCCATGAGGAGGATGCGGGCAAGTGCCACGCGCATCTTCCAGCCGCCCGAAAGGGCGCCGACGTCGCCGTCCATCATTTCCTGCGAAAAGCCCAGGCCATCGAGCACTTCGCGGGCGCGACCATCGAGCGAATAACCGTCGAGCTCCTGGAAGCGCCCCTGCACCTCGCCATAGCGGGTGATGATCTCGTCCATCTGGTCGGCCTTGTCGGGGTCGGCCATATCGGCTTCGAGCACCGCCATTTCGGCCATCAGCTCGCTGACCGGGCCTGCCCCGTCCATCACCTCGGCGACGACCGGGCGGCCGCCCATTTCGCCGACATCCTGGCTGAAATAGCCGATGGAGATGCCGCGATCGACCGACACCTGGCCCTCGTCGGGCTGCTCCTCGCCGATGATCATGCGGAAGAGCGTCGTCTTGCCGGCCCCGTTCGGACCGACGAGCCCGGCCTTTTCGCCGCGCAGCAGCCCCGCCGAGGCCTCGATGAAGACGATCTGCTTGCCGTTCTGCTTGCCGATATTTTCGAGGCGGATCATGCGCGGTCGGTGTCCGGAAATCGTGGAAGCGGGACACCTATAGACAATCGGCGCGGCGCGGAAGGTGCCCCGGTGTCACGCAGCCATGCGCGTGACGAGGATACCGGCCGTACCGTCGATCCGCGTTGGATAGCCGAGCGGCACGCTTTGCGAGTTCGGCGCGTGGCCGAGCGACAGGCCGCCGAGGATCGGGATGTCGAGCGGCTCGAAGTGCTGCCGCAGCAGGTCGACGATGGTCCAGCTGCCGGATGGCTTGATGTCGGTGAACTGGCCGAGCGCGAGGCCGATGAGCCCATTCAGGTGCCCGCCCTTGCGCAGCAGGGTGAGTTGGCGATCGATCTGGCCCAGGAACATGTTGACCGCTTCGAGCAGCAAGATGGCGCCATCGAGCGGCGGCAGCGCCCAGCCGGCGCAGGTGGTGACCATGTCGAGGTTGCCGCCGATCAGCGGGCCGCTGGCGGAGCGGCCATTGCTGAGGGCGGCAGCCGGCTCGGCAGGATCGGCCGCAATGCTGACGGGGCTGGTGCCGGTGAGCAGCGTCGCGAGCGATGGGCCGGCGGCGCTGTCGGTGACGTCGCGCTCATCGAAGCGCAGCGCACCGTGGACGGCGCCCCCTGCCCCGTTGCGCAGCATGGCGAGTTGCAGTGCGGTGATGTCGGAGAAGCCGACGACGAATTTCGGGTCGCGGCGGGCTGCGGCGAAATCGATGCGATCGGCGATCCGGTAGGAGCCCTTGCCACCGCCGGTGGCGAAAATGGCACGCACGGCGGGATCGCGCAGCGCATCGTTGAAGTCGCCGATGCGCTCGTCGTCGGTGCCGGCGAGATAGTTCAGCTTGTTGAAGGCGTTCGGGCCGAAATCCACGGCGTAGCCCAGTTGGCGCAGATAGGTCGCGCTCTCTTCGATGTCCTCGCGCTTGCAGGCGCTGGCCGGTGAGACGAAGCGGATCAGGTCGCCAGGCTTGAGTGGCGTCGGGAAAGCGATCGGTGGGGACATGGGCCGAACCCTAGACGGATTCGGCCCACACGGAGTCAGCGGCGGCCAAGGAAATCGCGCAGCGCCCCCACCGTGCGTGCGGGGTCCTCGACTTGCGGCATGTGGCCGAGGTCGTCGAACATGACCACTTCGGCGTTCGGCAGGTGGGCATCGAACCAGCCGGCGTATTTCGGTAGGGTCCAGGCGTCGCGGCCGCCCCACATGATCAGTACCGGCATGGTGAGTTCGCCGATGCGACGCTCGATTTCGCCGTCCGGAACGTAGGCGACGATCTGGCGGGCGGCCTCGCGATTGCCGGCGCGTAGCATCATCGCCTGGAACTGGGTGACTTCGGCGTCGGTGACGATGGCCGGATCGCCATAAGTGCTTTCGAGGCTCTGGCGCACGATCCATTCGGGCGTGAGGAAGGTCAGGGCCTGGCCGAGCACCGGCGTGGCGTAGGCCTCGAAGATCGGCGGCTTCGGCTCTTCGCGCGGGGCGCCGATGGCGTCGAGCAGCACCAGTGCCGCGACCTGCCGGGGCCGGACCAGCGCGTAGCTGAGGCTGACGGCTCCGCCTAGCGAATTGCCGACGAGCACGAAGCGATCCAGCCCGAGTTCATCGGTGAGTTCGCCGAGCGAGGTGGCGAGCCCGGCCCAGCTGTAGCGTGATTGCGGATCGGGGCCCGTGAGCCCGTGGCCGGGCAGATCGACGGCGATGACGCGATGGTCGCGCGCGAGGTCGTCGGCCCAGGCATCCCAGCCGAAGAGGTTCGCACTCTGGCCGTGGATCAGCACGATGACCGGGCCATTGCCGCGATCGCGGATGTGGAAGCGGATGCCGCCGGCGGTGACGAACCGTGACGGGGGCGTGGCGTAGGTCGCTTCGAGCGCTGCCGGATCGGCGTCGAGGCGGATCATGCTGGCGGTGAGGCCGGCAGACACGAGGATGAGGGCCAGCGCAGCCCACCGGATAATAGGGAGAAAGCTCTTCATCGGGAGAACTGGACGGGCCGCCCACCCGTCCACCTCATGGTTGTGCGGCTGCTGGCCGATCAGGTCTTGGGCGGCAGGAACTCGATGCCGAAACGGTTGGCGGCGGTCATGAGGCGCGGCATGTCGGGCGCACCGGCCGGCGGGAAGCCATCGGCCGGATCGGTGGCGTCGCCGGCTTCGAGGAAGAAGCCCTCATGCAGGCCGCCGGGCGAATTGATGATGAGCATCTTTGCCGGCGTTTCGCCGACATTGCGGAAGGCGTGCGCTTCGCCGCGCTTGACGAGGATCGATGCGCCGGGGCCGGCGGTGACGGTGTCGACGCCGTGCAGGAACTCGTAACGCCCCTCGAGCACGTAGAAGGCCTCGTCGTCGGCCTTCTGCACGTGTGGTGGCGTGCCGGCGCCCGGGGCTGTGGTGACCTCGACCAGCGAGTAGGCGTTGCGTGTGTCCTCGCCGCGGGTGAGGAAGTGAACAAGGTTGCCCAGCAGGTGAACAGTGCCGGGGGTTTGGGCGGTCGTCATAGCTATGCCTTTCACAAATGTCTTGCGAACGATTTCTCGTTATGAGAATTTTGTCTCATTAAGGAGAGCGTGTTGACGAGTCAAGCGGGATCGGAGCGGATCAATCAGAAGCGGCGAACGCGGGCTGCCCTGCTGCTCGCGGCGCGCGAATTGCTGGGCGAGGGCAAGACCCCGTCGTTCCAGGAGATCGCCGACCGGGCCGACATCTCGCGAGCGACGGCCTATCGCTACTATTCCGATCTCGACGTGCTGCTGCAGGAGGCGGCGCTGGATGGCATCGCGACACGCATCGACCGGTTGCGGGTCAATTCGCCCGACGATGCGACGGTGCCGATCGACGAGCGCGTCGCGCGAACCGTTGCGCGCATCATCGACATGGTGCTCGAGAACGAGGCGCTGTTCCGCGTCTACCTGCGCGGCGTGATCGTGGGCGACGAGCGCGAGCCGCGGGGCGCCCGGCGTGTACGTTGGATCGCCGAGGCGCTGGGCGGCGCCCTGCCCCCGCCGGCAGCCGATCGCGTCGTGCAAGCGATTTCGCTGCTGACCGGCATCGAGACGGTGATCGTGACCCGCGACGTTCTTGGGCTCGACGCGGCCCAGACGCGCGAACTGGTGGTGTGGACGGCGCGGGCAATCCTGTCCGCTGCGCTGCGGGACGTGCTGGAGGCCGAGAAATGACAACGCGGGTATCGCGCGAAATCTGGACCGACGTGCCGCGTGACGCGCTGCAAAGCCGGCTGCTCGATACTTCGGGCTGGACGACATGGGCCGGTGTCACCGAGGCACGGATTATCCAGCCCGGCCGGCACGGACCATCTTCGCCTGGCGAGATTCGGCAGTTTCTGCGCGGAGGCGTCCTCGGCACCGAAGAGGTGCTGGTCCCGATCGGCGACGAAGTTCTGCGCTACCGCCTGATCTCGGGCCTGCCGCTGCGCGACTATGTCGGGCAGGTTCGGATCGTCGAGGACGTCGGCCGGCGCCGGGTGGTTTGGAGCTCCGAGTTCGAGCCGCCGGTGCCGCTGACCGGCTGGGTGTTCGCACTGGGGCTGCGCGGCTTCTTCGATACGCTGCTCGCGGGGCTCGTGAGAGACCACGCTGCAGAAGTGTCTCCCTCGACGCTCAGCGCGCGTCCGGAGTCAGCCGTCGCAGGGTCGGCGCGAGGATAAGCCCGAACAGGGCGGGATCCTGCTGCGCTCGGGCCGACAGCATGGCGCCGTGCACGCTGGCCATGAACATCTCGGCTTCAACTTTGGCTGCCGCGTCGAGCTTCAGGGTACCGACCTGCCTGCCCCGCTCCATCACATTCGTGAGCCAGGACGACAGCACGCGGAAATAGGCGCTCACCTCGAGCGCGACCTCCGGGGGCAAGGCCGGCAGCTCGCTGGCGAGCAGCGCGCAGACGCAGAAGGGCTGCGACGCATCGGTGATGCACTGCTCCCAGTTGCCGGCGAACAGTTCGAGGGCCGTCAGCTCGTCCGGGGCATTGGCAGCCAATTCACCGAGGCCCGCTTCAGCCGCCTCGCGGTATTGGCGCACGAGAATGCGAACGAGGTCCACCTTGCCGGGGAAATGGTGGTGGATGCTGGCCTTGCGGATGCCCACCACGTTGGAGATGTCGGCATAGCTGAAACCGTTATAGCCGCCGGCGATGATGAAACTGCGCGCGGAAGCAAGAATTGCGTCGGACGTGGTCGCTAGCGTGGTCATTCGGCTGGTCTACCTTTCGGTAGGTTGGCGGACAAGGCGGACTGGCCAGGGATTGACAATCCCGTTGCCTACCTTCTAGTAGGTAGATAACCTTGGAGACGAATGATGACAAGCCTTGCCCCCGTGCAAACCCCCGCACCGACGACTGGCAGCACGCTGACCGGCTGGCTCAGGACCTACTATTTCCTGCGTGCGGCAGTGTCTGTTGCGTGGATCGCGCTGGCGCTGCTGGTCGGTCGCGCCGACGCGACCGCGGCGGCCATCCTCCTCATCGCCTATCCAGCCTGGGACGCGATCGCAAACTATCTCGATGCACGCAAGAATGGTGGGCTGCGCTCGAACATGAGCCAGGCGGTGAACCTCGCCATCAGCGCGATGACCACGCTGGCCGTCGCTGTCGCGCTCGGCATCGGCATGGGAGCGGTGTTTGCCGTGTTCGGCGCCTGGGCCGCACTTTCGGGACTGTTGCAGCTGATCACCGCGATCCGCCGCTGGAAATCGGCGGGGGCACAGTGGGTGATGGTGCTCAGCGGCGCCCAATCGGCCTTGGCCGGCGGCTATTTCGTCGTGCTTGCCATGGCAGGAACGGCACCAGGAATCGCGGCGATCGCCCCCTACGTGGCGTTCGGAGCGTTCTACTTTCTCGTCTCGGCCATATGGCTCAGCGTGCGAATTGCCCGCAGCGGGGCAGCGACTGCGCGCTGACGCCTGCACGTTATCGCGCTCGCTTACGGCCGGTTAAGGCAGGCCACCTACCCTCTCGCCGAACCAACCGTGGACCGCGGGAGACGAACATGGTCGCTGGCATGCCTGCCGCTGCAATGCGCTCGGAGGACGAGCGGCTCGAAAAGCTCGCCGAATTCGACATTCTCGACACCCCGAACGAGGAGTCGTTCGACCGCGTGGCACGGCTGATCAGCCAGATCTTCGGGGTCGAGATCGGCATCGTTTCGATGATCGACGGGCATCGGCAGTGGTACAAGGCGATCGAAGGCCTGGCGTCGCGCGAGACAACCCTGTCGGAGACGTTCTGCCGCTACACCATGCAGGGCGAGACCGCCCTCGTAGTGCCCGACGCAACGCTCGACCAGCGGTTTTCCGACAACCCGATGGTCACCGGTGGCCCGGGCGTTCGTTTCTATGCCGGCGTGCCACTGCGCACCCGCGAGGGCCACAACCTGGGGACGCTCTGCGCCATTGATTCCAGGCCCCGGGACTTCGGCCAGAAGGACGTCGCCATCCTCGAGGACCTGGCGCGCGTGGTGATGCGCGACCTCGAACTCTCCAAGCAGCTGGCGGTGGACGAACTGACCGGCGCGCTCGCACGAGGTGCGTTCAAAGCCGAGGCGCGGCGGCACATCGCGCTGGCGCGCCGCAAGGACGAGTTCGCGACCGTGCTGACCTTCGACCTCGACCACTTCAAGTCGATCAACGACACCCAGGGCCATGGCATCGGCGACGATGTCCTGACGGCCTGCGTAAGCGCATGCCGCAAGCACCTGCGCAGTTCCGATTTCTTGGGCCGGCTGGGTGGCGAAGAGTTCGCGATCCTGCTGCCCAACACCAATCTCGACGGTGGCGCCGAGGTTGCCGGCAAGCTGCGCGAGGCAATCGCCGCCCTCACTGCTGACTTCGGCTTCAATGTTTCAGCCAGTTTTGGCGTAGCGACGCGCCAGGGCAAGCACGACGACATCGAGGCCATGCTCGAGCGTGCCGACCAGGCGATGTATGCCGCCAAGCGTGCCGGCCGGAACCAGGTAATGACCGAAGCCCGGCCCACCGCCGTACCGACGACCACGCGGCGCCGGGTGCTTAAATCCGGCAAGATCAGGCTGCCGGACAATCGCGGCCTGATGGACTGCACCGTCCGCTCGATCGGCGAGGATGGCGCGACGCTGAGCGTTTCGAGCCCGGTCGGGATCCCCAACGAGTTTGTGTTGGCCATTCCCGGCGACCGCATGGAGAAGCCGTGCACCGTGGCAGGCCGGTCCGAGCACGCGATCGAGGTGCGCTTCCGTTCGCTCTAGCGGAAACGATTGCGGTAGTCGCGCGGGGTCATGCCGCGCAGGGCGCGGAACTGCCGGTTGAAGTTGGCGAGGGACGCGTAGCCGACGGCATCGGCGATGTGCTGGATCGGCTGGTCGGTGGACGACAGCCGCGAGCAGGCGTCGCCGATGCGGAGCCCCGTGACATAGGCGCCGATGCTGACCTGCGTGTGCTTGAGGAAGAGCCGGTGGAGACCGGAGACGCTGAGCGCCGCGATTTCGGCGAGCGCAGGCAGCGCTACGGGCTCGGCATAGTGCTCGTGGAGGTGCGTGAGCACCCGATCGAGCCGCGAGCGGCTGCCGTCGGCGGGGCGCGGCGCGATGCTGGAGAGCGGCTGAGCGGTGGCATCTTCGCTGAGGCGGGCGAGGATGGCGACAAGGCCGAGCAGCCGCTGCATTGGCGGCAGATCGAAAATGGCGCGGTACTGATCGAGCAAGGCGAGCCCGGTCTCGGGCGCAAAGCTGAGGCCGGTGGCGGAGCGCGCGATCAGGTCGCGAACCGGACGAAGCTCGACCGAACCGGCGATCAGCGCCTCGATCCACTCCTGCCGGAACCACAGGACAAGCGCGACATGCGGCTCGGCTGGATCGAGCTTTTCGCGCGACGCCCAGGTGTGCGGCAGGTTGGCCCCGACGAGGACGAGATCGCCGTGGCCGTAGCTGCCGACGTGATCGCCGATGAAACGCTGACCGACCGAGTTGAGCGTGAGGGTGAGTTCGAGCTCGGGGTGGTGGTGCCACTGGAACGGGATGGCGTCGTCGAGCCGCCGGTTGAGCATGCTCCAAGAGGCTTCCGGGGATACCTGCAGATGTTCGCGATAGGCCCTCATCTCGCGCCCTGACACACACTGACGCCAGAATAGTATCAGTATTGGCCGAGGCAGGACAACATGCCCTGCCCCGGCCGCCCTATGTTGATCCTACCCGAGCGAGGGGAGAGACAGATGGGAGAGAGTTATGAGCATGGCCGCGACCGCCACCATGGCGACGCCGATGAAGCGCGACAGTCACCCCACTACGGCGGCGACGACGCAGCTAAAGGACATCAAGAAGACCTTGCCGCTGCGCGTTTTGTCGAAGGACGACTGGCAGCACTGGATTACCAAGGGCTACGTGATTGTCCGTCAGGCGGTGCCTGCGGCCAATGTCGAGCGGCTTGTGGATCTGCTCTGGCGTTTTGACGAGAAGGACCCGAACGACGCTTCGACCTGGTACGCGCCGCAACGGCGAGACCACATCATGAAGGAGCTCAACGGCACCGGCATGCTGGAAATCTACAATCACCAGTATCTGTGGGACAACCGGATGGAGCAGCGCATCTACGACGCGTTCGTCGACATCTGGGACCGCGAGGACCTGTGGGTGACGATCGACCGGGCCAACCTCAACCCGCCCAAGAAGGTGAAGGGCAGCCCCGACGGTTTCGTCCATTGGGACGTGGATACCTCGATCCAGCCGCCGCCGATCGGCGTACAGGCGGTGCTGAGCTTGAAAAAGCAGGACGGCGATGTCGGTGGCTTCCAGTCGGTGCCGTACCTCTTCGAGCATTTCGACGAGTGGGTGAAGACCCAGCCGGGAGATCGCGACCCGATGCATCCGGATATGACCGGGCTGTCGCGCGTGAACGTCGACCTCGAGCCGGGCGACCTGATGATTTTCAACTCGCTCTTGGCGCATGGCGTCCGGCCGAACCACTCGGACAACCGCGTCCGCATGGCGCAGTATATCTCGATGCACCCGGCCGAGTTCGACAACGAGGAAGAGCGGACCGAGCGGGTGCGGCTCTGGCGGGAACTGGATTCGCCCAAGCGCGACGCCTTCCCCGGCGATCCGCGCGAGTGGGAAAAGCACAATGCCGAGACGGCGAAGCTGACGCCGCTGGGCGAGAAGCTGCTGGGGTTGGTGCGGTGGTGAGGTAGCCACCATCGGCCACGCAGGCGAAGTCTCGCACTAGAGGCAGAATTAAGCACCAGGTCATTCCCGAGAAAGCGGGAACCTCTGTTTGCGGTGCGTGCTGCCCAAACGGAGGTCCCCGCTTTCGCGGGGATGACACCGCGCGTGAGACTTCTCCCGGTGCGCTACCGCCGCATCTCGTGATGGGCCCCGGCCTGCGCCGGGGTGACCCGGTGGGTGGGGCGCGATCCAGCCCCTACCCCCGATACCCCGCCAACACCCCCATGACCCGCTCGTGCACCGGCACATCCGGTGCGGGCGGGTCGAAGCGCTTGCCGGTGATGCGTTCGTAGGCCTCGACATAGGTGAGCGCCGTCTTCCAGATCAGCTCATCCGGGATTTCGGGGATCGCGTCGGTGTAGGGATCGCAGCGGGCGGCGACCCATTCGCGGATGACGTCCTTGTCGAAGCTTTGCGGCCGCTGCCCGGCGGCGAGGCGCTGCGGATAGGTATCGGCGCGCCAGTATCGGCTCGAATCCGGGGTGTGGATTTCGTCGGCGAGGCGGATGTTGCCGTCCGCGTCGACGCCGAACTCGTACTTCGTGTCGGCGAGGATCAGGCCGCGCTCAGCGGCCAGCGACTGGCCGCGGGCGAAGAGGGCGAGCGCGGTCTCGCTGACCTCGCGCCACTGCGCTTCGGTGAGGAGACCGCGGGCGAGGATTTCCGCCTCCGTCAGTGGCGCATCGTGGGCGCCATCCTCGGCCTTGCTGGTGGGCGTGATGATCGGGGTCGGCAGCGCCTGGTTGTCGGCAAGGCCATCGGGGAAGACCTGGCCGTACATTTCGCGGCGGCCGGCGCGGTACATGGTGAGAATCGAGGTGCTGGTGGTGCCGGCGAGATAGCCGCGGACCACGATCTCGACGGGCAGGATGTTGAGGCGCTGGCCGACGACGATGTTCGGATCGGGATAGTCGAGCACATGGCTCGTGGCGATGTCGGCGGTCTGCTCGAAGGCCCAGCGGGCGATGCCGTTGAGAACCTGCCCCTTGAACGGCACGTGGCACAGCACGCGATCGAAGGCCGAGAGGCGATCGGAGGTGACGAGGATGCGCCGGCCGTCGCTGAGGTCGTAGTTGTCGCGCACCTTGCCGCGATAAAGGCCCGGCAGGCGCGGGTCGATCGCGTCCTTCAGCACCTGGTGGCGGCTCAGCGCGAGCTTGGCTTCGTCGATCATCATGGGGTCTCCGCTGCCGGACGGTAGAGGCTCACTCCACCGTCCGGCAAGCCGGGTGATCAGAACTCTTCGTGCGTGCGCGGGTCGCCGTCGAACAGGCGGCCGTTGGCCTTGTTCAGGGTGGCGATGGCGGCCATGTCGGCATCGTCGAGGACAAAGCCGTCGACGTCGAGGTTCTCGCGACGACGGTCGGCATTGGCCGACTTCGGGATCGGCAGCACGCCGAGCTGGACGTGCCAGCGCAGCACCACCTGCGCCGGGGTGCGGTTGTGCTTTGTCGCGGCGGCGACGATCGGCGCCTCGGTGAGGAGCTTTGTGCCCTTGCCGATCGGCGTCCAGGCTTCGGTGAGGATACCGCGCGCCTTGTCGGCGGCGCGCTGCTCGGCCTGGTTGAAGTAAGGATGGAGCTCGATCTGGTTGACGCTTGGCGCGACTCCGGTTTTCGCGATCAGCTGGTCCAGATGCTCGGGCAGGAAGTTCGAGACGCCGATGGATTTGACGAGGCCACGCTCGCGCGCCTCGATCATGCCTTCCCAGGCTTCGACGAACAGCTGCTGGCTCGGGTTGGGCCAATGGATGAGGTAGAGATCGAGATAGTCGAGGCCGGAACGCAGCAGGGATTCCTCGATGGCCCAGGTGACGTTCGGCTTCTTGTGGTGCCGGCCCGGGAGTTTCGAGGCGACGCGCACCTGTTCGCGCGGCACACCCGACATGCGCACGGCTTTGCCAGTGGCGCCCTCGTTCTCGTAGTTCACCGCGCTGTCGAGCAGGCGATAGCCCTGGCGCAGCGCATCGGCCATGGCTTCGGCGCCTGGGATGCCACGCAGGGCATAGGTGCCCAGCCCGATGGCGGGGAGTGTGGTGCCGTCGTTGAGGGTGTGATCGGGGAGTGTCATGAAGTCTCCTTGATGGGTACGGCGCCAATCGGCTGTCATCCCTGCGAAGGCAGGGATCCAACTCTGAGCTGGCGCGGGCTGTGAAATGGATCCCTGCCTTCGCAGGGATGACACTCCGTGGGTGTGGCGGGAACCGCCTACGTCGCCTTGCCGACGACGGTGGCGGCCATGTCTTCGGCGTTTTCGGGCAGGTCGTCGAAGCTCGAATAGTTCATGGTGTAGAGGCGCGAGTAGAGGCCCTGCTTTTCCATCAGCTGGTCGTGG
>JAESFU010000740.1_pt1 | contig 12105 bp, 13 predicted proteins | sample 9269461 | NCBI WGS metagenome assembly JAESFU01 (sample SAMN14502556, study PRJNA617107) | algae metagenome | isolation source: Stenomitos rutilans HA7619-LM2 and co-occurring heterotrophs from cave walls | place: USA: Waikapalae cave, Hawaii | collected 2009-07-28
TATACAGGGCGCAAGTACACTTGGCGGTTGAGGGCTTAGACGGTTCTCTCACAACTGGTTTCTGCGGGCTACGAGACTATCCTAGAGTCACCACATTTCACTCTTTTTGTCAATGCGTAAGTTCTATTAAAGTTCCAGCTAATAAAAGCCAAAGTGACAATGAATGTAGATGGTACTTTTTCTTAAAAATTAACTCTTAGCAAGCTACTCTAAAATTTTTATAAAGACAGTATATTCAGCTAGTGCTAGACCAATGCTTGTAGCTTCCTGAAGCAAACTGCTTAGCTTTTTCTGGACATCTTCGCCTCACAATGTGTACTCCTCAGAAACCAGTTGAAAATGCATGGATCGGTTTCAATCACCTTGTGTTCGAAAGGCTTTTACTGCTTGCGATCGAGACTAGATCGCCGCACACTCCGCTAACCGATCGAATCTAATCCCCTTAACAAACACACACTCAGCCGCTTGTAGACAAGATTTCTAGCTCCCCCTCAAAATAAAACAGGCGAACTCCAGGTGAGCCAGCGAAACCGCTTTGAATCGCCTTAAAACTCTCCCAACTGACACCAGTTTGGGTAAATCGTTGTTCGGTAGATTTGTCTAGAAGCTGGGTCATCGCGATCGCCCTCTGCTGCCATCGTTTGCCTATAGTCCACCATACAATCAATCTTGCCAGTGAGGCTCTGTGTCCTTGTAAAGGCACAAGATTGTAGGGATGAGCTGCTGATTCTAAGCTGTAAACCAAGGCGTGTGTTTAACCCAAAAAGATTGGGCTAAGAGATGATTACCGATTGAGTAAGCGTGCTACGCCGCTGCCAAGCAGGTAGAAAATGCACACGACAACGACTTGAATCAAATAGGTGGCGAGTAGGGATTGATAAAGTTTGAACGTCCGCTGTTGAAACAGATCGCTCCACAAGTACCATTTGCCCTGGATATAAGCGGCGGTGAAAAGTAGGGCTAAGAGTGGCACACTCCACAAGGGTAATTTGGCAAAACCTGCATAAACGACGATCGCCAGTAACCCAAGTCCCAGTAACCCTTTGATAGCATTCATATGTATGCTCTCCCTAACACTCAATCTGTTTCAATAAAAGGGGCGCAAGTAACGCGATTGATGATGACCGAGCCGCCTTTCAGATATCCTTACTGCGACTGGTTGGTGCTGAAGGCGGTGGTTTCATCACAGCTAAGCGCTCTCATGGCACGACTTTAACTTGAGTGCCTAAGCTAACCTGCGAAAAGAGGTCTTTCAAGTCGCGGTCATGCATATGAATACAACCGTGAGAAGCCGCTTTGCCTACGGTACGAGTATCTAACGTACCGTGAAAGCCAATCCAATTTGTGCCGTTTGTCCAGAAGCCAATCCAGTATCCCCGCAGTGGGTTCTTGGGATCATCCGCAGCAATCCGCTCATTGGTGAATGGACTAATCCAGACAGGATTTCGCTTCATTTGCATGACACGAAAGGTGCCAACAGGGGTTTCCCAACCTTGCCGTCCAGTGCCAATAGGGTAGCGTTTGATCAGCATATTGCCCTGGTAAAGAATGGCTTGGCGACGATTAAGGTGAATTTCGAGGCGGATAGCGCTCGTGCTTGCAAGCACGTTTGCTTGGGTTTGATCGCCTGCCGTGCTTAACGTACTGGCAGTTAGGGTCGAATGGGCGATCGGCAGTCCCAGCAATACGCCTGTACAGCTTGCGATTGCGGCTACATGTGCGATCCAACCGAAGATTGTACGGTGTGGAGGAATTCTGTGCATAAGCATAGCTCCAGGTTCTGACGGTGTATCAGACGTTTGTGAAGAGAAACGCCCGTTCACAACGTACCCAATTTCCACCCTAAGAGAGATGACGATTCAAAGATGTTTAGCCAAGACATTGTGAAGCAGACGGACGATCGCATTTTGCCCTGCCAGTAATCCGCTAAAAGACGGTTGTACAATAGAGCGGTTGTGCTGTGCGACACGAACCTTGATTGAGCGTTATACCCTGCCCGCGATGGGCACTTTGTGGACAGATACATACAAGCTAAAGACCTGGCTGCAAGTGGAAATAGCCGTCTGCGAGGCGCAAGCAGAGTTGGGCATCATTCCGGCTGAAGCGGTGGCAGAGATCAAAGCGAAAGCAAACTTTGATCCCAAGCGCGTGTTAGAAATTGAGGCCGAAGTGCGCCACGACATGATCGCCTTTCTCACCAACGTCAATGAATATGTCGGCGATGCTGGACGCTATATTCATCTTGGCTTGACCAGTTCTGATGTGCTGGATACGGCCCTAGCGTTGCAGCTTGTCGCCAGTTTGGATGTCTTGATGGCGCAGCTAGAGTCGCTCATTCAGGCGATTCGTTACCAGGCACAGCAGCACCGCAGCACGATCATGATTGGTCGATCGCACGGCATTCACGCAGAACCCATTACCTTTGGCTTTAAGCTGGCTGGTTGGTTGGCAGAAGTGTTGCGCCATCGCGATCACCTCTGCCAGCAAAAGCGCCACATTGCGGTCGGCAAAATCTCTGGAGCGGTCGGCACCTACGCCAATATTGACCCCCAAGTTGAAGCGATCGCCTGCCAGAATCTTGGTCTAGAGCCAGATACCGCTTCTACGCAGGTGGTTTCGCGCGATCGACATGCAGCCTTTGTCCAAACGTTGGCACTTTTGGCTGCGTCGATCGAGCGCTTTGCGGTTGAAATTCGTAACCTTCAGCGTACCGATGTTTTAGAGGTTGAAGAATACTTCGCTAAAGGGCAAAAAGGCTCTTCTGCGATGCCGCACAAGCGCAACCCCATTCGATCGGAACGCTTAACTGGGATGGCGCGAGTCGTGCGTAGCCATGCCAGCACGGCATTAGAAAATGTGGCGCTTTGGCATGAACGCGATATCTCTCACAGTGCCTCAGAGCGCGTGATTCTACCCGATGCCTGCATCTTGACCCACTTCATGCTGGTTGAAGCCACTGATCTGGTCAAAAATCTGTTGGTCTATCCCGACAACATGACGCGCAATCTGAACCTTTACGGCGGCGTTGTCTTTAGTCAACGTGTCCTCTTGACGCTAGTTGAGAAAGGCATGAGTCGCGAAGAGGCGTATACGGTTGTTCAATCATGCGCTCACCAAGCCTGGAACAAGCCCAATGGTGATTTTCGCGCGCTAATCAGCCAGGACGATCGCGTGGCGAACCATCTCTCTGCCGAAGAAGTAGAAGGGTGTTTTGACCCGCAGCACCATCTGAAGCACCTTGACCAGGTTTATCAACGTCTGGGCATCTAGCTGATACAACGGCTGTAGAGACGTTACATGTAACGTCCTTACAAAGAGGCTCAACCTTTCTGCTTAAACCGCTCTTTGGCCGCAGCGAAAGATTCGTTCATCGCTTGCTGAATGCGTTGAGGATCTGGTTTCTTGCCACCCATCAAGTCGCCAAAATACACGCAGGCTGCTTCCCCCAGTGCCCATGTGTAAGCGGCGGCCCACGACGCGGCCACCACGCTGCCAAAGCCAGGAATAAATTTGATTAACTCGCGCCCGATCGCCTGCGCCAAAAAACCACCTCCGATCGCGCTGACAACGCCACCTGCCTGCGAAGGAGACAACGTTTGTCCGTAAAGCTGCCCTAAAAGCCCAACAAGCGAAACTTGTAGTGCGGTAAGAACAGGCATCGTAGCAAAAGGTAAGGGCACCGCAGCCAGCGTTGCCGCCATAATGGCAAACGGTAGAATGTAACGCCGACCCGCATCACGATACAAATTGCCAAGCTGCTCTCCAGCGCTATCGTTCAAGAGTTGGTGCATGGCGCGGGCCTCTGCCTCTGGCAAAAGGTCAGCTAGTGCGTTAATGAGTGCTTCTAACCCATAAAAAGTCGGATTATATTCATCTTCTTCAAGCGTGAAGTCAATCACTACAGCGCGATCGTACAACCCCTTAAAGGACTCCTGCACCGCTGCAAAGGAACGGTTGACTGCTTCAACATCGGGTGGATATGCAGGATGATCACTGAGTTCGGCTGGATATAGCTCGTGGAGAGAGGTGACTACCAGCAAGCAGGGAACTGATGGCTGCTGCTGCCGGAGTTCGCTAGCAATCTGCCGCAGCGTATCGATCGCAAAATCGTTCACCTTAACAGTCAGAATGAGAACTCTGGCGCGGCGATTTTCGTTGGGCTGGAGTTCTCTAACAAGCTCCTGGATGATGGTTTCGGTGTCTTGAGAAACGTCACCTAACCCAACCGTATCGGTAAAAATCAGCAGCGGCAGGTCATTTGTTGGATAGCTATAGCGCTGTGTGTGCTGCGTATGGGGTCGAAAACCCTGTCCCACAATATCGGCTGAAACCCCAGTCAGCCCACGCACGATCGAGCTTTTACCTGCCTGTGGTTTGCCCACTAGCCATGCTTCGGTGGTAGGTAATTCTGACCGCACCTGCTCTAAGATTTCGACCACTTTAGCGTCACTAACGCTAAACCACGAGGTGAAGCTCGTCGTCATCCAACGAATCGGCGCAAAGGGCCGCCACCCGCTCAACGATTCGGTAAGGTCTTGCCAAAGTGGGACTGAGAGCTTGCTGCTATCAGCCTTTTCGACGTTTGATGCAACTGAGACCGTTGTCTCCTCTGTTGCTTGAGAAACGTCTGAAGGGTGAGCTTCAGAGGGTTCAGACATGGAGTGCCCGACAGTGAATGGGGTTACACCTTTACAGTAATCTAAACTGCGGTTGGTAATCGCTCAGCCTGAATTACTGCGATGTAAGAGTACGAAAATATTGGTCACTGAGAATTGTTAGATCTCTTCGCAACGATCGCTCGACGAGTTTGCCCCCGGAGACGATTCGTAGAGCGCATCGAGTTGTTCGCGGGCATCTTCCACACTCACCGATCGCATCACCAGCAGTGGCTCATTGATCACGTTGCCAGCCGTATCCAAAAATTCTGGGTGCGGTACTACCCGGAGCCGCGAAGCGCCAGATACTTGCGGGTTGCCCACCGTCCAGTTTTTGGACGTTTGACCTCGTTGCGACTCCATACCCAGCGTCATCATGCTACGGATCAAGTTTCCTACTGCAAGGAAGGCGAGAGTGGTGAACGCGATGATGTAAAGCAGATGTAATAACATAAGGTTTCCTCAGAGTGCGTAGCTTGGATGAGAGCTACAAACGTGTATTTTTATGAATGCTTAAAATGACGGACAACTCAAAACTCGATTACCAGAGAAACTTAATTGCTAGAGAGACATAAGCCAGAAACAGACCCTTCACGCCGCTCGAATTACCTGATAAATCGTAATGCTGATCGGCAGCGATCAGGATGCTCAACTAGTGCGTTCAACTCTACAGTCCATTCACATTTTTTTGGCTAGCCTCCTGCATTCTGAAGCGTACCGCGACTTGCCAGCACTCTGCGACTAGATCATGCCAGGGTTTCATGACAGATGTTTCAATGCCAACTTGACCATTCATCGCTTTGAACAGCAGTTGCGCGGTGCTCACCTCTTGTTGTGCGACCGCCACCCGCGCTAACAGATCTGCTCGCTTCTCTGCACTCAAAAACAGGAGTGGTTCCGTCTCTAGAAGCAAGCGCGATCGCTGAAACCAATACTGAAAGTCTTCTAGCAGCGGTTCCAGAATTGATCGCAGCAGGGTTGAATCAGATGGGTCTGAATTAAACATCACTCAAATTATCGCTATGTCCACCTTTCTTATTTTAGCGTTTTCTCAGGTTCGTAAACCTTCTTTACATATCTTTAAGTAATGCAAGATCGCTATGAGCTGTTATCAATTACTTATGCACATGACTTGCAGTAAGGGTTCCAGCCCCTAGCCTTGTTTGTGAGGACGGGCGCGGTAAGGCTGATACCGTAAGGTTTCTGAGCTTAATTGATGACGCGCCCTAGCACCAAAGTGCCACCAGTAAGATAGAGACAGGGCACTCACCCGTGCTGGCCTCTGACCTGTGCTGGACTTGATGTGACGAACAGTAGGCTAAGACTTTAGACTGAGAAGGTCGAGCGTTGTCGTTCTGTAACGGTTGCTTTTGGTTCCCAGTGCGATCGGCACAGCTTGAAGTTCATCATCCGCTGTTCACTAGACTCTCGTCCACTGTTTTGACCTTAATTAATGTCATCCTCCATGTCTGCTTCCGAATCTCACCCTGATCAACCAGAAAAGATCCATTTGCCACGCACCAGCGAATCTGAACCTCTCAAGAAGATTCGCCACACGATGTCGCATGTCATGGCAATGGCCGTACAAAAGCTGTTTCCCAAAGCACAGGTGACGATCGGCCCCTGGATTGAAACTGGCTTCTACTACGATTTCGACAGCCCAGAGCCGTTCACTGAAAAAGATCTGAAGTCGATCAAGAAAGAGATGACCAGGATCATCAATCGCAAGCTGCCAGTCATTCGTGAAGAGGTGAGCCGAGAAGACGCCAAACAGCGCATTCAGGCAGCGAATGAACCCTATAAGCTGGAGATTTTGGATGGGTTAGAGGAGCCGATCACGCTGTATCACCTGGGCGACCAGTGGTGGGACTTGTGCGCAGGCCCCCACGTCGAGAATACGGCGGAGCTGGACTCAGACGCATTTGAGTTAGAAAGTGTGGCGGGTGCCTACTGGCGTGGCGATGAAACCAAAGCCCAACTCCAGCGCATTTACGGCACGGCCTGGGAAACCCCTGCCCAGTTGGCAGAATATAAGCGCCGCAAAGAAGAAGCGCTGAAGCGTGATCACCGGAAGTTAGGTAAAGAACTGGGTCTCTTCGTCTTTTCGGATCTGGTTGGCCCTGGGTTACCACTTTGGACACCGAAAGGCACCGTGTTGCGATCGACCCTGCAAGAGTTTCTACAGAAAGAACAACTCAAACGGGGTTACCTTCCCGTCGTCACTCCCAATATCTCTCGTGTCGATCTGTTCAAAACCTCCGGACACTGGCAGAAATATAAGGAAGACATGTTTCCGCTCATGGCAGAAGATGAGGAAGCAGCAGCGTTAGAGCAAGGCTTTGTACTGAAGCCAATGAACTGCCCCTTCCACATTCAAATCTACAAGAGTGAGCTGCGATCATATCGAGACTTGCCCATGCGGCTGGCTGAGTTTGGTACGGTCTACCGCTATGAGCAGTCGGGTGAGCTGGGTGGCCTAACGCGGGTGCGCGGCTTTACACAGGACGATGCTCATTTATTTGTCACCCCAGAGCAGCTTGAGGACGAATTTCTCAAAGTCGTGGATCTGATCCAATCCGTCTTTCGGGCGCTGCAACTTGGCAATGCGTTTCGAGCGCGGCTCAGCTTTCGTGACCCTGATTCTGATAAGTACATTGGGTCTGATGAAGCGTGGGATAAGGCTCAAAGCGCTATTCGGCATGCTGTTGAAAAGATCGGCATGGAGCACTTTGAGGGGATTGGGGAGGCGGCGTTTTACGGCCCTAAACTCGACTTCATATTTAACGATGCGCTCGATCGGGAGTGGCAGTTGGGTACAGTGCAGGTTGATTACAACTTACCCGAACGCTTTGACCTGGAATATGTCGCAGAAGATGGTACTCGCAAGCGTCCTGTGATGATCCATCGTGCACCGTTTGGCTCACTCGAACGGCTCATCGGCATTTTGATCGAAGAGTATGCGGGAGATTTTCCAGTCTGGCTGGCTCCCATTCAAGTGCGATTGCTGGCAGTCAGTGAAGAACAGCTTCCGTTTGCCAGGCAGGTTGTCAGTCAAATGCTGGCAGTCGGCATTCGTGCAGAGGTAGATACCAGCGGCGATCGCCTCGGCAAACTCATTCGCAACGCTGAAAAAGAGAAAATCCCGGTGATGGCAGTGGTGGGTGCTAAAGAAGTGGAAGCGAATGCGTTGAGCATCCGTACCCGCACGTCTGGCGAACTGGGAGCGATCGCGGTCAGCGACGTGTTGGAGCGTCTGAAAGCGGCGAATGAGAACCATACTAATTTTTAAGCGCAAAGCAGATCTTTATGGCCTCGATCGCACATCACTTTTTGAGCATGGCCTATAACAATGCCTGGGCAAACTACCGTTTGCTAAAAGCTTGTAGCAGCCTGAGTCAGCCTGAGTTTTTGGCGACGAGAACGGGCTTTTTCCCTTCTATCAAAGCAACACTGAATCATATTCTGACGGTTGATTGGTACTACGTTGATGCACTAGAGCGCCATAGTAACGGTCAACCGCCTCACTCTGAAGCATGGACATTCTTTGAACCTGAAGAGCCATTTGATACGTGTCTAAAGCTTCAAAAAGCACAACGCGATGTTGATCAACGGCTTATTCTACTGTGTGAATTGCTCACAGATGAAAGCGTTGAGCAGTCGGTCATCATTCCACGATCGCAGGGCATGCAAAACGAGACGCTTTCACGCTTATTAGCTCACCTATTTCAGCATCAAATTCATCACCGTGGACAGGCTCATGCGATGCTAGCTGGAACGTCGATCGATCCTCCACAACTCGATGAATTCTTTTGCGCTCATGAAGCAGACTTACGCAAAGATGATTTTGATCAACTGGGCTTTTCTGAGTCAGAAATTTGGGACAGAGATGTCAGCACGGCCCATGCAAGAGCAGATAAAATATCATAAGCGAAGCCCGCTTCTCAGCATGAGCTTAGAGACGATCGTTTCAGGAATGTTTGTTTTTAGGAAAATGGCTGAGGAGATACCAGAACACAGCGATATTAATGATAAAAACGATGACTTTAACCAGTGTGATGCCGTGAATTAACTCATAGATTTCGGGTGGAATGCTGATGCCAACCAGAAACAAGACCAGCACATGCGCCCATCGCTTTTCATACCACAAACCAATGCCCTCGATCGCGGTTAAAAGGGCATAGATGCCTGCACCAATACCGCTAAATCTTAAAGTCCTTGGATTAAGGTTCAAAACTTCATCCAGGAGCCAGTCAATGAGCTTTGTTTTGCCTTCAATAGTGTATGCATCAGCAAAGTTTGCCAATGTGTCACGATTTTGTAGGGCTAACAGCAACGCGATCGACGTCACAGCGAGGAAGGACGCGACGAATAATTTATAAACTACGATCGCCAACAGACCGATCGGCCGTTTGTTTAACATTGCTGTTTGCTTTTATTAAAAAATCGCTGCTTCAATCAAGGACAGATTAGCTGTAAAGATGCTCAGTAGACAGGAGGCCTTGCACACATATTCTATGGCACCGTTTGTGGTGTTTGATCAGGAAACCGTTGTTTTGTGCTTTGCTCAATTAAACGAGGCGGCGCTGCCTGACGGTAAGCACCGCAATAGTGCAAGGTGAGAACTGCCTTAAACGCCCAATGATTGCGCGGCACATCCGTAAATGGATTGGGTAACGTTTCAGCTCGGTTTTGGACGCAGGCATCCAGTAGCGGTTGAGGGGCGGGTGTTGTTTCAGCTTGAGCTGTGATTTGCACCGACCCATAAGACTGCGACGCGATCGCTGTGAGGGGCGCTGCAAACGAGGCGATCGTTAACAGACCCACCGTTATGCAACGCTTAAAGGGTATAAGGGCGCAAGATTTTAATTGGTTTTTCATTTCAAGTGGTATTTCGTCGGCAGAGTTGTATCTTGCGATGCTACTGCCAGTGTACTCAATACGTCCTTGCCACACTACTGCACGACCCCGTCGCCTTCAAGGATTAAAGCCTACGGTCATCGTAGGACGCTAATAAAACGAAGGTAAGCTTCGTTTTGCAGCCAATCTTCTCGATCGTGGTGAATCGCTTTAGCGACTGGTTGTTCAACGCCAACCACGTTATGGTTGGGATGCGTGGAAAGATGAGTGGACAGGATTTCATACGCCTCGTTGACTGACTGAAAGCGTTCTGTCGCAGTGGGTGTTTCTGGATTGAGGTCGGGGTGATACAGCCTTGCCAAGCGTCGATAAGCCGCTTTTACCTCATCCAGTGTCGGCGATCGGCTCACTTGCAAAATGGTGCAACACTCCTTTAACTTTGCCCAATGTGCTCCTTGAACCATAAAACCCTCTACTAGTGAATGCGGAACATCATGTGCATCTGGTAACGCCAAAAACATACAATCTCCAAACCAGAAGAGTCTGTTTGAAACGAAACCGTTTTCTGTAACTATTTTGTCCGTGTATATACTGAAAGCATTTTACACTTCAGTATAAAGTAATGAACTCGTAAGCCCAGTGAATCTACCGTTCGACTGAGCCTTATACTGAATTTGATCTATAGCGACACTAACGCGTGCAACAAGCCTTGTTACACACAGCCATTTGAATGGCTTTGCCCTACTTAAACTGCCTAAATTACCTGATAGAATAGGAAAACTGGCTAAGGCATTGACTATGCTCAAGAGATAGGGAATAGTTAAAACTTAGTAAGGCTCAGTAGCTCAGTTGGTTAGAGCAGGGGACTCATAAGCCCAAGGTCACAGGTTCAAATCCCGTCTGAGCCATCGTTTCAGAAAAGCAAACTGCAAAATGAAGTTTCTTTTGGCAGTTTGGCTCTTTTCCTCAATTTTGGGGTAAAACCCAAGGTCTATATCTGTAACGCCCTACCAGTGGGTTTTAGATTCGTGACAACTTAAAAATCAGGTACGACGAGGTTTCGCTTCACAGAGGCGTAATGTTTGTAGATGACCTCTGGTGAATTGCCCACGAGATAGGCAACGTCTTTAGGGTCTAAACCAGCCTCCAGAGCCAGTGTGATGAAAGTATGACGGGTGTTCTTAAGCGGTAGGTACTCCTTCACCTGATGCTCTGCTACGAGAGCCTTGACTACAACTGACCAGCCGCGCTTGACCAGGTTGTGCGTGTCGATCGCTTTGCCCGACGGCGAGGGGAAAACGAACCCGTCTGACCGGGGTTTCGAGCGTAGCAAGCCTGACAAGCGCTCATTGCAAGGGAACTCCCGCACTGAATGCGTCTTTGTTTCGCCCTGGATGTTGGTATCGCTGGGCATGGCGGCTTCAAACCGAATCGATGAGCAATCGTGAGCGATGTGGCTCCACTGCAACGCTCGCGCTTCCTCTAACCGACAGCCAGTAAGAAACAGCAGCCGGATAAACCCTGTGTAGTAGGAATGATGAATGGTGGTAGGTGTAGGGCTGTAGGTGTCAAGCTCGAAAGCTTTGATAATGGCATCACGTTCGATCGCCGTGAAGGAACGGCGATCGCCCCTGGCTTTCTTGCGAAAGTCACGGATGAGAGGGGCAAATGGATCGGTGGTGATGTAGCCCGACCGCATTGACCAGCTACAGCAGGCTGAGAACTGCTGCAAGGTGCGTCTGACCACTTCGGTAGAGTAGCGCTGAGTCAGCCAATCCCTGACAGCTACAGCGCTGGGCAAATCAGGCATCAGGCACAAGCGCTTGGCAATTTTGCCGTAGTCCCGCTGAATCGTCGATGGCGATAGCTGCCTCGCTTGAAATTCAGTGTACTTAAGCCAAAGTTGCAACATCTCATCTGAACCAATCTCCCGCCGCGCCATGCGTCAGAGTCTACAACTAGACGCGCCGCAGGTCAGCGAGTGGCACGGTTTGAGTGACGAGCCATTGACTGTGTTTCACTGTTGCTGAGTCACCATTGACGGCGATCACCTCAAGTTTTTTGGTGCCACAGACCCGTTCAAGCGTGGAAGACTCGCCACGATAACGGACGCGATCGCCAATTCGGACTGACAGGTGCTGATCACTTTCACCTGATTCATCAGTTTCATCTGACAAAACGCGTTTGTCAGATGACTTGTCAGACGACCAAACGATTACGGGGCTTGAGTTTGGGGGTTCATCTGACAGATTTAGAGTTTTCTGACTAGCCTCCTCAAAGTGATCATTTCGCTCAAAGTGATCATCCTTAGTGTGCGTAGGATGATCACTTTGGCTCAATTGATCACCTTGATCACTAGAAAGAGAGGAAATATTTTTTGTCAGATAAGTACTTCTAGCGTCGTCCCCGCGAGACATAGCGTCATCAGACAAGTCATCTGACAGTCTGATGAAATCAGATGAGCGTGTATAGAGTTAATTTGACATCTTCATAATTAAAATTAAGGGAGCCGTAACCCTTTAATCCAATGACGATGAGCTATTCGAGCAGTCTGACTGACGCAGAATGGGAAATTTTTGAACCTCTGTTGCTT
>JAESFU010000741.1_pt1 | contig 12090 bp, 9 predicted proteins | sample 9269461 | NCBI WGS metagenome assembly JAESFU01 (sample SAMN14502556, study PRJNA617107) | algae metagenome | isolation source: Stenomitos rutilans HA7619-LM2 and co-occurring heterotrophs from cave walls | place: USA: Waikapalae cave, Hawaii | collected 2009-07-28
ACAAATGGGTAGAGGTTGTCATGATTTTGGGTGGTTGTGTGGTAACTCCAGCCTCTCATGACTCTCTACCCTCTTCACCAATTTCCTCGTGTTTATTGGGTTTCACCTACTTCTGTCAGGCAACCAGGGTTGAAACGCCAGATTAGTATAGCAATGGCTGAGGCAACAGCGATCAAGCGTGCAGCGTTAAGCGTTGAAAGCACCTATTAAAGCTGCGTAGTCGTCTTTAAAGCGGTCAGCTTTCAGCTTTCAACCCATCTAGCATCCTCAGTTTCATTGCGTCCGATTGCTTACAACCTTGATTGAGCAGTTAGCAACTAGAAGTCAGTTGGTTAAGCCACTGCTGACTCCTGGCTCCTAGATTCTGATTCCTAACTCCTGACTCCTGACCTCTGACCCCTCCCCTACCTTCTGCATGGCTAGTAGTTGGCTTCTGTCACTTTCAGAGCTACTTCTAGCCGCTTACGCTCTGTCACATCCTTCGTACTGAAAAGAACCGCATCGATATGTTCAATAGAGCCTTGGATCGGGCTAAGGGTGTATTCATAGTCACGTACCCCATAGAGGGGCGTTGTGAAACTAATGTCACTGGTGATCGCCCGCCCAGTCATAAATACAGTCTCAAACTGCATAGAAAGTTGTGCTTTTAGATCCAGTGGTAAATCAAAGGCTTGAATGGTTTGTTGAAGCGCGCAACGCGGCTCTAGACCCAGCGATCGAGCGCCGAGAGGATTGATGTAAAGCAGCCGCTGGGCGCGATCGCAGACAAAAACAGGGTCTGGCATCATCGCCAAAATGCGCGCCTGCAAACTTGGGAGGGATTCTAACTGAGCGGTCAATTGCAGCCGACCAGATGCCGTGTCCCGCGATGAGGTATTCCCATCCTGGCTGATACGCATGAGGTCGATCGTCTTTTGTGAGACGAAATCAGCCTTCGTCTCATTCAGTGTTGTGGAGAGCAAGGCTCTGAGTGAGTGACCAAACTGCTCCAGTAATTCCAGTCGGTACAGAGTGCTGCTGTCTGTAAGCGTAGATTGCTGTAGGTTCGTCAGCCGCTCTGAAAGGATTGTGACGTTGTCTTCAACCTGCTGGAGCTGCTGTTGGAGCATCTCAATGGTGACCGATACTTTTGCGGGTAAGGCTAACCCAAACGACTGTGCCAAGGCTTCAGCAACAACCGTCGTCCGATCTCTTCCTGTTGCTCTTGCCTGGGCTTCGATCACCTGCGCTAACGGGGCTGGAAAGCGGAACGTCATTGATTTGCTGGTCATTAGCAATCTGCGGAGAAAGTGTACTCGATTAATGGATCTGAATTCAGAGTCTTGCTTGTGGTTCGCGAACGAGGCTACTTGAGCGATCGTGCAGTCGTTTAGGGAACTGTTAGCAACTGATCGTCATCACTACAAGCAACGCCGTCATACATGTATTCAGATTAGGAGATGTTCAGATAAGAAAGCATACGTAAATTCACTCAACTTCAACTAGAAAACCGCGCAAATTTATCAGCATAATTGCTGAGATTTTTAGCAGTGTACTTTAGATAAACACGTATCACGCACGCCTTCAGGCTGACTTACCGAAGCTTTATCAGGATTGAGTGCACTATAAACACAAGATTGGCTCTCTCGGTGCATTCTACAGATGCCGCGTCTCTGAAAGCCGAGGAGTTGTAAGCAGCCCCAATGCCAGTCGTGCTGTACCGTAGGCTGCCTCTGGCTGCTGTGATCGCTCGACTCGCACACCTAGATGGCGCGATCGTAGGGCAGTCCAGGCCGCATTCTCAGCCCCGCCACCTGCTGTAAATATTTGCGTTAAGGGTGTGGCACCCAGCGTTTGCAACAATCTGTATCCTTCAGCCTCAATCCGCGACATGCTCTCCAGTAAGCCATGCAGGAAGGCAACCGGATCGGATGGTCGCGGCTCTAACCGTGGCAATAAGTGTGGATTATTTGTGGGAAAGCGTTCTCCAGGCTGTAGCAGCGGATAGTAATCTAAAGGGCTGGCTTGCTCCGTAGGAATACGATCGCTCAACGTTGCCAACTCTGATGGCGTAAAAAATTGCTGTAAGACAGCACCACCCGTGTTAGAAGCACCACCCACTAGCCAGCGATCGCCCAATCGATGGCTGTAAATGCCATAGGCATTGTTTTCGACCCGTGTGCGGCTCAGTAACTTCAGCACCAAGGTTGATCCAAGGGACGTGACAGCATCGCCTGGTTCCGTTGCGCCACTGGCTAAAAATGCTGCAATGCTATCGGTGGTACCTGCGCATACACGGCAATGAGAAGGGATATTAAGGTGCGCCGCAACCTCTGGCTGCACGGGGCCAATCGGCGTTCCGGGTGCGATGACTTGAGGCAGTAAGGGCGCGATCGCCAAACTTGTCAGCCAGTCTGGGTAGCTTAATTGCACCACGTCGTAGCCCAACTTCAAGCTGTTGTGGTAATCGCTTACGCCAAGCCGACCGTGCAGCAGAAAGCCCAACCAATCGGCTTGATGCATCAGGTAACGTGCTTGTGTAAAAGCTGGCTGTTCACTCCACCACAGCAGTTTGACCAAACTAGAGGTGGCGCTCAGCACGGTGTGTTGCCCAGGGGCGTTGTGGTATCGCTCCTGGGCAAACAACTGCCGCAAACCCTCTACGGCTGAGGCCGCGCGCGCATCATTATAAAGAAGCGGCGGTAGCACCGGGTTGCCTATAGCATCACAGAGCAACACGGTTGCAGATGTGCCATTGACCGCGATCGCGGCAAGCTCTCGCCGCTGTGGAGACTCAATGCCACGGAGCAGTGAAAATAACGTTTCCTGCCAGCAGTCGGGCAGAGCCGCTTCTAAAACTGTGCCGAACGTGCGGCTAGACTGATGACAAAGGATGCCCTTAGCATCCACAACGGCAATCCGTGCGCCTGATGTGCCAAAGTCAACGCCAGCATAGAAAGTCATGGGATGGATGCTTACTCTACAAAGGCATTCTTAACAACGATTTTACTGTCCTCTACTGTGCGCGATCGCGCGGCAAGGAATCGGGCTGTTTGAAGTGGTCATTTGACTGAGGTTGCCGCTCCTGATTCACTTTCAACAAGTTCTCATTGAGGGACGATCGCTGCTGCGCCAAGCGCCGAATTTCTTGCTCCAGTCTGGCATTACCAGCATTGAAAAAGTCCTGTGCCCCGGATGGCACTAGATCTCGCGCAAATTGCTGTTGTTGCAGCGGCGTGAGGCGATTGATCTGCGGTACAGACTGTGCCAGAGCCGCACTTACAGCTGCCAAAGTCAGCAGCGGTGCTGTTACGAGCGCTATGGAAAAAGTATAAATCGCACGGTTCATCTGAATTCACCGCTTGAAAACTGCAGGTTGCTTTACAGTAGCTGGTATCACCTTCTCGCGCCTTCCTCCTGTTGGATTGACTTTGATCCTGTTAGAGAGGGATGGGATTAGCTTCGTGCGAAAAAGAGGATTGGACAACAGACGCAAAGCAAGGAAGCTATTCTTTTAGCCCGATCGCCTGCGATAGCGAAGTAAGTCCCCGATCGTCCATTTTTTGCACCAAGCCCTCCAGAATGCGGCGCACCATACGAGGCCCTTCGTAAATCCATCCCGTGTAGACCTGCACCAGACTGGCTCCCGCCGTGATCTTTTCCCACGCATCGTCTGACGTGAACACACCTCCGACACCAATAATCGGTAGCTTGCCCCGCGTTTCCTGGTAAATAAAGCGGATCACCTCGGTCGATCGCTGCCGCACCGGGGCCCCACTAATTCCACCTGCCTCTTCCTGCACAGCTTTGCCTGTCGCCGCAATAACCTGCGTCTTTAAACCATCCCGCTGAATGGTCGTATTTGTCGCAATAATGCCAGCCAGTCTATATTTCTGAGCAACTTCCAAAACAGCCATGATCCCATCCCATTCTAAGTCCGGTGCAATCTTGATGAGCAATGGCTTCTGTTCTGTATTGTCTTGCTGAAGGGTCGCCAAAATTGGCTCAAGCTGGTCGGCAGCTTGGAGCGATCGTAAACCTGGAGTATTGGGCGAACTGACATTTACTACAAAATAATCGCCCCAGTCCTTCAGTAATCGAAAACTGCCCAAATAATCATCGGCGGCTTTCTCTAGCGGCGTGCTTTTCGATTTGCCTAAGTTGATGCCGAGTGGAAAGAGCGATCGTAACGTCAGGACTCCTGACTGCTGACTCCTGACTTCTAACTCCTGCCCTCCCCATCGCCCTTGAAACACCGCTGCCATTCTCGCTGCACCTTGATTGTTAAACCCCATGCGGTTGAGAGCCGCGTGATCTAGGGGAAGGCGAAAGAGTCTGGGGAGGGAATTACCCGGTTGGGCGTTGAAGGTCACGGTGCCAAGCTCTGCAAAGCCGAAGCCAAAATGAGGCCAGATACCAGAGGCGACCCCATCTTTGTCAAAACCTGCTGCCAACCCGATCGGATTGCTAAAGTTCAAACCCCACAACGATTGTGAGAGGCGATCGTCAGTTAAACAATAGGCTTTGGCTAGACGCGCTTGCAGCCAGCGAACAGACGGATGACCGTGCTGTTGATCCAGCCAACCCAGAGCACTGAGCGTTTGCTGATGCAGCCATTCGGGATCTGCCTTCAGCCCAGAAAATAGCACAGGACGAATGATAGACCGATACATCTCCACAGCCGCTTAGATGACATGAACGAGTACACCTTCATCAGCATACCTGGCTCACCCTGCAACAGCTTACAACGGTATGTCAGCCCTTTGTGCTGTGCGATCGCAAGCATTAACATACCTCAAGCGCTGTTGGCGGTTTGCATCTGTGCTTTTGGACGGAACCCTTGAAAACGAACTAGGATGAGTACAACATGGCCCAGGTTCGGCAAATGCTTTCAAGCGGATTGCCCACCTAGTTTCAGTGTCTTTTTTTACCTGAACGTCGGTGTTTAATCTCCGTTTGCATATCGCACACCGCTCCGCTTACATTCGTTGTATTGGCGTATTCATACTGCACTAAATGGTTCAACCAAAAGAGCCAAACGCCAACGATAAACAGTTGGTTGCCCTGGGGCGAGTCCTGCAAATTTTGCGGGAGGAAGAGAATTCTGACGTTCTCATTGATACGACGCTTCATTACTTAGAAACTGAATTTGACTACAGCCTGATCTGGATTGGGCTGTACGATCGCCTCGACCATCGGTTGCATGGTAAGGGAGGCAACACGCCATCTGGTAAAACATCGCTCCTCAAGCAGCGATTTTTGCTCAACCCTGGCGATCTATTCGAGCAGGTAGTCATTCAGCAGCGTCCTCTCGCTGTGCCCGATCTGCGGCAGGAACTACGCGCGGGTGAATGGCGGAAGGCCGCGCAAATGTTTGATGTCCAGGGAACGGTAATTTTCCCGCTCCGCTATAAGGATCGCTGTTTTGGGGTGACGCTGTTAGGCTCAAGCTTGTGGGGCGCATCGCCACGATCGGACGAAAAAGCGCGACTATCAATGGTGCTGGGTGGTCTGGCAACCGCACTCTATCAAATTGAAGCAGAGTGGTTACGGCAGCAAACGAAACGACCCGATCAGCCGCTCTTAGCCCTTTTGACTAAACTGCGATCGCTCACTGGCTTAGGTGCCCGATTGGAAGCCATTGTGGAAGAAACGCACAAATTTGTGCAGCCAACTCGTACCAGCGTGTATTGGTTTGAGCGTGAACGCCGCTATTTTTGGCGACGCATGAGTAATCGTCAAAAGGCAAGCGGCTTTAGTGAGGCAAACCAGCCTGCTTCTGGCATTACCGCACAGGAAGTCAGCAGTTTTTACCAGGCATTGCTGACCGATCAGTTGGTGTCGATCGGAGAAGCCCACAGTTCTCTCAAGGCCGATACCACCAGTCGGCTCATGCAACAAATTCGAGCGCGATCGCTGCTGGCAGCACCCATTTTGTTTCAGAACGAGCTACTCGGCTTTCTGGCGGTTGAAGGGAACGATCCCCGCATTTGGGAAGACGAAGAGAAAAGCTATCTCCGTGGGGCAGCGCAAATTATCGCCTTGATCGCACCACTCGACGAAATGGAAAATACGATCGACCAGATTCAGCGTGATCGCGTCCTCACGGCTGAAATTGCCCATTCCATCTATGGTGAAGACGATTGGAAAGCCACCCTCAAACTCTCTGCTGAACAAGTGTGTAAGCGGTTACGGGCCGATCGCTTTTTGGTGCTGCTCTATGACCCAGAACAGCGCACGTTTGACATCTCCTACCAGAGCCAACCTGCAAACCGTCGTCCTTTGACGACACCGCTAGGCATCCTCAGCGAAGCCGACTGGCAACTCTTAGCCAAAAGCACCGACACCATCAGCATCGAAAATTTGGATGGTGATCTGCGCTTGGTGGCATGGCGCGATCGCCTCATGGAACTGGGCGTGCGATCGCTAATTCTGTGCCATGTGTCTCTCGGTCGCCCCATCGAAGGGCTTGTCATCATTTGCCATGAAAGCCCGCGCACCTGGAGCCGAACGGAGCGTGATCTCGTCCGGGTTGTCAGCCAGCAGCTTGGGTTGATTTTGCACCAGTGGCAACTGCAAAAGCACAATGAGCAACAGCAGAAGGTCAACCAAACCATCCAATGGGGGCTTGCCCTGATGCAGCAGACGCATCAACTGGAGGCACTGCAACAAGCTGCGCTGCAACAAATTGCTCAGGTGCTCCAGGTGCCTTTAGCAACGCTGATTACTTGGTCGCCGGGTGAAGCAAACGGTCGTGTAGTCAGTCCGATCTTTAGCAGCGATCGCTTCGCCATCAATGCCAATGCCATCATTCCAGTCCACGCGGATGCTTTGATCCGATGGGTCGTAGAAAGTGATGGCTTACTGCCCTTAGCGATCGTAGACATCCCCGCCGAAACCCGTCAATGGCTCAGCGGTAGCGCCATCGGTCAAATTTTAGCAATGGCGTTACGAACGGCTCCAGAGCACGAGCCGTTAGGGATTGTGTTGCTTGCAGATGGGAGCGATCGCCAGTGGTCAGAACAACATCTGAGTGCGCTGGGTGCCCTGGTCAGCCAGCTAGCCTGGTCTCACCGCTACCTGACGTTAGCGCAACGGCTTGCATCACAGCACGAAGCCGTAGAGCAGTTAAATTGGTACAAGCACCGTTCCCTCGAAGAATTGCAGCGATCGCTCCTGCCAAACCTGAAACGACTGCAAGACCTTGGCAATCCTAAAGATCCACTGTTTAGCACCCGCTATCAGCAGATCCTACGGCAGTTAAATGATGCGATCAGCCCCCTATCCTCACTCATTCAAACAGAGCAGTGGCACCTGAGAACAAATGCTCGTACCATGTCGCTGGTAACGTTGCTCAAGCGATCGCTGGGGCGAGTAGAAGGCTTAATGAAGCAACAGCAGCTTTGGTCTCAGGTGCACGATGAAACAAATCTCACCATCAACGGGGATATTGCGAAGATTGAGTTGGTTCTGCACGAACTGTTGCTGACGGCCTGCCAACGCTCCGACATCGGTGGACGCATCGACCTCTGGTGCCGCCAAATCGATAGCCACTGGCTTGAACTGTCCATTACAGACAGCGGCAAGGTTGAGCCACGCCTACTCACTGAGCTAGAAATAGGGAGATCAGCCGATCTACTGGCACCCTCCCCCCTAGATCACCCTCCGGGCCAACATCTGTACATCTGCCGGACTCTCATGAAGCAAATCGGTGGCGAATTTAATCTTTATAAACTTGATGACAACCGCATTTTGAGTCGCCTGGTACTGCCGCTAGCCGTAAGCGATCGCAAGGGGTGAGGAGTTGATCGAGTGATCAGTTTGGGAGTTTTGAGTTGGAAGAGCGATAGCTAACCCTGCGGGAACAAGCTACAGCGGTCAGCTTTTTAGCCTTCAGCCTACCCTTCGGGAAGCAAGCTACAGCCTTTTCCCCTATCCCCTGCCCCCTATCTTCCCCCGCCAGTTCTCGACCGCGCTCCTCAAGTCCGTGGACAGCCAGTGATCGTACTGAGGATAAATCGGTAGCCGAGGCATTAGCTTCCAGTCGGCTGCTGTCAGCAACTTTGCCAGTTCCGCATCGATCGGGTGCAGATAGTCAGGATTCACTTCATCCCGTAGCCCAATACCACCCAGATCACTTGCCCCTGCTTCTAGACACGCTATCAGTTGCGACTGCGGCACCAAGTTGGGAGGAATTTGTAGCGCAATGTCAGCAGGCAGAATGCGCCGAGCGATCGTGATCGTGTCTAACAACTGCTTAGGCGAAAACGCTGCACCTAACCAGGCTTCCGTCTGCCCAGGGCTGTACGGCTGCAAAATCACTTCCTGGATGTGCCCCCACCGTTGGTGCAGTTGCGCGATCGCCTCTAAGGTATCGCACCGGTCGACCTCGGTTTCGCCAAGGCCCAGCAGCAACCCGGTCGTAAAGGGAATGCACAGTTCGCCAGCCTGTTCAAGCTGCTGTAAGCGCAATGCGGGCTGTTTACCAGGGGCATGGCGATGCACCGTTTGTAAAAGGTTAGGGGTTATCTGCTCTACCATCAGACCCATCGAAACATTCACAGTTTTTAGACGAGCCATCTCGTCGAAACTCAAGGGGCCAGCATTCGTATGAGGTAGAAACCCCAGCGACAAAGCCAATTCACACAGTGCATAAATGTGTTGTAACCAGGACGATCGACGATCGCTCTGGGGATGCACTTCGCCACTCAAGATCAAAATTTCAATAATGCCCTGATTTTGCAGCGATCGCAGTTGCACCTCAGCCTCAGCCAACGTTAACCAGGGACTTTTACCCGGATCAGCCCGAAAATTACAGTAGCTACAGCGGTTAAAGCACTCATAGGTTGGCACCAGCGTATAAGCAGGGCTATAGGTCGCCACTCTAGTAGACATATTCAGATGTTGGGCTTGAGACACAGCGCCTTGAATGCAAGATTCATTGAAAGACATTGATGACCAACAAAGCACTCTTCATAGACTATGCCTCTAACCTAACGCTCATCATCCTGGTCTCGTGATGTCTTGCTGTAGTCAAGAACTCAAAACTACTCAAAGGGAATAGGGAGTGGGGAGTAGTCAAGAACTCAAAACTCCAGCCGTCAGCGGTCATCGGTCAGCTTCAACTCAAAACTCAAAACTCAAAACTGGTACTCCTCATAGTGTGTTGCCTACCCAACCGAGTAAAGATGCCCCATCCTTTTGCCTTTCATCCATCTTTGTCACCTTAATCACCGCACCAGAACTTCTCACGCCCCTGGCAACTGCGTTTTTTAGCGTAAACATTCTTAATGTGCGTTTTGACTGTGTTCAGGCTGATCTGCAACATTTTGGCGATTTCTTGATAAGAGTACTCCTGCCGCAGCAGCATCCACACCTCTGCCTCTCGCTCGGTCAAATCGTACTTCTTGCGCTCGATCTGAATTTCTTCGTATAGAAGGTCATCACAGTTTTCGAGCAGCACCAGAATATAAGCCTGTCGTTGCCCATCTCGATCGATGGTTTGAGAGCCTGCTAGCTCCAACCAACGAGCGCTGATGCGAATGGTCTGACCTGTAGCGGCCTGACACTCCATCACAAACGGGCGATCGCTCTGGCGATTCTCTCGCATCAGCCGATGGCACACTTCAGAGACCTCTGCTGGCAGCTCAAGCGGGGGAAAATCATTGCCCGATAAATGCTGACACAGCGTCCGCGCCTTAGCATTCCAGTAAAGCGGGTTCAGCCCGCGAGAGGTCACAATCACACCCTGGTTAAGGGATTCCAGCAGGCTACTCCGGATGAGATTCAGCGTAGATGTTTCGCTGAGCGGGGCACTGGTGGTTTTCGGTTGTTGTCCAGAAGGTTGTTTGGCGCGGCGTGCAGATGAAGGTTTATTCGTTTTTTCAGCGGCGCAAGAGCTAAACAAAGAACCGAGCTTGGTTGGCTCAAGCGACGAAACCAGTAAGGGGGCTGTCATAGATCAGGACTCCACAAACGATGTGGTCATTTTGACCGCTGTGCTTGTGAAGACACAATGAGCAACCTGTAACTGGCACCAAACCGTTGAAGAGCAGTCGCGTCGATCGAATGAGAGTGAACAAGGCTGAAGTGGAGTGAAGTTTTTTCCAATTTCGGACGGTTAAGACGCGCCCAATTGTTTAATAATGAACTCAATTTGAATCGCCTAACAGCCTAATAGCTACGCAAGTATCCTTTGTCAGCAAAGCGATTTAGCAAGGTTAAATTAAGGTTAGTCAGCCGTACCACTCAACATCCAGTTGAGTTCAGCATCTAGCTGAACGGAATAGCCTGAACCAAGAAGACAAAAGCAATCTTTCAAGCGTCAACCCCTTAGATTCATCAAAGGCTTCTAGATTCCGCACAATTACAGCGACGATGTTCCCTATTGTCGGCCTAACATTTGTAAACGGACTCACCCATTTGGGTACTTTTCGCCACTCTCAAACGTTTCACAGCTCTTGAGTCACTAGAAAAATCCTCATCTCATCCCTCACCACACCCTTCATGTCCAGCACTTTCGTGAGTTCTCTGAAACCTGTGTCCCAGTTCAATGAGCGCTTAGCCCCAGAATTGCTTGAACGGTTTTTTCCGCTAGCACAGCAGCGTGTCTATATGTCGATGCTGATGGGACGGGGTGGCTTAACCCGTCGTCGGGCAGAATATTTTGTGCGTCTTTGGGCTTACCTTCTGCTGAAGCAACGGCAAATGCTAGGAATGCAATTAACAAAACCCCTGACTCACCTACACTCAACAGACGGGTTAATTGCCTGCACCCATCGAGAAGCGGCTGAACTGTTTTATGGGGATCAAGAGCGCGGGAGCGATCGGGCTGCGGGCATGATGATCGATCGTTTTGTAGCGCTGGGCTTGCTCGAAAAACAATTTGATGGGCAAACCCTTTGCCTTCAGATTCGCTCACTGCCAGAGTTAGAGACACCGATCCAGCCAGAAGTGGCGGTAACACTGATTCCTGATGCGTTCAATCCTCGGACAGATACGATTCCGATCGCCAATCTCATTGCGCGTACCTATGCAGAACTGATGAAAGATGCGGCTAAAGCATCTCATAAAATTGCCAGGTCGCTACGCGGTTGGGCGCAGCAGTATCCCAAAGGGCTGCGAGTACTGCGTCGTTCAGATAATCTCAACCCAGTTGGCATCAGCGTACTTTTCCCTGTAACAAGTGAGGCCGAGATGCACTTCTTTCAACCACCCAGCAAAAGCTTCTACCTGTCCTCCGAAACCGAAACTGATCCCTTCATCATGGCAATTGCAGGGGACGAAACCTGCACCTCGGTTTACATTCGCTCCTGGGTGATTGATACGCCCTATCTGCAAGCTGAGAACATTTGTCTTTTGCTGGAAGACAGCCGCGAAGCGCTCATACAGATGCAGCAAGACTTCCCTAACCTGTGCGATATTTACTCGCTCATCCTGCACCCTCTATATGAGGATTTGCGGTTAGCCCTGGGCTTTCAAAAAACCTTTCAGGATACTCAACGCTCTTATCACTGGGTTTACCTTGCCCTCGATCGCTTTTTAGCACTGGATATTGAGCAGGCGCTGAGCAGAATGAAACAGACCCTCATGAAGTAAGCGTCAGGGAAGGCGAGAAAAGCTAGAAAGACAGCGGCGGACGATCGAGTAGGGTGGTCTTCCTCATCGCTTCGCATGCCAGCGTTTTCTCATAAAAGTAAACAAACGCTTAAATTGTGTACACAACGCCAAAGACTTGGCACCGCAGAACTCCTGGCCTTTAGGACGTCATTTCACACAAGCGTTTGTTGCAGTTGCTTTACAAAAGTCAATGTTCGGTTTATACTCATTCACAAGCGGGTAAAACCGCCTAAACACGTTAAACCAAGCACTCATTACCTATCATGACTACGACTTTACAGAGACGCGAGAGCGTCAACGTCTGGGAGCAGTTTTGCAACTGGGTGACCAGCACCGACAACCGCCTGTATGTAGGCTGGTTCGGTGTCCTAATGGTCCCCACCCTGCTGTCTGCGACCATTTGTTTCATCATCGCCTTCATCGCCGCGCCCCCTGTGGACATCGATGGCATCCGCGAGCCCGTCGCTGGTTCCCTGCTGTATGGCAACAACA
>JAESFU010000742.1_pt1 | contig 12088 bp, 13 predicted proteins | sample 9269461 | NCBI WGS metagenome assembly JAESFU01 (sample SAMN14502556, study PRJNA617107) | algae metagenome | isolation source: Stenomitos rutilans HA7619-LM2 and co-occurring heterotrophs from cave walls | place: USA: Waikapalae cave, Hawaii | collected 2009-07-28
AAGTATTGGCATTTGTAGACAGTGCCGAGCGCAAGTGGACAGACTTCAAGACTACCACGCGCCGCGGCAAAGAAATTGACATCAGCTGGTTTATCGTGCGCCGCCCCGATGGCTCGTCTATTGCCATTGGGCAGGACATCAGCCAGCGCAAAAAGGAAGAAGAAGAAAAGGCGTTGCTTCTCAGACAACTGGCCATTCAGAATAATGATCTTGTCCAATTCTCGTTTATTGCATCGCACAACCTTCGTGGACCGGTAGCCACGATGCTGGGGCTCACGCAGATTCTCAAACAACTTAAAATTGAAGATCCGGAACTGCTGAGAATCCTGAGTTACCTCTACACGTCGGCTGATAAGCTCAATGAAGTTATCAAAGACCTGAACACCGTGCTGGAAATCCGAAACGACCATTTCCAGGCCAAGCAATGGGTCACCATGCAAGATGCCTTCAACCAGATTATGAAAACCTTCGATAACAAGTTCGATGTGCAGATGCTGGACATCCGCACGGACTTCAGCGCCTGCACACAATTCTTCACAATCTCCAGTTATTTTCACAACATCCTGTATAACCTGGTGTCCAATGCAATTAAATTCAGATCGCCAGACCGCAAACCGGTTATCACGATCAGGACATTCAAAACAAAGCTGCTGGCTGGTTTCTCTGTAGAAGACAACGGAATCGGGCTGGACCTGGAGCAATTTGGACAGAAGCTCTTCACATTATACCAACGCTTTCACCTGGAGTTTGAAGGCAAGGGATTAGGACTTTACCTCGTGCGCACGCAAGTGTATTCCCTCAATGGCTCCATCGATGTTGCCAGCAAACCGGGGGAAGGCACTGTCTTTACCGTCAGTTTCCCGCTGCCCGATACGTTAAAAATCTAAGTGCCGGTTCATGGTTTTCTGAAAGAGCCCTATCTTTACAGCTTACCCACAGGATATGGATGCTGTTTATTCGCTGGCCACGCTGCAAAAATTCACACTGGCAATTTTCAAACACATCGGCTGCTCCGATGCCGAGGCAACGCTTGCCACCGAAGTATTACTGAATGCTGACCTGCGGGGTATCGATTCGCATGGCATTGCGCGCCTGTCGGGCTATGTGCGACTGTGGGACGCCAAGCGTGTAAATGCAAAGCCCAACGTTCGCGTTGTCCACGAGTCACCCAGCACCGCTGTAGTAGATGGCGACAGTGGACTGGGACTGGTGGTCGCTCCCCAAGCGATGGAGATCGCAATCGCCAAAGCGAAGGTTGCCGGCACGGGATGGGTGGCTGTAAAAAACTCCAATCACTTTGGCATTGCAGGGCACCATGCTATGATGGCACTGCCGCATGATATGATCGGTATGGCCATGACAAATGCGAGTCCACTGGTAGCACCAACATTTTCTATTGAAAGACTGCTGGGAACAAACCCCATCGCAGTAGCCATTCCAGCGGACAAGCAACCGCCTTTCGTGGCCGACTTTGCCACCACTACAGCCGCCAACGGCAAGCTCGAAATTCTTCAGCGCAAAAATCTGAACGCTCCTGTCGGATGGGTGCAAACAAAAGATGGTAAACCGTCAACCGATCCCAATGAAACCAAGAGTGGTGGAGCGTTGATTCCGCTGGGCAGCGATCGCGAACACGGAAGTCATAAAGGATATTGCCTTGGGGCGTGGGTTGATATTTTCTCCGCGGTATTGTCCGGCGCCAATTATGGGCCCTGGGTTCCGCCGTTCGTGGCATTTTTGAATCCACCGGCAGATCCTGTTGGTGAAGGAATAGGACATTTCTTCGGAGCCATGCGCATTGATGCGTTCCGACCTGCCGATGAATTTAAAAAGCACATGGACAATTGGATCAACCGCTTCCGTTCTGCTACACCTGTAGAAGGACAAGAGCGCGTACTGATTCCCGGCGATCCCGAAAGAGAAATCAGCGCACAACGCTTAAAGGATGGCATTCCACTAAATCCGAAAGTGGTGGAAGATTTACAACAGTTAGGACAGACGCTGGGCGTGGCTTTTGATTGAATTGTAAGATCAGGCATCACAGGATAGAGACCATCATGGTTTCGGGCATCTGATGGATCTGATATCAGAGACGAGCGTTCTGAATTTACCGTACGAACCTGCCTATAAAACATTCGAGCCTTTGCCTATCGCCGGTGATAATCAAAGGCTCGAATGTTTTACCGTGACCTGCGCATTACATCAAATTGATCGCCTTCCTTTTCGCGGAGACACTTACTCTCTTCCTATTAAAAATGAATTCGATATAAGAACATAAGAACTGTTCTGTTAAATCTAATTAAAACCCTGCGGTAATTCCCGCTCTTAAAATAAGAGGCGAGCTATAAGGACTGAATTGATCGTTGTTGCGGTAACTAAAGTTGTACAGCGCCAGCAAGTAAAACCCTGCGTGTCTGCCTACCGGCTGAAAAAGTCCACCGCCGGCCAAAAAACTATTGAAGCCTTTGCGAATGCTCTCCGAACCACTTCCTGGATATTCATAGTTGAGATATTCATATTCGGCATGCAGGAAGAACGGATTGTAAATGGCATAACGAACAAAAGGACTTATCCCATAATCGTTAGTAGTAACTTTGGGGGTATAGATCTTATAACTGGTATACCGATATTGAAATTGAATCCCTGTAGCGAGCTTGGGTGTTACTTTATACCCTATCAGCGGGGACACTGAAAAGAAGTTGTAATATGTTGAAAAGCTGAGCCCAAGTCCACCACCCACAAAAACACGGTCTTTGAATTTCGGTTTTTCATCCTCTGACAATTCCTCATCACCCCACTGCGCCATAGCCAGTGTACAAAGCGATAAAGCAAACAAGGTTAACGTAAGCTTTTTCATAATTGGACAGGTTGGTTATTTCTCTTCTACGATGAAAATATCTTCCGACTCTTTTTTCATGAGGTACTTCTCACGTGCGAATTTCTCAACCGATTCTTTGTCTCCGAAAAGTTCATCGTGGTCCTTCTCCACTTCCTTGATCTTTTCCTGGTAATACTCTTTCTCACCTTCCAGCGAGCGCAGCTTTGATCCCAGCTGGAAGCGGGCTATCAGGTTATTCGGGTCCAGCAACAGCATCCATAGGAAAAAGACGGCGGCCGCTATAACATAAAAATTCCGGAACTGCTTGGGTATTCTTTGAAGCATATAAGTTTAAAAAGTGATACTAAGATAGAGAAAAACCTATTATGGGTTAAACGTTATCCGTTAATCGTTATCCGGCCATTCTTTAAACGATAACCGATAACTCCCATAAAACGGAAAAAGGCCGGTACATGTTATGTACCGGCCTTTTTGATAAACATATTCGCTTAGAATTTTCTGCCCGGGAAGTAAGCTACTTCGCCCAGCTCTTCTTCAATTCTGATAAGCTGGTTGTATTTCGCCATCCGGTCTGAGCGTGACGCAGAACCAGTTTTAATCTGGCCTGTGTTTAACGCTACTGCGAGATCTGCGATTGTGCTGTCTTCTGTCTCGCCGGAGCGGTGTGACATAATGCTCTTGTAGGCGTTGCGTTTCGCCAGGTTTACAGCGGCGATCGTCTCTGTCAATGAACCGATCTGGTTTACTTTCACCAGGATTGAGTTGGCTACCCCCTGATCGATACCATCTTGTAAGCGGGTTACGTTGGTCACGAACAAATCGTCACCCACAAGTTGCACCTTCTTGCCAATCTTGTCAGTAACGCCTTTCCAGCCGGCCCAATCGTCTTCAGCCATACCATCTTCAATGGAGATGATTGGATACTTGGCAGCCCAGGTTGCCCAGTAGTCTACCATTTCAGCAGAGCTCAGTGACTTACCGCTGGATTTCTTGAAAGTATAGGTATTGGTTTTAGCGTCGTAGAATTCAGAGCTGGCAGCATCCATCGCGATGAACACATCTTCACCAGGCTTGAAGCCCGCCTTCTCGATAGCCTGCAATACAATTTCGATAGCTTCTTCATTGGACTTGATGTTCGGTGCAAAACCACCTTCATCGCCTACGTTTGTAGAGAAGCCTTTATCATGCAATACTTTTTTCAGCGTATGAAAAATCTCTGTACCCATGCGCAGGGACTCAGAGAATGTATCAGCCTTTACAGGCATTACCATGAACTCCTGGAAGTCGATTGAGTTATCAGCATGGCTACCGCCGTTGAGGATGTTCATCATCGGGACAGGCAGTGTATTGGCGCTCACACCACCGATGTAACGGTAGAGTGGAATACCGGCTTCCATGGCAGCAGCTTTTGCAATGGCCAGGGATGTTCCGAGGATCGCGTTGGCACCGAGATTGCCTTTGTTGGTTGTGCCGTCCAGTTCGATCATGATCTTGTCAAGCAGGTTCTGATCGAAGATGTTGAAGCCGATCAGTTCAGAAGCAATTTTGGAGTTTACGTTATCAACGGCTTTCAATACACCTTTACCAACATACACTTTCTTGTCGCCATCGCGAAGCTCTACAGCTTCGTGTGTTCCTGTAGATGCACCGGATGGGACAGCAGCACGTCCAAAGGCGCCTGATTCTGTAACAACATCAACTTCTACTGTAGGGTTACCACGGCTGTCAAGAATTTGCCGGGCATGAATGCTCTCGATTAAACTCATAATGTTTTAAGTGTTTAAGGTGTATGGATTGTTTGGTTTTCTTTTTAAACGGCGGCCAGCTCCTGCACGTCTGCCTTGATCATGTCCACGAACTGATCGAAGAGGTAACGCGAGTCGTGCGGCCCCGGTGACGCTTCCGGGTGATGTTGCACCGAGAATGCCTTTTTACTCTTCAGACGAATACCCATGATGGTACCATCGTTCAAATGCACGTGTGTGATCTCCACATCCGGATTCTTCTCAATGTCCTTTTCGCTCACAGCAAAGCCGTGGTTCTGCGATGTCATTTCGCCTTTGCCGGTGATCAGGTTTTTCACTGGGTGATTCAGTCCGCGATGTCCGTGGTGCATCTTGTATGTAGACACGCCGCTTGCCAGCGCGAGCAGCTGATGTCCCAGGCAAATACCGAACAGGGGTTTGCCCGAGTGCAGCGCTTTTTTCACAGTTGCAATGGCGTAGTCCATCGCCGCCGGATCGCCGGGGCCGTTGGAGATAAAATAGCCATCCGGATTCCAGGAGGCCATTTCCTCGTATGAAGTCTTCGCGGGGAACACTTTGCAATACGCGCCACGCGAAGAAATATTTTCCACGATACTTTTCTTGATGCCGAGGTCTAGGACAGCTACTTTAATAGGTGCCTGTTCGTCTCCCACAAAGTAAGGTTCTTTCGTTGTCACGATCGAGGACAATTCAAGTCCATCCATTGAAGGGACATTCTTAATTTCCTTTCTGAGCTCGTCAGGAGTCAGGGCTGATGAGATGATGGCATTCATCGTTCCCTTATCACGCAGGTAGCGTACCAGCATGCGGGTGTCCACATCGGCTATGCCCACAATTCCCTTCGCTTCGAGGTACTGTTGCAGACTCTCTTTCGCCGTCTTGCGACTGAATTCCTTCGCGTAATCATTCACGACGAGACCGGCGATCTGCGGTCCGCGTGACTCCTGTTCCTCATCCAACGCTCCGTAATTACCGATGTGCGCTGTCGTATTTACAATGATCTGTCCATAGTAAGACGGATCAGTGTAAATCTCCTGGTATCCAGTCATACCAGTGTTGAAACAAATCTCTCCACCGGAGGTACCAATTTTTCCGATGGCCGTGCCTTCAATCAAGAGGCCGTCTTCAAGAAGTAGATAAGCTTTTTTCTGCATTGCGGTTACAAAAGTACATTAGAAATCGAGATTAAAACATAAAAACGCCAGACAAGTTCCTCGGCTCGGAAAGTCGCTCCTGTCCTATTGACCAAGCCTGTTTTAATTCCGCACAGTAATCGTTTTCAAAGTTTACTGCGGCTGCCAACCGATTGTATGGGCAAAAAAAAAGGATTAAACTTTCGTTCAATCCTTTTTGATATGGAAGATTCTCTAGCACTATTCTTTGTCCTTCTTAGGGGCCTTTTTAGCGGGAGCTTTCTTTGCTTTTTTCTCAGCTACGGGAGCTTCAGCTCCTTCTGCTGCAGCTTCAGCGCCATCAGCTTTTTTGCCAGATGTTCTGCGGCTTCTGCGTGTTTTACCTTTTTTCTCGTCTGTACCTTTCGTGTACAGTGTGTTAAAGTCAACCAGCTCAATGAGGCACATCTCGGCGTTGTCACCAGTACGTACTTCTGCCAGTTTAATGATGCGTGTATATCCTCCCGGACGATCCGCTACTTTACCAGCTACCTCAGCAAAAAGAGTTTTTACTGATTCCTTGTTCTGAAGATAAGAAAACACTGTTCTTCTGGAATGCGTTGTGTCCTCTTTTGATTTTGTAATCAGTGGCTCAACATATTTGCGAAGCGCCTTAGCTTTCGCAACTGTTGTGGTCACTCTTTTATTCAGGATCAATGAAGACGCCATGTTTGAAAGCATAGCTTCGCGATGCGATGACGTTCTTCCTAATTTATTGACTTTCCTCCCGTGTCTCATGATTTCTTAATCTTCATCTAATTTATACTTGCTAAGATCCATACCGAAAGTAAGGTTCTTCTCAGCTACAAGTTGTTCCAATTCAGCGAGTGATTTTTTACCGAAGTTTCTGAACTTCATCATGTCAGAAATTTCAAGCTCCACCAGGTCTCCCAATGTTTTTACATCGGCAGCTTTCAAGCAGTTATAGGCGCGTACCGACAGATCAAGATCGTGAAGAGGGGTCTTCAACAGCTTGCGCATGTGCAGCATTTCCTCATCCACTTGCTCAACTTCCGCATCTTTACCTGTCTCCAGCTCCATTGACTTGTCAGAGAACAATGCGAAGTGCTTGATCAGTATGTAAGCAGCTCCTTCCAACGCCTTCTCAGGGTGGATAGAACCGTCTGTCTCGATGTCCACGACAAGTTTTTCGTAGTCTGTCTTCTGTTCAACGCGCGTGTTCTCCACGCTGTACTTTACATTCTTGATTGGCGTAAAGATGGCATCGATCGGAATGAATCCGAATACCTGCTCGTTTGGCTTATTTTCCTCTGCCGGAAGATAGCCTCTGCCTTTTTCGATAGAAAGCTCTACTTCAAAGTGAGCAGACTCATCGAGATTACAGATAACCAATTCAGGATTGAGGATTTCAAAAGCAGATGTGAACTTGGCGATATCGCCAGCTTTGAACTGCTTTTGTTTCTTGATGTTGACGGTAATTTTATTGTCGATATTATCAGCAACCTTGCGGAAGCGAACCATTTTCAGGTTCAGGATAATTTCAGCTACATCTTCTACTACACCCTCGATGGTTGAAAACTCATGCAACACACCAGGTATTTTAATACCGGTAATGGCGTAACCTTCCAGCGAGGACAACAGAATTCTTCTCAGCGCATTGCCAATCGTAACTCCATATCCTTTTTCCAGAGGCTTGAATGTAAAGAGTCCGTGAAAATCATCAGACTTTTCCATTACAACCTTCTCCGGCATTTGAAACGCTAATATTGACATAGTCTTTGTTTAAATTAACTGATACAATTACTTAGAGTACAATTCAACGATCAACTGCTCGTTGATGTTTTCAGGAATATCTTCCCGAGGTGGTAAGTTAATGATCTTTCCAACCATTTCACTATTATCCCACTCTAACCAGTTGTATTTTTTGGCACCTTGGATGGACAGGCTTTCAGTCACAACTTCCAATGATTTGGAACGCTCACGAACTCCTACCAGGTCGCCAGGCTTCAGTGAAAACGAAGGGATGTTCACCACTTCACCATTCACCAGAATGTGTTTGTGCAGTACCAACTGACGGGCTGCTCTTCTTGTTGGAGCAACGCCGAGACGGTATACAGTGTTATCGAGGCGTGACTCCAGCAACTGAAGCAACACTTCACCTGTAACACCTTTTTTACGGGTTGCTGTGTCGAACAACTTTGAAAATTGTCTCTCGAGCAGGCCGTAGATATATTTTGCTTTTTGCTTCTCAGCAAGCTGAGTAGCGTATTCAGACTGTTTACGTTTCTTACCGCGTCCGTGCATACCGGGAGCGTAAGCTTTCTTTTGCAAAGCTTTGTTATCTCCGAGGATTGGCTCGTTGAAGCGTCTTGAAATTCTAACTTTAGGGCCAGTATATCGTGCCATTCTATTTAGATTTTTATTTTCCAGCGTCGCTGTCCTTGCGACAGCTATTCCGAATCGTCAATTTATTAAACTCTTCTTTTCTTAGGAGGACGGCAACCGTTGTGAGGAAGCGGCGTGACATCGCGGATAGTGGTGATCTCGATACCAGAGTTCTGGATTGTACGGATCGCAGATTCGCGACCGGCACCAGGACCTTTTACGAAAACTTCTACCTTACGAAGACCGAGTTCAAAGGCTTTTGCAGCACACTCCTGCGCTGCAGTTTGTGCAGCATACGGCGTGTTTTTCTTTGAACCTTTAAAGCCCATTTTACCAGCCGACGCCCAGGAAATAACCTGGCCCGTAGAGTTGGTCATGGAGATGATGATGTTGTTGAAAGTAGCCCGGATATGCGCCTGGCCTACAGCCTCAACATTCACGACTCTCTTTTTTGCTTTATCTTTTCTCTTTTCAGCAGTAGCCATTTTTGAAAAGTTTATCTATTAACCTTTAGTTGCCTTCTTCTTGTTCGCCACAGTCTTACGTTTACCCTTGCGAGTACGCGCGTTGTTCTTTGTGGTTTGTCCGCGAACGGGGAGACCTCTTCTGTGACGAAGACCTCTGTAACATCCGATGTCCATCAGACGCTTGATGCTCATCTGAATCTCAGACTTCAGCGCACCTTCGATTCTGAATTTCTCAGCGATGATTGCGCGGATCGCATTTGATTCTTCATCGTTCCATTCCTTAACCTTCTTGTCCAGGTTTACACCGGCTTCAGTAAGGATATTTTGGGCTGACCTGCGGCCAATACCAAAAATGTAAGTAAGGCTGATTTCGCCTCGCTTGTTATCAGGAATATCTACACCTGCTATACGTGCCATAGTCTGTTACCCTTGTCTTTGTTTATACCTAGGATTCTTTTTGTTAATGACATACAGTTTGCCTTTGCGTCTGATGATCTTACAGTCAGCGCTTCGCTTCTTTATGGATGCTTTAACTTTCATGTCTTCTATCGTCTACTTGTATCTGAATACAATTCTTCCTTTTGTTAAATCGTAAGGCGACATTTCCAATCGTACTTTGTCTCCTGGTAATATCCGGATATAGTGCATACGCATCTTTCCCGAAATATGGGCCAATACCTCGTGCCCGTTTTCTAGTTGTACCCGAAACATTGCATTTGACAACGCTTCGCTTATTGTACCGTCTTGCTCAATTGACTTTTGTTTCGCCACTTATACGTATAATTTTCTTCTATATACTGGTGCGTCGTCAATATCTCAGTTCTGTCTTCGTGCACGGCTACCGTGTGTTCGAAGTGGGCTGAAGGTTTCTTGTCGGCAGTCCGGATTGTCCATCCATCCCGCTCCTGCACCACATTTTTTGTTCCCTGGTTTATCATAGGTTCAATCGCGAACACCATCCCGGCAACAATTTTCATCCCTTTACCCCGCTTTCCATAGTTTGGAACTTCCGGATCCTCGTGCAGTTTTTTACCGACACCGTGTCCTACAAGCTCTCTTACTACTCCGTAACCGAAGCTCTCTACATAACTCTGAATGGCATACGCCACATCGCCGATCCTGTTTCCTGCTCTCGCCTGTTCGATACCTCTGTGAAGAGAGTCGTATGTCCGATCGAGCAATAACAGTGTTTCATTTCCCACACCTTCCAATGGATAGGTATAGGCAGAGTCACTGTGATAACCTTTGTAAAATACTCCGCAATCAACAGAGATTACATCGGTTTCGCGTAACTCATATTTACCTGGGAAGCCATGCACCACTACCTCATTGACAGAGATGCACAGGGAGGCTGGAAAATCATTATATCCTTTGAAGGATGGAATTCCGCCGTTGTCCCTGATAAATTGTTCGGCAACCTGATCCAGTGTGGAGGTTTTAACTCCCGGCTTAATGAGCTTGGCTACTTCTCCGTGAGCTTTGCCCAGTATAAGGGCACTTTCACGCATGTTAACCAGTTCTTCTTCCGTCTTTAAGTGGACCATTCAGTTATTAGGCCGCAGCAAATTGAGAACGTCCTTTCACCCGGCCAGACTTCATCATACCTTCGTAATGTCTCATCAACAGGTAGCTTTCAATCTGCTGAAGTGTGTCGAGTACTACCCCAACCAAAATCAGCAATGAAGTACCGCCAAAGAACTGTGCGAAGTTCTGTCCTACTCCGGCCTTTACTGCAAATGCGGGAAGCACTGCAATAGCGGCCAGGAATAGTGCGCCTGGCAAAGTAATCCGTGATAACACGGTATCTATAAACTCGGCTGTTTGTTTACCTGGTTTTACACCTGGAACAAAGCCACCGTTTCTTTTCAAGTTATCAGCGATGTCATTCGAGTTGATTGTGATCGCTGTGTAGAAGAACGTGAAGATCAAAATCATGCTCGCGAATAACACACTGTATTGCCATGAATACGGATCAGAGAATGTTGATCCGATATAGGCTCCAATATCACTGTCATTCCAGATACCGGCTAAGAGTGCAGGTATGAACATCAGGGCTTGTGCGAAGATGATTGGCATTACACCGGCAGAGTTCAATTTCAAAGGAATGAAATCACGCTTGCCACCGTATAATTTATTACCAATTACCTGCTTGGCATATTGAATTGGAATTCTGCGAGTTGCCTGTGTCAATGCGATTACCGCTACCACAATTCCAAACAATGCGAAGATTTCAAGGATGAAGAAGATCGCTTTGCCTGGGAATTTATCTGTTACCTCCGACACAAGTGCCAGTGGCAATCTTGATACGATACCAATCATGATCAACATGGAGATACCATTGCCAATTCCTTTATCCGTGATACGCTCACCCAACCACATGCAGAACATTGTTCCGGCAATGATCAAGGACAACGAAGTCACATAGAACATTACACCCGGCGTTAGAATAACTGCTTGATCAACAGTTCCTTTCAGGTAGCTATAGCCTTGGAATACAGTGATGACAATTGTCAATACACGGGTAAGCTGATTCAATCTCTTACGACCAGATTCTCCTTCCTTTTGCAGCTTCTGAAAATACGGCACAGCAAATGTTAAAAGCTGTACGATGATCGAAGCCGAGATGTATGGCATAATACCCAACGCGAATATTGACACGTTGTTAAATGCTCCACCCAGGAAATTGTTGAGGTATCCTAAAATGCCACCCGTATTGCGATCTGTATCAGCAATTACGGCTGCAGCGTTGACACCTGGCAACACAATGAAAGACCCAAGTCTGAAAATAATCAGATACCCGATTGTGTTCAGGATCCTGACTCTCAGGTCTTCAATTGAAAAGATGTTCTTTATGGTCTGAAAGAATCGCTTCATTACTTAACTGTTGTAGCAGTTCCGCCTATTTTTTCAATTGCTTGTGAAGCTGTTGCCGAAAAGGCGTGAGCTTCTACGGTCACTTTGGCTTTCAATTCGCCTCTGCCCAGTACTTTAACTTTATCGTTTTTGCCTACTACACCATTCTCAATCAACACGGCAAGTGTCAGAGCGGTTGTGTTAGCTTTCGCAGCTACTTCCTCCAGTGCATCGAGGTTTACAGCTTTGAATATTTCTTTGTTGTTATTCTTGAAACCAAATTTAGGTACACGACGCTGGAGTGGCATCTGTCCACCTTCGAAACCAGCTTTCGCAGAATAACCTGATCTTGACTGAGCTCCCTTGTGTCCACGGCCTGCGGTGCTACCACCAGAACCTTGTCCACGGCCAAGTCTCTTGTTTGTCTTTGTAGAACCTTCTGCAGGTTTCAGTGTATGCAACTTCATCTTACAGTTCTTTTACGGTGATCAAATGATTCACTTTGGTAATCATACCGGCAATCTGCGGAGTAAGCTCCACTTCAACCGATTTATTGATTCTGCCAAGACCCAACGCCTTAATGGTGCGTTGTTGCGTCTCTGGTCTTTTGATAATACTTCTCGTTTGGATGATCTGTACTTTTGC
>JAESFU010000743.1_pt1 | contig 12078 bp, 14 predicted proteins | sample 9269461 | NCBI WGS metagenome assembly JAESFU01 (sample SAMN14502556, study PRJNA617107) | algae metagenome | isolation source: Stenomitos rutilans HA7619-LM2 and co-occurring heterotrophs from cave walls | place: USA: Waikapalae cave, Hawaii | collected 2009-07-28
TGCGATGGGTGCCGCCGTCCAATCGAAGCTCGGCGAGGGCGTGGATTACGGAACGATAGAGCTTAAGGTTAACTACGTGCGTAAGCTGACCGAAGAGACGGGGCGGATCACATGTACGGCCAAGCTCATTCATCACGGCCGCCGCATCTCGACGGCGGAGGCGAAAGTCGTCGACGCCAAGGGCAGATTGATCGCGCACGGTTCCGGCACCTTCATGGTCTATGATCGATGAAACCCAATTCAGTTATCCGCATCGGCTCCGTCGAGATCGGCAACCATCTGCCGCTCGCTCTCATCGCCGGGCCTTGCCAGCTCGAAACGCGCGATCACGCCTTGATGATGGCGGGCAAGCTCAAGAAAATTGCCGATGGGCTTGGTATCGGCCTCATCTACAAGACCTCGTTCGACAAGGCCAATCGCACCAGCCTTTCAGGAAAGCGCGGCATCGGGTTGGCGGATGCACTGCCGGTATTCGCCGAGATCAAGCGTGAATTCGGGCTTCCTGTCTTGACCGACGTCCATGAGCCGCAGCAGTGCGCCGAGCTCGCGCCGGTCATCGATGTGCTGCAAATCCCGGCCTTTCTCTGCCGGCAGACCGACCTACTAATCGCGGCAGCGAAGACCGGTCGCGTAGTCAATGTGAAGAAGGGTCAATTCCTGGCGCCATGGGACATGAAAAATGTCGCCAACAAGATCATCGAGACTGGAAATCCGAATGTGATCCTGACCGAGCGCGGGGCCTCCTTTGGCTACAATACGCTCGTCTCCGACATGCGGGCCTTGCCGATCATGGCGGAGACCGGGTGCCCGGTCGTCTTCGATGCCACCCATTCCGTACAGCAGCCGGGCGGGCAGGGAACGTCAACTGGCGGCGAGCGGCGGTTTGTGCCAATTCTCTCTCGTGCCGCGGTTGCTGTCGGCGTGGCGGGCGTGTTCATCGAGACGCATGACGATCCGGATCACGCACCGTCCGACGGACCGAACATGGTGCCGATCGAGGGTATGGAAGAATTGCTCAGACGGCTGATGGAAATCGATAGACTTGCCAAGCAAAAGCCTGGAGTTCGTTTATGATCGCTCGCCTGCTTACAGCCGCCTCCTTCCTCTGCATTTCGTTTGCACTCGCCGCCGCTGCCGAAAAGGTCGCGTTGCCGCCTTATGAAGTGGTGGTCACGCTTTCCGATAAGGCGAAAGCCAAGCTCACGGACTCGAAGGAAATGGTCCACATCTCGGCGATGTATTACGGGGAGGCGGAGGAAGGCTTTACCGGCGATGAGATGGGCGAAATCCAGTTCGGCGTGGAGGAAACCGACATTCCTGGCGAAGGATCTGTCAAGTTCGGCAAACTCGAAATATCCAAGGACGATGTTGCCCAGGTGGTCGGGGGAAAGCCGAACGTGCTCATCAATGTCTATACGAGCCGCAAGGTGTTCGAAGACAACCTCCTCGATTGCGGAATATTTCAAGGCCCCGTCGAGGAGGCTGCGCAGAAGCCGATTGCCATCGCCTGCAAGCTGATCGGCGAATAGCGGCCGCGAGCGGTTCCGGACATTGCATTGGGCGCCATTCTTGCCCATAGAGGGCGAAATCACGGGGATTTTTGATGACCGCCATTCTTGATATCACCGGCCGCGAGATTCTGGACAGCCGCGGTAATCCCACAGTCGAGGTCGATGTGACGCTCGAGGACGGGTCTTTCGGGCGTGCGGCCGTGCCTTCAGGCGCATCGACCGGTGCGCATGAGGCGGTCGAATTGCGGGATGCAGATGCAAAGCGGCATCTCGGCAAGGGCGTCACCAAGGCGGTGGCCGCCGTGAATGGCGAGATTTTCGACGCGCTTGCCGGCATGGAAGCGGAAGATCAGATCGCGATCGACCAGACGCTTCTCGAACTCGACGGCACGCCTAACAAGAAGCGGCTTGGCGCCAATGCCATCCTCGGCGTGTCGCTCGCGACCGCCAAGGCGGCGGCAGAGGCGACTGGGTTGCCGCTCTATCGCTATGTCGGTGGAGTGCCCGCACGGCTCCTGCCGGTGCCGATGATGAACATCATCAATGGCGGCGTGCATGCCGACAATCCAATCGACTTCCAGGAATTCATGGTGCTGCCGGTCGGTGCCGATACTTTCCGCGAGGCGGTGCGCACGGGCGCGGAAATCTTCCACACGCTCAAATCGGCATTGAAGAAGGCCAAGCACAATACCAACGTCGGCGACGAGGGCGGATTTGCGCCGAACCTGCCATCGGCGGAGGCCGCGCTTGATTTCATCATGAAGGCGATCGAGCAGGCCGGGTTCAAACCTGGCAAGGATGTCTATCTTGGACTCGATTGCGCCTCGACTGAGTTCTTCAAGAAGGGCAAGTATGTCTATGAGGGCGAAGGCAAGGCCCGGTCGATCAAGGAGCAGGCGCAGTATCTCGCCAAGCTTGTCAAGAGCTACCCGATTGCCTCGATCGAGGACGGCATGGCCGAGGACGATTGGGAGGGCTGGCGCATTCTGACTGATCTCATTGGCGACCATTGCCAGCTCGTGGGCGATGATCTCTTCGTCACCAACACCAAGCGATTGAAGCAAGGTATCACTCAGAACATCGGCAACTCGATCCTGGTCAAGGTCAACCAGATCGGATCGCTCACCGAGACGCTCGATGCGGTCGAGATGGCGCATAAGGCGGGCTACACGGCGGTGATGTCGCACCGCTCGGGCGAGACGGAAGATTCAACCATTGCCGATCTCGCGGTTGCCACCAATTGCGGTCAGATCAAGACGGGGTCGCTGGCGCGCTCGGACCGGTTGGCAAAGTATAACCAGCTATTGCGGATCGAAGAAGAGCTCGGAACCCAGGCGCGCTATGCGGGCAAATCGATCCTGCGGGCAGTCGCCAAGAGCTGACTTTCTCTTGCCACAAACGGCCGGCACATGACGCCAAGGCCGGTTTATGGCCGAGCGGGAACGGCATGAAGCTTAACAATGTTCACCTGGCAATCAGCGCCTTCGCGGCAGCTGCGGGTGTGGTTTTTGCGGCAATCCAAACCTTCGGCACGAGCAGCTCTCCACCGTTGCCGGTGACCGTAACCCTGGTCGATCCAGCCAAGACGCCAAAGCCCGATGTCGCCAACCAGACCGTCGTCAAGTCGCAAGATGCCGATGCCATCAATACGGCGGTTAAGGCCAATGGCGGCGCGCTGCAGCCTGTTGCCGCCAGCACCGGTGGCAAGGTGATCGACCTCGCAAATACCGGCCGCTTTTCGTCCGCGCTGAAAGACGACTCGGCGTCGCGTTACGCCTTTAGGGATATTTTCGACGGAAGGCCGGAGACGTCGCTCACAATCGATCCTCCCGATTCCGACTTGAACGTCCTCGTTGAGTTCGGCTCCCAGACCGCGGTTGCCATTTCAGAGATCGACTATACACCGCCGCCCGAGACGCCCGGCGTTTCCGGCGCAACGGTACTCGATGTCATGGTTCTGCCGGAAAGCGGCGCGGTCGGCGCCAATGGCGGGCAGGTGCTGAGCTACGTGCTCCAGACGGAGCCGGGCCGGCAAAGCTTCAGCCTGCCGCCCGAAAGCCGCGGCAAAGGACTTTGGCTGCGAATCGGCGGAGCGGGAACGGGCAAGCTCGCGGTCGGAGACTTCCGCGTCTATACGCCCTGAGCGACGGGCGCGGCGATGCGCGCCGTAATGTCCTTGAGCGTCGTACCGGCGAGAGATGCCGCGAGAGCCGATTCAGCGGCATGCAGCGGGCCCGCCAGAACCTTGCAAATCTGCGCGCCGATCGGGCAATCGGAATCCGGATCGGTCTTGTGCATGCGGAAGATCGTCTCGTCCTCGACGGCGCGATAGATGTCGGCGAGCGAGATTCCGTCGGGCGCGCGGGCCAGCGAAAAGCCGCCGGTGCGGCCGGCGGCCGAGGTCACCAGCTTGGCCTTCTCGAGATCCGACATCAGCCGGCGGATGACCACAGGGTTGGTATTGACGCTCTGGGCAACCTGGTTCGAGCAGACAGGTCCGCGGCCGGCGTTCCGGGCAAGCACGCTCAGCGCGTGAATGGCTACGATAAATCGGCTGCTCGATAACATTTCAGACTCCAGAGCATAGGTAGAGTTAGCACCCCAACCGGTCAAGCCGCGAAGGTTAATGGAATCTTCACGGGCTTGGGCAAGGAATATGGCGACGATAGTGGGGTCGCGAATTGATTGTGCGCAAATTCGACTTGGTGGTGCTCCTCGCCTGCCTGACGCTGCTCGGCTACTTCGGCTGGCACGCGTTTTATGGCCCCAGGGGATTCGAGCGCATGGAAGCGCTCAAGGCCAAAGCCGCAGAGCTTGACCTGGCTCATGCCGAAATCGTCAAGCAGCGCGAACGTCTGGATCAGCGTGTTGGACTTATGCGGCCGGAAGCGACCGACCCCGACATGGTGGATGAACTGGCCCGTTCGACCTTGGAATTCGCCCGCAAAGACGACCTCGTCATCATCACGGGCGATCCGAAGGTGCCGTAAACTGAAATTCAGTTAATCGCAGAATCCCCAAGCCTGTAAGCCATTTTCAGTGCTAGTGTTCGTCCCCGTCAGGCGGGGAGGCAACAGCCATGGCAGTAAAGTCGGCTTATATCGCGAAAAAAGCGACCAAGGCTGGCGGCAAGTCAGAATCGGGTTCGGGCTTTAGTCCCGAGGAGGATCTGGACGCCTACAAGGCGATGCTCCTGATCCGGCGCTTCGAGGAAAAGGCCGGCCAACTCTATGGAATGGGCTTCATCGGCGGCTTCTGCCACCTCTATATCGGGCAGGAGGCCGTGGTGGTCGGCATGCAGATGGCCCTGAAAGAGGGCGATCAAGTGATCACCTCCTATCGCGACCATGGCCATATGCTGGCGACCGGCATGGACCCCAAGGGCGTGATGGCCGAGCTTACTGGCCGCCGCAGCGGCTATTCCCGCGGCAAGGGCGGCTCGATGCACATGTTCAGCCGCGAGCGCCAGTTCTTCGGCGGCCATGGCATTGTCGGCGCGCAAGTGCCGCTTGGCGCAGGGCTCGCTTTCGCCAACCGGTATCGCGGCAATGACAATGTGTCGGTGACATATTTCGGCGAAGGCGCAGCCAATCAAGGCCAGGTCTACGAGACCTTCAACATGGCCTCGCTGTGGAAGCTGCCGGCGATCTTCGTGATCGAGAACAATCGCTACGCAATGGGCACGGCGATCAGCCGTGCCAGCGCCAAGTCGGAAGAACTCTACAATCGCGGATCGGTATTCGGCATTCCAGGCGAGCAGGTCGACGGCATGGATGTGCGCGCGGTGAAAGCGGCCGGCGACCAGGCCGTCGCGCATTGCCGGGCTGGGCATGGTCCTTACATTCTCGAGATGCTGACTTATCGCTATCGCGGCCATTCGATGTCGGACCCGGCGAAGTATCGCGCCAAGGAAGAGGTCCAGAAGATGCGCGAAGAGGCCGATCCGATCGAGCAGGTGAAGAAGCGCTTGCTCGGCGAGGGCTCGACCGAGGAGGAACTGAAGAAGATCGACCAGGACATCAGGGCGATCGTTCTCGAAGCGGCTGAGTTCGCGCAGTCCGATCCCGAGCCCGATCCGTCCGAACTATGGACCGATGTCTATGTGACGACCTGAGCCGGAGAAGGAGAGTGCAAGGTGTTTGTTGCCGTACTCGTTATCCTGGCGCTCGTGGCCGTCGCCGCCTGGTTCACCGCCGTCATTTCGGCGATTGCCGTCGTCCAGCTTGCTCCGCGGGGAGAAAAGCTTGCGAGCCTGTTTCGACTGGGCTGGCTGCGATTTTCGACCTTGAGCGCGCAACTCGGCCCGGCGGCGCTGCCGCATCTTGCGCGGTACCGCATGGCGATGTTCGGCTTCATGGCCTGCGTGATAGCGGCGGCGGCGATGAGCATCCTGCTTGCCGCCGAGCGATCCAATTGAATTTCTGACGGAGCACGATCGATGCCCAGCGTATTGATGCCTGCACTTTCCCCCACGATGGAAGAGGGCAAGCTCGCCAAGTGGCTGAAGAAGGTCGGCGATGAGGTCAAGGCCGGCGATGTGATTGCCGAGATCGAGACCGACAAGGCGACGATGGAAGTCGAAGCGGTGGATGAGGGGACCCTATTCTCGATCCTGGTGCCCGAAGGCACGGAAAGCGTAAAGGTCAACACGCCGATCGCCGTCATCGGTGAGCCTTCCGCCGAGCCAGCCAGCGCCAAGCCTGCCGAGATGGAGAAACCGAAAGCGGAAAAACCCGCGGCGCAAGTGAGCGAGCCAAAAGCCGCGCCGGCTGCGCCGCCACCGTCAGCGCCGGTTGCCGCGCCAGATCCGGAAGTTCCTGCAGGAACCGAGATGGTGACGATGACGGTTCGCGAAGCGCTGCGATCCGCGATGAGCGAAGAGATGCGGCGCGACGACAGCGTGTTCCTGATTGGCGAAGAAGTCGGACAATATCAGGGCGCCTACAAGATCAGCCAAGGGATGCTGGATGAGTTCGGCGAACGCCGTGTCATCGATACGCCGATCACCGAGCATGGCTTCACGGGCATCGCGGTGGGTGCGGCTTTCGCGGGACTGCGGCCGATCGTCGAGTTCATGACCTTCAACTTCGCCATGCAGGCGATGGACCAGATCATCAATTCGGCGGCGAAGACTCTTTACATGGCTGGCGGACAGATGGGGTGCTCGATCGTGTTCCGCGGGCCTAACGGTGCCGCAGCGCGCGTCGCCGCCCAGCATAGCCAGGATTACGCCGCCTGGTACAGCCAAATACCGGGCCTCAAGGTCGTCGTTCCCTATACTGCGGCAGATGCCAAGGGCCTGCTCAAGTCGGCCATTCGCGATCGCAATCCAGTCGTCTTCCTCGAAAACGAGATACTCTATGGGAAGAGTTTCGATGTTCCGAAGGTCGATGACTGGCTGGTGCCGATCGGCAAGGCGCGGATCGCGCGTCCCGGCAAGCATGTGACCATCGTCTCTTTCGGCATCGGCATGACCTACACGATGGCTGCCGCCGACAAGCTTGCCGAGCAAGGCATCGAGGCGGAGGTGATCGATCTGAGAACGATCCGCCCGATGGATCTGCCGACGGTGATCGAGAGCGTGAAAAAGACCAACCGCTGCGTTTGTGTCGAGGAAGGCTTCCCGCAATTCTCGGTGACGTCGGAGATCGCGGCGCAGATCATGACCTATGCCTTCGACTATCTCGATGCGCCGGTCGCCCGGGTTGCCGGCAAGGACGTGCCGATGCCTTACGCGGCAAATCTCGAGAAGCTCGCACTCCCCAATGTCGACGAGGTCGTCGAGGCGGCCAAAGCCGTTCTCTACGCATAGGAGCGCCGCGCCATGCCCACGAATATTCTGATGCCGGCGCTTTCGCCCACGATGGAAAAGGGCAAGCTTGCCAAGTGGCTCAAGAAGGAAGGCGATCAGGTCAAGTCGGGCGACATTCTGGCCGAGATCGAGACCGACAAGGCGACGATGGAAGTCGAGGCGGTCGATGAAGGCAAGATCGGCAAGCTGCTGGTTGCCGAGGGCACGGATGATGTGGCGGTCAATACGCCGATTGCGGTGCTCTTGAACGAAGGCGAGAAAGCTTCCGACATCAAGGCGGATGTAGTTCCCGCGCCTGCGCCCAAGGTCGAGAAACAGCCTGAGAAGGCAGCACCGGAGAAGGCGCCCACGCCATCCGAAAAGCCGCAACAAGCGCCGGCTCCAAAGGGCGACGGCCGGGTGTTTGCCTCGCCTTTGGCGCGCCGGATTGCTAAGGAGAAGGGCATCGACTTAGCGGCTCTTTCAGGCTCCGGACCACATGGGCGTATCGTTCTAAAAGACGTGGAAACAGCCAAGCCGGGGCAGGTGGCGCCTGCCACCAGGCCGGTGTCGGGCATGCCCGCACCGCAGCTTGCGGCGCCAATGGCGGACGACGCCATCGCCAAGATGTTCGAAGATGGAAGCTATGAGGTCGTCCCGCATGACGGGATGCGCAAGATCATCGCAGCGCGGCTGCTCCAGGCGAAACAAACAATCCCGCATTTCTATCTCTCGCTCTCCTGCGATCTCGAAAATTTGCTGGCAGTGCGCGAGCGGCTCAATTCGTTTGCACCGCTGGGCAAGGACAAGACACCGGCCTGGAAGCTTTCGGTCAATGACTTCGTCATCAAGGCGCTTGCACTCGCCTTGCAGCGCGTGCCGGATGCCAATGTCACCTGGACCGATGGCGGGATGCTCAAGCACAAGCATTCCGATGTCGGCGTTGCTGTCGCTGTCGAAGGTGGCTTGTTCACGCCGGTAATCCGTGCAGCCGAGACCAAGACTTTGTCGCAGATTTCGCTGGAGATGAAGGATCTGGCGGGGCGAGCACGCAAGAGGCGTCTGTCGCCGCAGGAGTATCAGGGCGGGACAACGGCCGTTTCCAATCTCGGCATGTTCGGGATCGAGAGCTTTTCGGCGGTGATCAATCCACCGCATGCGACGATCCTTGCGGTCGGGGCTGGCGAGAAGCGCGCGGTGGTCATCGGGGACGAGATCAAGATCCGCACGCAGATGACCTGCACGCTTTCCTGCGATCATCGTGCCGTCGACGGTGCCCTGGGCGCGCAGCTCTTGCAAGCGTTCAAAGCGCTGATCGAAGAGCCGGCGCTGATGATGGCCTGATCCGTCATTCCCGGTATCCCGTCATCGCACGCGTTCCGACCATATTGTGTTTGGGCGACTCGCTCACCTGGGGGATGATTCCAGGCTCGGATGCGCGCCATGAATTCGAGGACCGCTGGCCCAACGCTTTGGCGGCTGGCCTCAATGGCCAGATCCGCGCGATCGAGGAGGGGCTCAATGGCCGCTTCACGGTCTATGACGATCCGTCGTCGGAGGAATGCCGGAACGGAGCCGAGATTTTGCCGGTTCTCCTTGCCAGCCATTCACCGTTGGATCTCGTCATCGTCATGCTTGGCACCAACGACCTGCAATGGATCGGGCCGCGACGCGCGTTCGATGCCATGTGGGGCATGGCGCGATTGATCGAGATCGTCCAACGCTTCAGTTATCGGCCGGGAATGCCGACGCCTGAAATACTTGTCGTCTCGCCGCCGCATCTCGGACCTACCGAAAATCCGGACTACCTCCACTACTATCCGGACGCGATCGAGGAATCGCGCAAGCTTGCGGGCTTCTACGCGCGCATCGCCGGGGAGATGAAGTGCCATTTCTTTGATGCCGCATCTGTGAGCGCGCCGAGCACGATCGACGGGTGCCATCTCGATGCTGCGAATACGCGAGCGATCGGGACGGCGCTCGTTTCACATGTCTCTCGCATCCTCGGTTTGCGTATGGGAGCGCACTCATGAAGTCCATTCTTTGCTATGGCGACTCGCTGACCTGGGGATTCGAAGCCGGGACGATGAAGCGGCATGCTTTCGAGAATCGCTGGCCCAGTGTGCTGGCCGCGGGACTCGAGGGCAAAGCGCGTACGATCGCCGAGGGTCTCAATGGTCGCACGACGATTTACGACGACTTTGCTGTGCAGGAAGACCGCAACGGCGCGCGGACCTTGCCGGTCATGCTGTCGACACACCAGCCGCTCGACCTCGTCATCATCATGCTGGGGTCCAACGATCTCAAATTCGGCGGCCGCTGCCGGGCGATCGATGCGAAATGGGGCATGGAGCGGTTGGTCGAGATCGTGAAGCAGTTCCCCTATGGACCGGGGAGTTCGCTGCCGCAGATTCTGATCGTCGCACCGCCGGAGTTGTGCGCGACGAAGGATGAAGACTTCGATCTCGCCTTTGGTCATGCGATCGAGGAGTCAAAAAACTTCGCCCGGCATTATGCAAAGCTGGCCAAGGATACGGGCTGTCATTTCTTCGACGCCGCAACGGTTGCAAAAGCCGATTCGGTGGACGGCGTCCATCTCGATGCCGCGAATACGCGCGCGATCGGCCAGGCGCTGGTCGAGCCGGTGAGAAAGATTCTCAAGCAGTGAATACCGCGGCGCAATTGCGGCGCGGCCGTCCATCCGATGCCGCCGATCTTGCGGCGCTGGTCGATATGGCAGGACGAGGCCTTCTCAACTGGTATTGGGGAACGCTTTGTGAAGCGGGGGAATCGGCCTTCGCGAAGGGCCGCGACCGGATCAGGCATAAAGCCGACTCACCGGGCTATTATCTGAAGTGGACGATTGCAGAAAGGGAGGGCGAGATTGCCGGCGCCTATACCGGGTATCGCCTAGAGCCCTTTCCCAACAATATAATACTTCCGGATGTCTATGGGCCGACGCAGGAACTCGAGGCGCTTGTTGAAGGCTCGTGGTTTCTCATGGCTCTCGCCGTATTCGCCGAGCACAGGCGGAGGGGCGTTGCCTCAAGCATGCTCGCTGATGCCGAGCAACAGGCCCGCCGGACCGGCTTTTCCCAGATGAGCGTGCTCGCCGAAAGCGTGAATGCCGGCGCAATGCAGCTATGCCAAGCGTTCGGATTTCAGGAATTTGACCGTCGCGCCTATATACCTTTTCCGGGATCGCGCGATGATGGCGATTGGGTACTCCTCACCAAAGAGGTCGCAAGATGAGCGATAAGACTTATGACGTTATGATCATCGGGGCAGGCCCCGGCGGCTATGTCGCGGCGATCCGCGCGGCACAACTGGGTCTGAAAACGGCCGTTGTCGAACGCGAGCATCTGGGCGGCATCTGTCTTAACTGGGGTTGCATACCGACCAAGGCCCTGCTGCGCAGTGCCGAGATCTATGACTACATGCGGCACGCGAAAGACTACGGGCTCTTGGCGGAGAAGATCGGCTTCGATCCCGCAGCGGTCGTCCAGCGGTCGCGCAACGTGTCGGGGCGCCTCAATGGCGGGGTCGGCATGCTGCTCAAGAAGAACAAGGTCGATGTGATCTGGGGTGAGGCGAAAATCGCCAAGCCGGGCGAAGTCATCGTTTCGAAGTCGTCCAAAGCGGCCATGCAGCCGCAGCATCCTGTTCCCAAGGGCGCGCTTGGCGAAGGGACCTATCGCACGAAAAACATCGTTATCGCTACAGGGGCGCGGCCGCGTGTTCTGCCCGGCGTCGAGCCGGATGGAAAGCTTGTCTGGACCTATTTCGAGGCGATGATCCCCAAGGCGATGCCGAAGTCTTTGCTGGTCATCGGATCGGGTGCGATCGGGATCGAGTTCGCATCCTTTTACAATTCCATGGGCGTCGGTGTGACGGTCGTCGAGATCGTCGACCAAATTCTCCCGGTCGAGGATGCCGAGATCGCCAAGATCGCCCAGAAGCAACTTGAAAAGCACGGCATCAAGATCAAAACCGGCGCCAAGGTTGCGAGCCTCAAGAAGAATGCAGACTCGGTCACGGCGACCATCGAGCAGGGTGGCGCGAAGAGCGAACTGACAGTCGACCGGGTCATCTCGGCGGTCGGTGTCGTCGGCAATATCGAGGGGCTTGGCCTTGAAGCGCTCGGCGTGAAAACCGACCGGGGGACGATCGTGGCTGACGGCCTGGGGAGGACCAATGTTCCCGGCATCTGGGCGATCGGCGATGTCGCAGGACCGCCCATGCTGGCGCATAAAGCCGAGCATGAGGGTGTCATCTGCGTCGAGGCGATCAAGGGCTTGCATCCGCATCCGATGCTTAAGGAGCAGATCCCCGGCTGTACCTATTGCCATCCCCAGGTTGCATCGGTCGGGCTGACCGAGGCGAAAGCCAAGGCGGCAGGCTATGAACTCAAGGTTGGGCGGTTTCCCTTCCTCGCGAACGGCAAGGCGATCGCGCTGGGCGAGGACCAGGGCCTCGTCAAGACGATCTTCGACGCCAAAACCGGGCGCCTGCTCGGAGCGCATCTGGTCGGCGCCGAGGTAACCGAACTGATCCAGGGTTTCGTGATCGCCATGGGGCTCGAGACGACCGAAGCGGAGCTTATCCACGCCGTCTTCCCACACCCGACGTTAAGCGAAATGATGCATGAAAGCGTGATGGACGCCTATGGCCGCGTCATACACATGTAAGGGCTTTTTGCTTGATGGGTCAGGGCTGCTGGCCCATATGTTGTGGACCTTGCGGTTGCCTGACGGAGTCGGACATGGAAAGCCGTAG
>JAESFU010000744.1_pt1 | contig 12051 bp, 10 predicted proteins | sample 9269461 | NCBI WGS metagenome assembly JAESFU01 (sample SAMN14502556, study PRJNA617107) | algae metagenome | isolation source: Stenomitos rutilans HA7619-LM2 and co-occurring heterotrophs from cave walls | place: USA: Waikapalae cave, Hawaii | collected 2009-07-28
TGATTGAATAATTCCGAGAGTCTTGCGCCGGAACCACTTGCAAAAAGCCAGAGCAGTGCACATACAGGCAGCAGCCCAATCAATATCCGCATCACCAGCGGTATCGTTGTCCAATTATTTTTAAGCTGCGGATTCCGGATGTAAATAAGGTACGAGAAGATTTGTCCGATGATGATGACCATGTCGTTTCGGATGATGCCATAAATCAGGAACAGGAATGATGCCAGCAGGCTCAGCTGCCAGAAAATGGAGGGGGACACTACCTTGCCTCGCTTCTCCGAAAGAAACAGCTGCACGATCTGGCGTGCGCCAAAAATAGCCTGGGCAAAAAAACCCAATGCAAAAATCCAGTTATGTTTCAAAAATTCCAGCATCGCATTACTGACCTATCATTGCGGCCACACATTGAGACATCGATGTTTTGAATGTTCGTATGTCCTGCATATTTTCTTTATGTAAAATTTCAGACAAGCCTGTTTTTATCAAAAAAGCCCGGTCATTGCTGACCAGGCTTTCTGTCCTTATACTTTCAAGTCCCTTCTTACAGGGTTCTTTTCACTTCTCGTTGTTCGTAGCTTTCGATTACGTCGCCAACTTCCATGTTGTTGAAGCCATCGATACCGATACCACAATCAAATCCGGTACGCACTTCGCTCGCGTCGTCTTTGTGACGTTTGAGTGAGCCCAGCTTGCCCGCGTAGATTACAATACCGTCGCGGATCAGGCGGATCGGGTTCGAACGCTTCACGGTACCATCGGTCACCATACAGCCGGCAATTGTACCCACTTTCGAAATTTTGAATACTTCGCGGATCTCGGCATTTCCGACAATCACTTCTTCTGTCTCCGGCGCCAACATACCCTCCATCGCGGCCTTCACGTCGTTGATGGCATCGTAGATGATAGAGTAGAGACGAACTTCGATCTCTTCGTTCTCGGCCACACGCTTCGCCGCATTGGACGGGCGAACCTGGAAGCCCAGGATGATCGCATCGGAGGCAGAGGCAAGCAATACATCAGATTCGGAGATCTGACCAACACCACGGTGTATAATGGCCACCTGAATTTCCGGTGTGGACAATTTCAACAATGAATCCGAGAGAGCTTCCACTGAACCGTCCACGTCACCTTTCACGATTACGTTCAGTTGTTTGAAGCTTCCGATGGCGAGACGTCTTCCGATCTCATCCAGCGTAATATGTTTCTTGGTACGGATGCTCTGTTCGCGTAACAGTTGGCTGCGCTTGCTGGCCAGTTCGCGCGCTTCGCGATCGGTTTCCATGACGGCGATTTTCTCACCGGCCTGTGGCGCACCGTCGAGACCCAGCAACACTACTGGCGTAGACGGACCGGCGTCAACAAGTTTCTTTCCTGTGTCATCGAACATCGCTTTAACACGACCATAATGAGCACCTGCCAGAAGAATATCACCAACACGCAATGTCCCGCTCTGAACCATAACTGTGGCCACATAGCCACGTCCCTTGTCCAACGACGCCTCGATCACCGAGCCGGTCGCCTTACGATCCGGGTTTGCTTTCAGGTTCAGAATTTCAGCTTCGAGCAATACTTTTTCAAGCAGATCCTCGATACCTTTTCCGGACTTGGCCGAAATTTCCTGGCACTGGTATTTACCTCCCCATTCTTCAACGAGGACATTGATTTTTGAAAGAGACTCGCGGATCTTGTCCGGGTTTGCACTCGGCTTGTCCACTTTGTTGATCGCGATAACAATGGGTACACCGGCAACCTGGGCGTGGTTAATCGCTTCTTTGGTTTGTGGCATCACATCATCGTCGGCCGCTACCACGATAATCGCGATATCGGTAAGTTTTGCGCCGCGTGCACGCATCGCCGTAAAGGCTTCGTGACCTGGCGTATCGAGGAAGGCAATCTTGTTGCCGCTCTTCGTGGTTACATCGTACGCACCGATGTGCTGCGTGATACCACCGGCCTCGGACGCGGTAACTTTTGTATTGCGGATATAGTCGAGCAAGGATGTTTTACCGTGGTCAACGTGACCCATGATGGTAACGATGGGGGCGCGTGGCTCCAGGTCTGCTTCATCTTCTGTATCGGCAATCACTTCCAGTTCTTCTTCAGCGGATGTGAACTGGACAGCGTACCCGAACTCATCCGTAATTACAGTGATGGCTTCTGCATCGAGACGCTGGTTGATGGACACGAACATACCCAGGCTGAGACATGTAGAGATTACATCGTTCACGGATACATCCATCATGGATGCCAGATCGTTTGCCGAAATAAACTCTGTTACGCGCAGTGTTTTGGATGCTTCCTGATCGTTCAGCATTTGCTGTTCGTAGGCATCGCTGTTGGCCTGGCGTTTCTCTCGTCTGTATTTTGAACCACTGGTTTTCTTGCCGCCGCCACTGAGTTTGGCGAGCGTTGCGCGGATCTGATCCTGGATTTCCTTTTCTGTAGGTTCAGCCTTTTGGACACGCGGTGCATGTGCGCCACCGGGGCGTTGGCCAGGTCCGCCGGGGCGTTGTCCCGGACGTTGCTGATTAGGCTGATTATTATTGTTTTTGAAGGGAGGTCCGCCGCCGCGCTGTTGCTGATTGTTGTTGTCGGCTGTTGGGATGCGCTTGCGCGGACGCTTGCCGGAACGATCGTCTTTTGTATCCGATGAGGCTACAGGACCATCTTTCTTCTTGTCCACCGGAAGCTCGATCTTATCAACAACCTTGAGACCTTTCAATTTGTCGGCTCTGGCCTTGATCAGTTCCATTTCGGGTTCTGCCGCTTTTTCAACTGGCGGTACGACCACCGGTGGCTGAACTTCTACTTTCGGAACCGTTACTTCTACTTTCGGAATTTCTTTTACTACTTCTTCCTTCGGTGTCTCTTTCACCACTTCAGGTTTCTCGGCTACTACAGGTTTTTCAACTGCCGGTGGCTTTACTTCCACTACGGGTTTCTCAACCGGTTTTTCTTTTACCGGCTCTTCTGTAACCGGCTTTTTCTCGAGATCGATTTTGCCCAGCACTTTGATGCCTTCCAGCTTGGGCTTTTCGCGCTCAACCTTTTCAGAAACCTTGGGATCTTCTTTCGGAGCTTTTACCTCTTTGGAGCCGAGGTTTTTAATCATGATGCGCTCCTCTTCTTCAACCCGTTTTTTCGCTACTTCTTTTTCGCTTTCGAGTGTCAGATTTTCGGCATGCTTGGTGCCGATGTGAAGGCTCGACGCCTCCAGTTTGTCCGTTGCAGACGAGGCAAACTCTTTCGACAAAAGGTTGACTTGCTCAGGCGTAAGTTTAGCGTTGGGGTTGTTTTCTACCTCAAATCCCTTCTTTGCCAGAAAGTCCAAAATGGTATTATGGCCCACATTGAGCTTTCTTGCTGCCTGACTCAACCTGATCAACTTTTCTTCTGCCATATTCAAATATGCCTGTTTTTTTAAGGACTTTAAAATTCAACTTCACCAGGCCGCGCAATTTAACCTAATGTTCACAAGTTATGAACCACCACTAAACAAAGCCTGCGCGGCTTTACTTGTTTATTGGCTACTCAAATTCCTTCTTCAGGACGTTCAATAACCCTTCAACTGTTTCTTCTTCCAGATCTGTTCTGCGTACCAGTTCTTCTTTTGAAAGCGCCAGCACACTCTTTGCCGTGTCGAGACCAATGCGATTCAATTCATCGATGATCCAGCTTTCAATTTCATCCGAGAACTCGTTCAGATCAACATCTTCTTCCACCTGACCTTCGGCCACTTCGCGGAATACATCTATTTCATACCCCACCAGACGGCTGGCAAGTTTAATGTTCAAACCACCTTTACCGATCGCCAGCGAAACCTGATCGGGTTTCAGATATACGGATGCACGGCCATGATCTTTATCCAATTTGATGGAAGAGATTTTTGCCGGGCTTAGGGCACGCTGAATGTAAAGTTCGAGGTTATCGGTAAAGTTGATCACGTCGATATTTTCGTTTTGCAATTCGCGCACGATGGCGTGAATGCGTGATCCTTTCATACCTACGCAGGCTCCTACCGGATCGATGCGATCATCGTAAGACTCCACGGCTACTTTTGCGCGCTCGCCTGGCTCGCGTACTACTTTTTTGATGGTGATCAAACCATCATATACCTCAGGCACTTCCTGCTCGAACAGGCGCTCCAGAAATACCGGCGACGTGCGGGACAAAATGATTTTCGGATTACCGTTCACCATTTCAACTTTATGCACAATGGCACGAACGTTCTCGCCCTTGCGGTAGCGGTCTTTCTGAATCTGTTCGCCGCGGGGCACAGCAATCTCGTTGCCTTCTCCATCGGTTAACAATACTTCTTTACCCAATATCTGGTAAACCTCGCCGGTGATAATTTCACCTACCAGATCTTTATATTTCTGGAAGAGGATGTCCTTTTCCAGGTCTTTTACTTTTTGAATCAGCGTTTGACGTGCCGTGGTTACCGCCCTGCGTCCAAAGTCTTCGATATAGACTTGTTCTGAAACTTCTTCACCCACTTCAAAATCAGGTTCGATCTTGCGGGCTTCTGTTAGACTCACCTTGTCAAAATCCCAGATGTCCTCGGAGTCGTCATCTACGATTTCGCGAAAGCGATAGATTTCCAAATCGCCTTTGTCCGCGTTGATAATTACGTCGAAGTTTTCATCGGACTCGTACTTCTTGCGGATCATGTTTTTAAACACGTCTTCCAGGATCCGGATCATGGTCGGCCTGTCAATGTTTTTCTGTTTTGCAAATTCAGCGAACGACTGAATCAATTCATGTGCATCCATGGTTTCGTCTTATTTAAAACTTACTAACACAAAAGCTTTTTCTATGTCTGTAAAAAGTATTTCTATGGTTTTTACTTCCTTCTTTTTACCGGAGCCCGTTTCCTGCTCCAGCACAATCTTCTCTTCTGTTACCGAAACAAGTTTGCCTTCCTCCTGTTTCTCTCCGATTTTAACCCGCAGGCGGCGACCGATGTGTTTAAAATACTGGCGCGTTAATTTCAGCGGGTGGTCTACGCCAGGTGTCGAAACATCCAGCGTGTAGTTGTCTTCCATCCACGAACTTTCATCCAGCACTTTGCCGATCGCCCGGCTCAGATCTGCACAGGCATCAATGCCTACACCCTGATCGCCGTCAATCAGAACCAGTACTTTCCTTGGACCTTTTTCAGCTGAGATAACAACATCCACAATGAAAAGTCCCGGGTCTTCCAGGGCCGCTTTTGCAATTCGTTCTATTTCTGCTGCTATGTCCACGAAAATTTCTATAAACAAAGAGGGGACTTCTTGTCCCCTCAAAAAAGAATACGTAAGAAACTTCCGCAAAAGTATAGCTTTTTTGAATTACAGGCAAATAATGAGGGAATTGTTGATTTAAATACGATTTCAGAGCGATTCCAGTTCCCGGCGCAGGTTCAGGCGGGCAGAATTTTCATACTTCTCAAAGAATAGCGCAGTCTTGAAAATCTTTTCCATGGCCAGAAAATATTGCAAAACTTTTTTGCGGCCCGGCTTATAAAGCAAATCCGGATAGTATGCGTACTCTTTTCGAACGTTCGCCGCATAGCGCTCATATGCCGCTGCTTCAGCGCCCAGGATCGAAAGATCGGCATCGGTAAACAGGTTTATGTCTTCGCTGGCACTTATAACATGGCCTTTGGTTGCCAGAATGCTATCAACGCATTGTGCTATTCTTTCAGCAGGCAAGCTTGTTTGCAGCAGTCGCTCGCGTGCCAGCGCCGCGCTCTTTTCTTCGTTGTTTTGCTTTAGCGGATTGTAGATAATATCGTGATATGCAATCGCGAAAACAACGCAGTCCCAATCTGCAATTTGATTCTTTACCAACATGAGCTCGCGCAGCAGGTTTTCGAGATGCGTGAGATTATGATAGAATCTTTTCTTGCCGTTGTGCTCCTTTTCAATCTCAAGCCAGTATTGCTCCGCCAGCTTTTGATCGGCCGTATAGGTATTGATACGCGCTACAAATTCGTCATGCAGCAACATAAGAGATACTTAAATGTATTCCGGAAGATTTTTAAGATACACACCGTAGCCGCTTTTTTCCAGTGGCTTGGCCAGTGCGAGCAGTTGCTCTTTGGAAATGAACTTCATGCGGTATGCCACTTCTTCGATGCACCCGATTTTCAGCCCCTGGCGTTGTTCGATGGTTTGAACAAAGTTCGAAGCCTGGATGAGGGAGTCGAATGTCCCTGTGTCCAGCCAGGCGGTGCCGCGACTCATCGGGGCCACGGTGAGTTTGCCTTGCTTCAGGTATACGTTGTTCACGTCGGTAATTTCCAGCTCACCACGTGGGCTCGGCTTCAGTGCTTTCGAAATTTCAACAACATTGTTGTCGTAAAAATATAACCCGGGCACGGCGTAGTTCGATTTCGGTTTGGCTGGCTTCTCCTCGATGGAAATTGCTTTCTTGTTAGCATCAAACTCTACAACGCCATAGCGCTCCGGATCCGTTACGTGATACGCAAAGACAACACCGCCATCAGGATTTGTATTGGCCTGCAACAGCTTGTGAAATCCGGAGCCGTAAAAAATATTGTCCCCCAAAATCAGGGCTACCTTCTCCTTGCCTATAAATTTCTCACCAATGATGAAAGCTTGCGCCAGCCCTTCGGGCTTCGGCTGAATCTCGTAGGTGAAAGAACATCCCAGCGATTTTCCATCGCCCAGTAATTTCTGAAACATCGGCATATCGTGCGGCGTGGCGATGATCAGAATTTCGCTGATGCCGGCCATCATCAATACGGACAATGGATAATAAATCATCGGCTTGTCGTACAGCGGCATAAGCTGTTTGCTCACCGCGATCGTTAGCGGATATAAACGTGTACCGGAGCCGCCTGCGAGAATGATGCCTTTCATGGTTGTGGTGTTTTAAATCAGGACTTTCAAAATTAACGCCCGTGATACATGTTCGTATAGTACTTCATGTAATCACCCGACGTAACGTTGTTTAGCCACGTTGTATTGGCCAAATACCAGTCCACTGTTTTCTCCAGACCGATTTCGAATGTCACCGAAGGTTTCCAGCCAAGATTTTTCATCAGCTTGGACGCATCGATGGCATAGCGCAGATCGTGTCCCGGGCGATCGGTAACATACGTGATTAACTTTGCAGAAGTCCCCGTTGCGCGATTCAGTTTCTTGTCCATAATGGAGCACAACAGGTTTACGAGATCAATATTTTTCCACTCGTTGTTGCCGCCGATGTTATACACTTCGCCGGCATTTCCTTTGTGAAAGATCGCATCGATCGCAGTAGCATGATCTTCAACAAACAACCAGTCGCGTATATTCTCGCCTTTGCCATATACCGGCAGCGGTTTGTTGTTGAGAATATTGTTGATCATCAACGGAATCAGTTTTTCCGGAAAATGATACGGACCGTAGTTATTCGAACACCGGCTGATCAGCGTTGGCATATGAAAGCTGTTGTTATATGCCGTTACAAAGTGATCGCTGCCCGCTTTCGAAGAAGAATATGGTGAGCGCGGATCGATGGGTGTCTCTTCCGTAAAGAAGCTGCCATGCTCGGCCGAACCATAAACTTCGTCCGTAGAGATATGATAGAATCTCTTGCCTTCGTAGTTGCCATGCCACGCGGTTTTGGCGGCCTGCAGAAGATTTAATGTCCCGATGATATTGGTTTGTGCAAACTCAGACGGGTTGTGCAGCGAGCGGTCCACATGCGATTCTGCCGCCAAGTGAACAACGCCGTCGATGTTGTACTTGCTGAAGATATCATTCAGAAAAGGCAGGTCCTGAATGTCCCCCTTTTCAAAACGATAATTCGGTTTCTGATCAATGTCCTTCAGGTTTTCAAGATTACCGGCATAGGTAAGCTTGTCCAGATTGACAATGTTATAAGAAGGGTATTTGTTAACGAATAAACGGGCGACGTGCGAGCCTATAAAGCCCGCACCGCCCGTTATTAAAATGTTGCGTGATGACATGCGTCTATTTATCGGATATACTTATCAAAGTTTTTGTGGTCACGCTGATACAATACTTCCTGTGGCAATGACTTGAAGTATTCGTACGTGATTTTCAAACCTTCTGCACGCGAAACTTTCGCTTCCCAACCCAACAGGTTTTTGGCCTTGGTGGTATCCGGTTGACGTTGTTTCGGATCATCTTGCGGAAGTGGCTTGTAAATTACTTTCTGCTGCGTACCGGTAAGTTTCACAATCTCCTCGGCAAATTCGCCAATGGTAATTTCATCAGGGTTACCGATGTTTACAGGCAAGGCGTAATCGGACATCAGAAGTTTGTAGATACCATCTACCTGGTCGTCCACATAACAGAATGAACGTGTCTGCGATCCATCTCCGAACACCGTGAGATCTTCGCCACGCAAAGCCTGTCCAATGAATGCGGGAAGTACTCTTCCGTCGTTGAGGCGCATGCGCGGTCCGTATGTATTGAAGATCCGGACAATGCGTGTCTCCAGGTTATGGTACGTATGGTACGCCATGGTGATCGCTTCCTGAAAGCGTTTCGCTTCGTCGTATACGCCGCGGGGACCGATGGTATTTACGTTACCATAGTATTCCTCCACCTGCGGATGCACGAGCGGATCGCCGTACACTTCCGATGTGGAAGCAATCAGGATCCTGGCTTTCTTCACGCGTGCCAGGCCCAACAGGTTGTGAATACCCAGCGATCCTACTTTGAGGGTCTGAATCGGAATTTTCAGATAATCGATAGGACTTGCCGGCGAGGCGAAATGCAAAATGTATTTCAGATCTCCGGGCACGTGCACATACGAGGACACATCATGATGATAGAATTCAAAATCAGGATGTTTGAAGAGGTGTTCAATGTTTCGCAGGTCGCCTGTAATCAGGTTGTCCATCGCGATTACGCTGTAGCCTTCTTTAATAAAGCGATCGCACAAGTGCGATCCGAGAAAGCCTGCGCCACCCGTGACCAGGACTCTTTCCTTAGCCATTGATGACCTCCCTTCCAATGCTGTAATACGTATATCCCTGTTCTTTCATCGCGGCGAGATCGTAGAGGTTTCTGCCGTCAAAAATAACTTTTGATTTTAACAATGTCCCCAGTTTTTCGAAATCCGGTGTGCGGAACTCAGGCCATTCTGTAGCAATGAAGATAGCATCTGCTCCTTCTGCTGCTTCGTACGGCGTATCGAAGTACTGAATCTTGTCGCCCAGGAGTTTCCTTACGTTTTCAATAGATTCCGGATCGTGTGCCTTGATGACAGCACCTTCGCTTAACAAAGCGTCGATGTTGTATAATGCCGGAGCTTCTCGGATATCATCTGTATGCGGCTTGAAGGACAATCCCCAGAGGGCAAATGTTTTTCCTTTCAGATTTCCTTTGAAATATTGCTTGATACGATCGATCAGGATAGTCTTCTGATCTTCGTTTACATCCATTACAGCTGTCAGAATTCTGAAGTCGTATTTGGCATCCGAAGCAGATTTTGCCAGCGCCTGTACGTCTTTCGGGAAACAGCTTCCGCCATAACCAATACCGGGGAACAAAAATCGTTTACCAATGCGGCTATCTGTCCCGACACCTTTACGTACAGAGTCCACATCCGCACCAACCAGTTCGCACAGATTTGCGATTTCGTTCATGAAGGTAATTTTGGTTGCGAGGAAAGAGTTTGCGGCATACTTGGTAAGCTCTGCGGAGCGCTCATCCATAAAGATGATCGGGTTTCCCTGACGTACGTACGGAGCGTACAAAGTTTCCATGATCTTGCGCGCGCGTGGAGAAGTTGTCCCGATAACAACGCGGTCTGGTTTCATGAAATCCTCAACGGCAACGCCTTCACGCAAAAACTCAGGATTTGACACAACATCAAATTCTACTTTTGCATTGGCTGCAATTTTCTCGCGCACTTTGTCCGCAGTTCCTACCGGCACTGTGCTCTTGTCAATAATTACAGTGTAATCAGACAGAATCGGGCCCAGATCACTGGCCACTTTTAAGATGTACTTCAGATCGGCTGAGCCATCTTCACCTGGAGGTGTAGGCAATGCGAGGAAAATGATTTTCGCATCCTTGATACCTTCCTTCAAATCTGTTGTAAAAAACAGACGTTCCTGTTTAAGGTTACGCTCAAAAAGTTGTTCGAGACCCGGTTCGTAGATTGTAATCTGACCGTTCTGAAGTTTTTTGATTTTCGCCTCATCAATGTCAACGCACGTAACCGTGTTACCGGTTTCCGCAAAACAAGTTCCGGTTACGAGACCAACGTAACCAGTGCCAACTACAGCAATTTTCATAGACTATGGATTATTTAGGGTTTTATAACCTGCGAAATTAAAAAAATTTCGCTCTGGTGAAGGTGCCACTAACGCTGTTTCCGCAACTATTTATCGCGGAAAACTCAAGTCATAACTTACAACCTAACATTCGTTTGTTTATTTAAACAGTACTTGTAACTTGCTGGCCTAATTCAAACGGTTACATAAAATGCAAGTGCTAGAAAAGACTTCCACCTCCCTGAGTTTCGAGGAAACCGAAAGCCAGAAAATGATTGCCGACATGGTTCGGAATTTCGCTCAAAAAGAAATTGCCCCCAACATTATGACCTGGGATGAAAGCCAGGAGTTTCCGGTGCCGCTTTTCAAGAAAATGGGTGCGCTTGGATTAATGGGAATTTTGGTTCCGGAAGAATACGGCGGTGCGGGCCTCGGGTACTTTGAATATATCACAGCACTGACGGAGATTTCTAAAGTCGACGGTTCCATCGGCCTTTCGGTAGCAGCACATAATTCACTTTGTACCAATCATATTCTCACTTTTGGCTCGGAAGAGCAGAAACAAAAATATTTACCCAAGTTAGCTTCATGCGAATTTATAGGCGCCTGGGGCCTTACAGAACCTAACACTGGTTCGGATGCCGGAAACATGCGAACGGTGGCTGTGAAAGACGGGGACCATTATATTATTAATGGCGCCAAGAATTTCATCACACATGGCAAGTCAGGCGATGTAGCAGTGGTGATTGTGAGAACCGGCGAGGTGGGCGATTCCCATGGAATGACAGCCTTTATTATTGAGAAAGGAACGCCTGGCTTTTCAGCTGGTAAAAAAGAGAACAAGCTCGGCATGCGGGCGTCTGAAACTTGCGAATTGATTTTCACCGACTGCCGTGTTCACAAATCGCAGATTGTGGGCGAGGTTGGTGATGGCTTTGTGCAGGCGCTGAAAGTGCTGGACGGCGGGCGAATTTCCATTGCTGCCTTGAGTCTGGGTATCGCCATGGGAGCCTATGAAGCGGCGGTAAAATATTCGCAGGAGCGTCAGCAATTCAATCAGTCTATCTCCAAATTCCAGGGAATCTCCTTTAAACTGGCAGAGATGGCCACGAAGGTAGAAGCGGCCAAACTGCTTGTATACAGAGCCGGCGATCTGAAGAACCACCACATGAGCGTAACCAAAGAATCGGCTATGGCCAAGCTGTATGCTTCGGAAATTGCCGTGGAAGTTGCCAACGATGCCGTGCAAGTGTTTGGCGGCTACGGATATATGAAAGATTTTCCGGTGGAGAAGTTTTACCGTGATGCCAAGCTTTGCACCATTGGGGAAGGCACTTCGGAGATCCAGAAGCTGGTAATTTCAAGAAGCATTTTAAAGTAGTTTTGGATAATTGGTTGGTATTCTGCTATCTTTGCAACCCTAAATAAGAATTATGCTAATCGTTAACGTAAAAGAAAACGAATCAATTGACAAGGCGCTGAAACGCTTTAAGAAAAAGTTTGAAAAAACTGGTGTTTTGAAAGAATTGCGTGCCCGTACTTCTTTTGAAAAGCCGTCTGTAAGACGCAGACACCAAATCATCCGTGCCGCTTACCGCGAGCAACAGAGATTAGGTGAGGCAAACTCATAAGTCGAACAAGGCACCTCGCTCCAAATATATTATACATTGTGGATAAATAATCAGTTTATCCACAATGTATGTTCATTTTATAAACAATCCCCTTTAGGACTTTCCCAAAGGGGATTATTTTTTTACATTGCTAGTACGACGACAGGAGTGGTAGCATGGTGGAATCCTTCTTTAAAT